>Ga0315553_10003232_pt1 | contig 12775 bp, 12 predicted proteins | sample SalMarSW160140MG_FD_203099 | JGI IMG/M metagenome (GOLD analysis project Ga0315553, IMG submission 203099) | Salt marsh sediment microbial communities from the Plum Island Ecosystem LTER, Massachusetts, United States - Salt Marsh Sediment SW1601-40 ... | reverse complement strand
CTCCATTACCAAGATCCCAGACAATCATCTGCTCTTTTCTCTGAGTTCTGTTGATTTTATCCCAGAGACCACTTGCTGTGCTTGTATACTCTCGCTCAACAATGTATGAATGGTCCCAAGGAGCAATTTCAGTGAAGAAATCACACCCCCGAATCAATTTTCCACGAACCTTACGGTCCCCAACTACAAAGATTATGATTGATTCATCATGGACTACTCTACTAATCGCCTCTAATGCTTTTTTCATATCTTCTCTATAGGTTGAGTATCGCTGAATGAGACCTTTACGGACAGAGGCTCTATCCATACCAAGTATCTCAAGGACAATCTTGGAGTAATAATTAGTGTAGTCCAATGCGTCAAAGTAGGGAGGACTTGTGTACACAACATCTACTGATTCTTCGTCAATAATCTCATGAATCTGACGTGTGTCATGAGTAAGAATCGATGCAGGGTGACCCTTGCCAACGAATTCTATATGCTTCTTTGTTTTTCGCTGAAATGTCGAGTAGAAGTCAATCCTACGCAGCGGGTCATTGATACGGCCTGTTGACGTAGATGTCCACAACCAACCGTTACAGGCTCGAGCTGCCACACAAATCGACCCATAAAGCGCTGAGAGAAGATAAGAAGAGAATGTAGTTGAAACTTGTATGATTCTCATGATTTGATTTGCTGTTTCAGGATGAAAATACTTCGCAGGAGTTGCAGGCATTTTTGGAGCATCTTCTTGAGATTGTGCTTCTGAAATCGCAGATGATAGATTTCTGATGACGGACTCCGGTTCAACGGGTTCAGTCTTTCCCCGTGCAATTACACAAGCTAGTGGATTGTTATCGATACCGATTGATCTCATGCCATGAGCTTGTGCTTCATAGACTATCGTACCTGTCCCACAGAATGGGTCTAAGAGAACGGCAGATGTGGATAATTGTGAGATGACATGTGCTGCATCTAATGCTGACATCTTTCCACGATAAGGATAGATTCCATGAATCGATTTAGGGTTGCTCACCTTGTCAAAGTAGCGCAACGTGATTTGTTGACCTGAATCACAGATTACGCCGCTGCGAACCCCTGATTCCTGCATGATACTTCTTCCAGTGCAGCACTCCACTAAAAACCTGCCCAGTTGTTCAGAAGAGACTACTTTGATTCTTCCATCTTATCGATTGCCATAACTAGGGCATCAAGTGACTTTGCTATAGCCTCCACCAACAATGGGTTTTGTTCCCCTGTTTCCTCTCCTTCATGAGCTTGTTCGGTTTTCTGTGCTCCATGAAGATTGCCATCGCATGAGAGAATTGCAGCTGCTTTCAACCCGCGAGTCTGGGCAAATGTGAAAAGAAGCGACGCCTCCATCTCGACGCACTTCACTTTAGCTCGGGTCCACAGATCAAGTTGATTGAGTGCTGGATTCACATAATAAATATCAGAGGTCCAATTGATACCTGAATGCACACGATCCGGGGGTAGCAGTTGTGAAATGCTCTCATAGAGCGCAAGATACCACTCAGGAGAAGCTACGGCGGGATACTCTATTGGTGCATAATTGAGGCTTGCACGCTCATCGCGTACAGCAGCAGTAGGTACCACAACATCACCGGTCTTAACAGAGGGATCAATGCCACCACAGCTACCAAGACGAATGATAACTTCGCAGTCAAGTTTCGCCAACTCTTCAATGCAAATATGAGTTGATGCAGCACCCATACCAGTACCAGAGATAGTTACTGGCGTACCTTTTGGTGTATAAGCACGATAAGTGACAAGTCCACGATAGCGTGATACTTCCTCTGAATCTTTCATCCTGGAGGCAATCACAGGTACACGATCGGGATTGCCCGTAATAATGACATGTTTCTCTACATCGCCTTCTCCAACTCTAAGATGAGGTTGAATTCGTGTCTTCAATGGATTCACCTGACTAGATTCAGGGTCCACTACTTACTTTTACACTGTTCGGTTTAGCAGATGCTAACAGGGGCGCGGAATGCCATTTATTCGTGAGAGAATACAATCAACACATACCCACTCTCCGCTAATTAGAAAACTTCTTTCGAATCGTGGCGTAGTTGTGTCGCAGACGTTACAGCGTCGTAGTTCAGCTGTGTAATTCTCGGTGAGGAACACGAGTAACAAGGACATCAATTTCGTGTTCTGTTGTTGCATTAACATCATATTCACTTCCTCAGTATTGTGTGAATAATGCCTTATTAGAACCACAGGACAATTTTCTAATAGCGTTGATTTATTTCTTCCCAATAACAGACTCCTAGGAACCCAATAAGAGAGGCTAACAATCAATGAATAAAGAATTCAGCTATTTTTGCTACCGCTGTGGTGAAGAAAATCAACTAGATCTCCCCATGCCAAATGCCCCTGAATATCACCATACTGACCTCACTTGTACGAAGTGTGGTGATGGGACACACATTCTCGTTAGTCATTGTCCTAGTTGTTCCCGCTACGTGTATTGGATTAATGATATGTGTATTCCAGACCTCGTAGTGGGGTTTGCCAGATATATGGTCCACAATATGCAAGCGTTAATAGATAAAGCGGCAGTACAGGGAGCTTCAGTCAGTATTGACACACCTAGTACATACCCAATAAATGCAACTTGTCCATGTGGCGAGAAGATAGCAATCGATATACCTATCCCAGATCTAGACTGACCTTTCTGTAATTACAAACATTAGATAGAGTACAAACTCCACACCTTGGATTCCGCCTTAGGCAGACAGTGGCGACGAGGTCAATAATCCCCCAATACAGTTTGGCTTCATGTACGCCTCCAAACTGGGCTACGAATTCCTCTGCTTTTGCATCACTGGGTCCAGTAAATTGGATTCCAAAAACTCGTGAGATAAAATGAACTACATTCCCATCGATTAGTGGAACAGATTCACCATAAGCAAAATTTCTCACAGCAGAAGCAATATAGACACCAACGCCGGGGAGAGATTGAAGCCTCTCATTAGATCGAGGAACTTCCCCGTCGTGTTCTTCTACTATAATAGAAGCGGTTTCCTTGAGTTGCTTTGCTCTGAGTAATTGTAAACCCAAAGAAGACAAAGCTTGTGTAATAGTAGATTCTTGCGCCTGTGTTATACACATAGGTGTGCCAAATCTTTGTATGAAGTCAGGGAAGACTCGTGATACTGCAGAAGCTGTTGTTCGACGTAGTAGTATCTCTGCAATCAAAATGAGAAAAGGATCAGTCGTGTTCCTCCACGGATAATCACGACCATGTTTGTCATACCAATTAATCACTCTCTTTCTTACAAGAGCTTCTCTACGAGCATTACCACCCATTTAGATTCCTCACACTTTCTTGAGGAGGTCTGCAATAAGATTAGGAATCACAAGAGGCGAATCTACAACGATGACTCGTTCCATCTCTCGAAGTCGCCTCACATTGTCTAAATCAATCCCACGAGGTTTGATTGAGAACTTCTCGCCTTTGGGACCTACTGTTTGTACTTCTTCATCAACTTGGTCTACAGGGTACAATATTACTGGTGTACTTCCCTTCAGAGTCTGAGCGATGGCATTTGTGATTAATGTATCAGCTATACCATGTGCAATTTTAGCGGTTGAATTTGCTGTCAAGGGAGCTACGACGAAAGCATCATACTTGCCTATCTGAAGAGGCCCGGCAATGAACGGAACATTTGCATTGGTTTCTTTCAGGACCTTTGAGAATGATCCATTCAGTTCATCCCAAAGACCGTAAAGTCTAAGCATCTGCTCACCTGCTCTGGAAACGATAACGGTAAGGCGAATGTCTGTATTATCCTCTAACTTTTTCATTGTTGTGAGTATCTCATGTATTAGGTCACCAGAACCAGTGATCCCCCAGACTATTCGTGCCAATGTAATCATTTTGACTTAGGAACGTGCCCAGAAATACATATCCCCTTACAAAAGCTGGATATTTGAGAGGGGTTATATTTGAATGGAATGATTTGATTGATATGAGTGGCTCGTACGAAGTCAGTATTGGTATCACCACGCACATGGGTGTAAATGCAACGGATTGGATTGCACAGAACTCAGACTCGCTTGGTGCAAAGAGTGTCTGGATTGGTGAAGATATCGCACTTGGACAAGAAACCTTTGTGCTCACAGCAGCGACCCTGCTCCAGTCAAAGAAAACACGAGTTGGAACTGGTATTATACCTGTAACTGTTCACAATATTTCAACTCTTGCTCGTGTAGGTGTCACTCTGGATGAGATTGGTGCTGGACGGTTCGCATTTGGTTTTGGAATTGGAGGCATCCAAGACCTCGAGAAGCATGGAATCCACATCAAAAAACCTGTATCAGAACTTAGGGAATCAGTGAAGATTCTCAGACGGTTATGGGCAGGAGAGACAGTAGATTCCAGTAGTGAACTATTCTCTTTGCGTGGCTTTGGTTTGGGTCAATCAAGTCCAGTCAATATTCCAGTCTTTTTAGGGGTCAGAGGGCCTCAGATGTTGAAACTTGTAGGTACGATAGCTGATGGAGTGATTTTGTCCGGACCTTTTGACTATCTAAGAAATGCAATCAAGATGGTTGATGCTGCTGCTAACCAAGCCGGAAGAAATAAGGATGATATTGAGAAAGTGGTTTGGGTCCCGACAATTCCGACCTTCAAGGGCATCCAGGAAAAGGTTGCTCGGAGAGTTGTTGCATTGGTGATTGCAGATACACCAGATGCAGTGCTGGATATGCTTACGGTAGACAGAAACAAAGTGAATAAAATTCGCGAAACTGTTGCGGCGTCTAGTCCTAAAGAAGGAGGAAAATTCGTTGATGACGAGCTGTTGGATGTCTTTTCGATAAGTGGTACAAAGGAGCATATGGTTAATCGATTTGAGGATATAGCTGGAATTGGTGCTACCGAAATTGTACTTGGTCCACCTTTCTCAGGAGATTGGAGGGAGGCTCTAATCGATATATTTGCAGAGGTTGACTCTAGGAGGGGTGGGCGATGAGATGGGGAGTTGCTCTCAATGTCAGAGAAACAATTACTGAAACCTTGCAAAAGGCAGAGCATGCTGACCGAGGTGGAATCGACCAAGTATGGATTACAGATTTTCCAGCCCTAAGATACGCTCCAACTGTAGCAGCAGCGATTGCTGAGAGAACCAAATCATGCAGAATTGGAGTAGGTCTTGTGAGTCCGCTTCTATACTCCTCAACACAGATTGTGCAGTTCATGTCGACTCTGGCTGATAGCTATGGAGAAAGATTTGACCTCTTATTAGGTCCTGGGGACAAACTTGCTCTAGCTAGAGTGGGTATATCATACTCATCTAAAATCATGGTCGAAAAGACTACAAGTGCACTTATGGAGATAAAGCAGCGGATATCAGAAGCAGGACATAGTTGTTCTGTATTCCTTGGAGCTCAAGGACCAGTGATGATCAAGGCAGCACTAAAGGCAGATGGTGTCCTACTCAACTACTCAGATCTTGAGATGATAGAATGGGCTCTGAACCAGATCAAGAACGAAATTCCTGCAGGTTTTCAACTTGGCCTTTTTCCACCTACATATGTTGGAGATTGTCAAGATTTCTTATCAAATGAATCAATTTCATACTCAGCTGCAATGGTCGCTATTGGTCTAAGTCGTGTAGTCAGTAATTCCTTTGGATTCCAGAATCGTCTACAGACGGCTAGAGGCTTGATGAAGGAACATGGGCAAATGAGAATGGATGTTGTAAATTCGTTGGGAAGCGAGTTCTTGCAAAGATTTGCATTTTGCGGGACTAGTGAACAACTCCATGTTTATATGAAAGCTTTAGAGAAGATGGGTTTTACATCAATTGTTTTTGGTCCGCCTCAGGGAATTAGACAGCATGGTGTGGAAATTCTAGTGAATGCAAAATCAATCTATTACGCAGATTAGGAGAGAAGGTATTGACGAAGGTCAACTTCTTCCGGTGTAACAGACCAGACTCCATTTTCATACTCCCAGTTTCGAGTGAGGTCAATGGTTGATCTTGACCCGCTCTGACTAATTGTCATGATGGGTTGAACGATTTCAACGCCACTCATTTGTTGAAGAGCTCGAAATACCTGATAGTATTCTACCTGATGATAAGCTGGCACGCTTGTCCAAACTATAATTCCTCTGGCTGAGAGATAATACATAGTCCAAGGAAATGTGACGATTGTGGAGAGAATACGGTCTCTCCAAGATTCGTTACAGACTATTTCAAAACAAAAATTCGATGATAGTCCAAGACCTTGCACTGTTACATAGGGATGGATTAATGCCCTGCTATGAAGTTTTTGGATGACCTGAGATATACGCCGGGGATCAATCTCCCACCCATGGGTAGCCAAACTCTTACTGATTTTACTTGGTGGGGCACGGACATCTAATTGAAGTTGTGAACCCACAGCTAAATCGGTCTGACCAAAATCGTTCTTTACACCTTTACACAGCAGTAAAAGAGGCAAACCAGCCACGTCTAGCTTTGCATCTTCAAAGGGAGAATCTACAGCTCGCGCAAGAGCCCAACGACCATCTTTGAAAAGTGCTAGATTTGATTTTGCGCCAGATCCGGTCTGATGATGAAGGCTTGCGTAGTCGAAGTAGGTTCTAGAAACTGATCTAAGCGAATCATGGAATGCTGGGAGATTTTTCTCATGGTTCGGTATCATGAATGTGACATAGCCAAGATCGGTCATTGTGGTCTTAAGGAGACTTTTTGTAAATGGATACTCCGATAACCCTCTTTCTACTTCAGTCCAATCGACATTGTCCTGAAGTGTGAAGAAGAGCATTATAGATTGGATGTTGAATGCTGAGTAATCAAGTAGTGCACTAAATCTCACATAATGACGTTCACGAATACGATCCAATGATCTGGCAACCGTTCGAGGAGCCATTTTTAATACTTCAGCAGCCCTAACAAGAGTGATTGTTGGGTCAATTGTCAGGAGACTGAGTACGTCATAGTCAGTCTTTGTAATTGGAACTTCTTCAGTTAGAAACGCAAACGTATAAGCGGATCTAACGGAGTCTCTTGTAAGCAAATTAAACTTGCTCAATGTCTTTAGATTCTCTAAGACTTTATTCTTGAACATATTATTAATTGGGACCAGCGTAGGATTAGTAGGATAAGCGACATACTCTGGATTTCCTTTCAACCGTTCAACTGCTTTCAATGCGCTATCTATTGAAACAGTGCCAGCACAAATTCCTAGATAGATACGCATCGCATCAAGATAGAATTGCACTGATGAATCGTTGACGCTTGGGAAAAGGTCGTCGTATGGAGTTTCAATATCAATTGAAATGCTCTTACGTGATGGGATATCTTGAAAGGATTTTCCAGATGGTGTACGAGCATTATCCAATTTTTTCAACGCCGAACTTGATGATCTCCAGAGGGCATACGTGATGCAATTGCTGAAACCACACTCTCAAGTCGTTTACTAATCTCATTACGGTCTGCTATAAATGTACATATCTCTGAAGTGTTACCTGCGAGATTGGTGAGTATTTGTGACACGGTCAGCCAATCCACTGCTTTTGGCGCCTCTAAATCGAGCACGGTCATTGATTGACTCGAAATAACCCTCGCTTTAGGGAATGTACTGGCTTGTGCATGAAGAACCCGCGAGAAAGACGACTCCTCGGATTCTGTTTTAATACAGACAATGAGCTTTTGAGAGAGTCCGATATTCTGAAGGTCTGCATAAGGAATAGATACTTTCATCCTCATATTGGCAATCTTGCGTCGGAGTGTTCTTCCTGCACTAGGTTTCATTTGCAGATCTGTAAATTTATTCGCAAGCTCAGCCGCAGTCACATGATAGTTAGACTCGACTGCAGATGCAATAACCAAATCTTCGAGTGAGATAGTCGCACCTTCGGTTTGTTCGACATTACCAACAGATGGTAGCACATCAACATACCCCTTCGCGGCATCAATAGATGCAAGAAGCCGAAAATCGTTGCTGAATGACCAAGTGGTTCCATTGAAGAGAGCAAGGTTCATGTTGTACGAAATGTTTGATGCTTCACCTAGCTCGATATTCAAGCTATATGGCCGCTTCCTAAATCGATCAATCTGTTTTTGAAACCACGAGTGCCTTTCACCAAGTGGAGATATTACTTCGAAATATATTATCTCACCCAAGGTTGACGACATCACAGAATTGGTAAGTCTCGTAACAAGGGAATTTGATTTCAACCATTGAGAGAATTTCATTAAAACATCTGAGGTTTCAGAGGCTTTTGCCCAGCCAAACAAAAGACGCAAACCAAGCTGTCCATAATCAATGTTGCTGCGAACGACTAATTCGTATTCTTTTTCAAGTTTAGTCCATAGTTGGCTTATTGCCGATCTCGTCACGCCAAGTTCACGTGCAAGATTAGCCCGTTTCATCGACGGATCGAGAGCAAGTCTATTGAGTAGATGTAACTCGCTACGACTAAGAGACCGCGATATTGTCAAGAAAATACCCACGTATTATGGCCAATTGTTTAGTTATGAATGTGATGTCAGTCGTATTTGTTGAAACAATAAGTTGAGTTTGACATAATTTTCAATGAATTTTGTAAAACAGGCCTGAAAAAGCGCTAAGAGGCTTACTAGAAGTGGTTCTTTGTGCGACACTCCCTTATTATACTCGTTTCCTAGTATCTTACTTGGATTCACACTGCAGACTGAGCTCAGAAGATAGGTAATTCTGACTATGTCAGTTGTATCTAGCTTCCAAGTTAGTCTAAGGTAGGCGTAAGCTATGAACAAGAGAAACATAGACCGCATTGACCATAGAAAATCAAGTGAATCCGCCATATCAACAACCAGCGACGGAGGTGAAAACGATAAGCACTGACCGGATGAGAACTCTTTACGAGAGCATGACTAAGAATCGTGCAGCATTGGAGTTGTTATCAATCGGAGTTGTGCGCGGCATTTCTACTGTTGTGCAGCCGCCATGTGAAGATCCTAGTCCCTTCTAGTCATCGTCATGTACGACGACTAGGAAATAGGTGAACACAGGCAGTACATCAGTTGGAATGAATCGTTGCTGGCACGGTTGGTATGGATTCTTGTCATTCTCTGCAGTGTGAGAGTTCAAAGAGAGAATCTACAACGAAGGAGAATTGGATTCCGGACCCACTCCCTTGGATCCGGGAGAGAGTCCAAAACCGACCTTACGAGAGATTGGAGAACAATGAAGTATACGAGGAGAGAAAACAAAAAATGATGGATGGAAAACCAGACGCCCCATGTTATGAGCCTTGGTAAAAAACGAAAAACATACGGTTAACCCGTTATGGAGGAAAAAAAGAAAATGATACGAACACAAAGAATCGAACCAGTATTCGGAGACATCACCACGCCCGAGAATGGACGTGAGGTGGACTCATTCACTGATTCAGAAACTGTTAGACTCATTGCTATCAACCTCGAGCTTGCAGTAAGGAATCTGATCAGTGCAAATGCACCACCAGAGAGTCTTGTGGTTACAGCGGACATCGGCACACAGAAAATCATGGCCATCCCGACAGCGGATGGTGACATCAAGGTGCTAGTGTTCGAATAGTAGCCACGGTGAATGCAATGGACCCGGCGTATAACCGGGGTCACTTCGGTCACCCCGGAGAAGTACAGTTAGTACAGTATGTATGAAAAGTGAGGCATCTATATAGCTTCATTCAGTACACCTACTTATTCTCACGCCGTTCATATTGAATCCGAAGTTAGTTCGGATGGGTCCCAGTTGGAACGGCAGTACACATTTCAACCAGTTTGGAGACAAGAGAGTAGTGAAACTCATCCATCATTCTAACGAAAGGAGCAAAAACAACTTGGATGATGACCCCTCTAAGATGGAATGGGATCTTCTTGCTCAGGAAGCCTTGATGAAATCTGAGAGAGAAGACAGAAAAAGACTCGATGAAATAAAAGAGGAGAAGGAAAAACTCCATAAAATCAGAGAGAGACTCAAGGAAATTGAAGGAAGACTCCATGAAACAAAAAAGGAAGACCCAAGTCTCCTAGATTCTCTTCGAACAGTTTTTTCATGGCGTAATTATTCTATATACCTTGTAACTTCATGGATATTCACTGCTTTTAGCTACTTAGGATTATTCTTCAATCTCTATCTACTTAAGTTGGACTGGGAATATGTGTTAATTGGCACTGTATTATCCATCATGAGTGCAATATCTGCAACGTCACGTCTGATTGGGGGGTATGTTGGAGATGTGTCCAACAGGAAGCATCTCTCAGTTGTAGCCATGTTCATGATGGCAGTATACAATCTAATAATGGGTATCTTCGTAGAGTTCTCATGGATTATTATTGCGCTCATATTCTTCTCGACAATGGATGTTTTCAAAGGTGGCTCAACCGCGTACATAATGGACAACATCCCCAAAGAGCACAGTGGACTGGGGATTTCATTCTTCAGTGCTGGAAGAGTTTTCGGAATAATAACTCTCGGTGTTTTTATCGTCCTGACTCCAATGATGGAATTTGGACCGAGCCTTCGATTGATGTTCCTAACTGGCGGTCTATTTCTCGTTGGTGCTTCCATAGTGAGAGCTGTTTTCCTTGAGGGGAAAGCTCCAGAAGTGAAACGAGAAGGTGTTTCGCTCGTAAGATTCTTCATCCAAGATAACAAAAGAGCTGCAGGTTTGCTCCTCAAAGCAGTTCCTGGGATGATTACTATTGCTATTTTCGACTCCTTAAGCGATTCACTGTTCAAATTCGGTGCTTACATCTATATCTACGAAGAAGTACATATCGAAATTCCAGGAATAATTCTGATGAGTCTCGTCACTATTCTAGTATCAGTACCTTTGCTATTGGGAACCGGACGGTTGTCTGATAGACGTGGTGAGAGGAAAACTTCACTGATTGTTTATAGCATAATGCCAATTTGTGCTCTTCTTCTTTATATAGCTCCAATATTTCCCTATTGGGCTCCACAATCAGTAATTAATCAAGCCGAGTCATTATTCGCTGGACTCGGAGCTGTGTTTTCGACCCCCTTTCTGGCCATAGTAATGAAGTCCGTTAATGATGCTGTGTGGAATTTGTTGTTGCTGACAATTATCCAAAAGAATCTCCCGAGACGAGATACATCGAAGATCCTCAGTGTGTTTTGGTTCATTGTTTATCTATTTGCATCAATAGGCCCATATTTTGGAGGAGTCATCTTCCATTATTTCCCTCAGGCCTATCTCTTCATTATCATCTTCTGTCTTAATCTCATAATACTCGGATGGATTGCAACCAAGGGACTTGTGAAAACTGAAAAAGAAACCAAGATTGTCAATGATGGTGAGATAGATGAGCATGAGTAGCAAAGCAGTAGAGATAGTCAAAATGCTGGATAAAACCTACCCTGATGCTCCTAAGACGTATCTGAACTATCAGAATCCATTTGAGATGTTGATAGTAACAATTCTCTCAGCACGCGCTACAGATGCGGGCGTGAATAAGATATCTCCAATACTATTCAAAGAATATCCCACTCCTGAGAAGATGGCAAAGGCAAACCTTGATGAAATAGGTCAGATCATAAGACCACTTGGTGCTTTTAACAAAAAAGCAGGATACATCACTGAAACATCTCGCCAGCTAATCGAGAGGTTTGCCAATAAGGTTCCTAAAACTATGGAGGAACTTACCTCATTCCCAGGCGTAAGTAGGAAAACAGCAAATGTAGTCCTTTCAGTTGTGTTTGGGCTCAGTGTGGGAGTTGTAGTAGACACGCATGTTATGCGTGTGACTGTTCGCCTTGGTTTAAGTAAACATGATAAGAATGCGCAAAAAATCGAGAGAGACTTGATGGAATTGCTTCCAAAAAAGCTGTGGAGCGATTACGCTAAACTGATTGGAGCTCATGGAAGGAGAACGTGCAAGTCGCGGAAGCCAAATTGCATCGATTGTTCACTCAATGATCTGTGTCCTTCTGCTGAGTTAGATGAGAAATGATTTCCAATGGCTGACTAGGAAACGACTTATCTGGCTTCTGAAATCACTCAAGAATACATAACCTTGACAGGTGAAATCGTTCTATGTTAGACATCCGATTCATTCGTGAAAACATCGACCTAATCCGTGATAACCTGAAACGGCGACAGGATGATGAAAAATTGAAACAGTTTGAGTATCTTCTCAAGCTCGATGAGAAGGTAAAAGCGTTGAAGAAGGAAATTCAGGTCCTCAGGACTCAACGCAACAGACTCTCAAGAGAGATTGGTGAGCTGAAGAAATCGGGAAAGGATGATTCCAAGATTGTCAAGAAGGTAAACGCGGTAAATGAGAAGATCAAGACAATAGAGTCTGAAACAGATGAGATTGAACAAGAGCTCAGGGGTATCCAAATGAGCATCCCAAATATCCTCCATGAAAGTGTTCCATATGGTGTAGATGAGGAAGATAATGAAGTTGTGAAAGAATGGGGTGGTAGACCTGAGTTCGACTTTGAGTGTCGGAGCCATGTAGACTTGCTTGAATTATTAGATATAGGGGACATCCCAAGAGCTGCAAGACTTTCAGGTTCAAGGTTTTACTATTTGAAAAACGAACTAGTCTTGCTTGATATTGCTATGCAACAGATGGCACTAGAGATGCTCTTGAAGCAAGGATACACTCCAATCTATCCACCATTCATGATGCGACGGGAGCCCTACGAGGGTGTAACAGATCTTGCAGATTTTGAAAATGTCATGTATAAGATAGAAGGAGAGGACCTTTACTTGATTGCAACCTCAGAGCATCCAATGGCTGGAATGTACATG
>Ga0315553_10003231_pt1 | contig 12775 bp, 10 predicted proteins | sample SalMarSW160140MG_FD_203099 | JGI IMG/M metagenome (GOLD analysis project Ga0315553, IMG submission 203099) | Salt marsh sediment microbial communities from the Plum Island Ecosystem LTER, Massachusetts, United States - Salt Marsh Sediment SW1601-40 ... | reverse complement strand
GTGCCACCTGAAGAGGTTGATCTTGTTCTTGTCAACAGTGAATCAGTTCCTTTTGACCATATTATTTCTGAGGGAGATATAATCAGCATATATCCTATTTTTGAATCCTTGGATATTACCGGTGTAACAAGACTTAGAGATAAACCTTTAATTAATAAACCTTAGGCTTATAAAATTTCCTAGAATTTTAAAAAAGTATACACATTGAAAGGAGTGTACAATGGCACGAAGGAAGATTAATGAAACTACAAGACAAAAGGTTATAAAGGCCCATAAAAGTGGACAATCCATGAGAACAATAGCCAAAGAATTTGGCGTAGGTCTAGCAAGCGTACATAGAATAGTGAAAGAGCAAGAACTCCAAAAAGGTCCAAAAAAGGCAGCTGTGAAGAAGGTCAATGTTGAAAGACAAAAAAGGATTCAAGCGCTTGAAGAACGAATAGCTGAGCTTGAGAAAAAGATTGCCAACCTTGGAAGCAAAAAAAAGTAATGGAAAAAATAGTAAAAAATTCCACTATTTTTATTCACGGACAAGAAAGCAGCAGCCAAGGTAATAAGGCAGTATTCTTTAAAGATCTTTTTCCAGAGATGATTATCCCAGATTTTGTGGGTGATGTAGCAACCAGGATGTCAAAACTGAACAAGATCCTCAAAGATAAAAATGGGATAATTATGATAGGTTCTTCTTTAGGCGGACTGATGGCCTCCCTCTATGCCTTCCAAAATCAAAATAGAATGAAAAAGCTTATCCTCCTTGCCCCTGCAATTAACCTTTCTGAATTTAGCCAGTATCTATCGAAAAAACTCACCCTTCCTGTTTATATCTTCCACGGGAAGAATGACGAGATAATTCCTCTCAAGCCTATACAGGCAATTGCTGAAAAAGTCTTTCCTGATTTAACATTCACCGTAATGGAGGATGACCACCGCCTATCCAAAACATTTACCACAATCGAATGGCCCCAGCTCTTAGAAAGGAAGTAGTAAGGAGTAAGCAGTAAGTAGTAAAAAAAATTGCATACTGCATACTGCTTACTCCTTACTCCTCCAACTCCACATTCCAATAAATATAGTCTCTCCATGACTGTGGTGCATTCTTAAAATGTAATGTGATTTTTAAAATAGGCAGCCACTCAGGGATGCTTGGTTTCTTGATCAAGACCATTGAGGCTTCTGAGGGAATCCTTCCACCTTTCTTTCTGTTACACTTAACGCAGCAGGTAACAACATTTGTCCATTCCGTCTTGCCTCCACATGCCCTGGGCAACACATGATCCCACGTAAGCTCATCCGGTGTAAGTCTCTTGCCACAATACTGACATTTGTAATCATCGCGAATATAAATATTCTGTCTACTAAACCTTACTGGTATCTTTGGCCTTTTAACAAATCTTAAAAGTCGGACAACTGCTGGCAACTTTATGGCAAAACTGACTGAATGGACCTCCCTGGTATATTCTTCAATTACTTCAACCTTGCCCAGAGTGAGCATTATAATTGCTTTCTTCCAGTTTATGACCTTGAGAGGTTCATATGTAATATTTAAGAGTAGTACCTGTTCCATCGTAATAATCTTTTTAAAAATATTAGAGCCTTTTCTTTGTAAATGCTCTACCAGAAGGACTTTTTAAATAAACCTCAAAATCAAGGGCTTTTTGGCAATCTGTAAAGGCAATGGCTGTTTTTAGTCGCCAAGGTTTGTATTTCGATGTATGGGAATTATATCCATGATTATGAGCCTTCATCCGGGACTCTAGATCCTCCGTGAAACCAATGTAGAATCGATCTGGTTTTTTCTCCGATTGTAAAATATATGTGTAATAGAATTTCACTCGAGTTCATACTAAAATTCAGTAACACTTGTCCGAGTGGATTATTGAGGTATTACACAGCAAAAGTGGCTTGCCGAGCCGCAGCTTTGAGCGACTCTCGATTCAACTCTCGCTTTGCCCGACTTCGCTTATTGGCTTCGTCGCGGCAGCCTTCTATTTCCGCTTCGCTCCAAGTGAAGGCTGGTCGGGGCGAAAGGATTTGAACCTTCGACTCCCTGCTCCCAAAGCAGGTGCGCTACCAGACTGCGCCACGCCCCGAATACTGTAATTCTAATACATTATTTTCCCTCAAAAAATCAAGTAAATTATGGAATTGATTTCTATCGTTTGACAAATGAATCCGATAAAAGCCGCTTTGTATTACGCATCTTTTTGTTGACTTTGTAAGGATTAGATAATATCTATTGTAGCAAAAATAGGAGAAAATTAAGGACAATGATAGATATTCAAAACCAAAAAGATAATCGCAATATTAATATAGACAAGGTCGGCGTAAAGGACATTAGATATCCAATAACAGTTCGAGACAAAGAAATAAAAACCCAACAGACTGTAGCCGTGATTAATATGTATGTTAACCTTCCCAAGGATTATAAAGGCACTCACATGAGCCGGCTTATTGAGATTCTAAATGAACACGACAGGAGTATCTCTATTCAAAATTTCTCAGATATTCTTTCAACCATGAAAAAAAGGCTCAATGCTGAAAGCGCACATATAGAAATCTCCTTTCCATACTTTATAATGAAAAGCTCTCCTGTCACACACAGTCAGGGGCTTATGGAATATCAGTGCACATTTAAAGGTAACCTCAATAAAGAAAAGGATCTAATAATTATGATAAATGTGCCAATTACAACCCTCTGCCCATGCTCAAAAGAGATAAGTGAATTCGGTGCACATAACCAGAGAGGAGAGGTCAGATTGCAGGTTAGATTTAAAAAGTTTGTATGGATAGAGGACCTCATTAAATTAGTGGAGGAGGCTGCCTCCAGTGATGTCTATTCTGTGCTAAAAAGGGCGGACGAGAAATACGTAACTGAAAAGGCCTATGAAAATCCTAAATTTGTAGAGGATATTGTCAGGGATATAGCCAAAAAACTTGAGTATGATCCAAATATAACATGGTTTGCAGTTGAATCAGAAAATTTTGAATCCATTCACAATCACAATGCATATGCATTCATAGAAAGGCATCAAAATGAATTGTAGTTCTATGAGTATAATATCTTTCTAGATCAAAGGAGTAAGACATGTCTGATGAATTAAAAAAGATGTACAAAACGGTGATGGATGACCATTTTCCTCCCCAAATTACTATAGCTTTTGGAGACCAAAAACTTTTCTACCGCAAAAGGGCCTGGAAAATAGCCGATGAAACTTCAGGGGAGCTGATTGAGAAAGGCCTCAGGTATGGAGAAAATCCAGGCCAGGAGGCAGCCGTTTACGAGTTGGTAAATGGAAATCTCATGCTTGGCGAATGTCAATTTATCGAACCAGAGAAAGGGTTGGTTTCAGCCATAAATGAAGAACAATTAATCCAAAGCGGAAAACATCCAGGAAAAATTAACCTAACTGATATTGACAATGCTCTTAATATAATAAAATACCTTTCCCTGCAGCCGGCCGTTGTGATTGTCAAACATAATAATCCCTGCGGTGTGGCATATGGATCAAGTGTTTCAGATGCCTATCAAAAAGCAAACATGGCAGACAGAATAGCAGCCTTTGGTGGTTGTGCGGTCTTTAATAGGCCTATTGATAAAGAGACAGCTCAATTAATAAGCGATAATTATCTCGAGGTTGTCGTCGCACCTGAGTTTGAAGATGGAACTATTTCTATTCTCAATAAAAGCTTGAATCTCAGGATTATCAAAATCAGCAAAATTGATAGATTAGCTGAATATACAGAGAAAAGGTTTGTTGACTTTAAAAGCCTTATTGATGGGGGTATTATACTACAGCAATCACCTATAAATAGGATAAAATCACCAGATGATTTTGAACTGGCATCAATTGAATATAAAGGAAAACTTTACACAATTTCCAGGAATCCCACTGATGAAGAATATGCTGATATGCTCTTTGGCTGGCAGGTGGAACAAGGTATTACATCTAACTCCGTTATCTATGTTAAGGACGGTGTAACAGTTGGCATTGGCACAGGGGAGCAAGACAGGGTAGGCGTGGCAGAGATAGCCATTTATAAAGCCTATACGAAATATGCAGATTCCCTCTGTTTTACCAAATTCGGTATCCCGTACAAACAATTGGAAGCCGAGATAATTAAAGGAGAAAAGGATGCCGTAGCAAAGGAGGAGATTGATAAGGCAACTACTTTAGAACATGGTGGTCTCATAGGTTCAACCATGGTGTCTGATGCATTTTTTCCTTTTAGAGACGGAGTAGATGTAGCCATTAAGGAGGGAATAAGGGCCATTGTTCATCCAGGGGGATCATTAAGGGATTTTGAATCAATTGAGGCCTGTAATGAGGCCAATCCTCAGGTAACCATGGTATTTACCGGTCAGAGGGCATTTAAGCATTGAAAATATCTTTGTTTTTCTCTCCTTTACAGGCAAAATTTTCTTACTCAAATTGTTAAACTGTTTTTTTTACTATAAGAAAATTTCATATTCTATAGAAAATTTTCATACTTTATAAAGAAAATTTCAGGATTCAAACGTATCTTTATTATGTTTGTATTCAAAATATAACTTATATTTTCAAATAGTTATATAATATAATGTGCGTTAAGCTTCCTGCGGTATATTTATTGCAATCAAATCCATATAGCGTGTTTTTTTAATAATGAAAATGTTCTTTATATGATCATACTTAAGGCTACGTAAAAGCCCATTTTTCTACTACAATACTATTATGAAGCCCTTTAAACATAATCCCTTATCCCTCAATAAAAAGATACATGAATCAGGCTTCACCCTCATTGAGTTAGCGGTAGTTATTGTTATCGTTGGAATTATCATTTCCATTATGGCAACCGTTTTGCCATCCCTTATTCAATCTTCAAAAATAAAGAAGGCGCAAGCGATTCTGGAAAAAGTAGACTATGCTTTGCAAGGATACAGCATGGCCAATCATCGCCTGCCATGTGCGGATACAGATGGTGATGGCATAGAAGACCCTGTCGGCGGTCCTTGCTGCAGTCCTTCTCCATGTACCTGCGTGGGCCAACTTCCCTACAAAACCTTGGGTCTTTCCTCTGCTGATGATGTATGGGGCAACCCTATTAAATATGGCGTGTATAGTGCTTTGACAGCAACTTTTGCAGATGGTAGTGCCTTCTGCACTGCCATAAGCAATGCTATTATCGCATCAAAGGATCTTGCGGAAGTTTACACTACTACTGATGAACCCTGTCCTAGCACTACGGACAACGTGAGTAATCATGCCTATGTAATAGCGAGTGGAGGTCCAAAAGATCTTGATGGTGTGAATGGTTTCTTTGACCTCTGCAATGGTGAGAATGGTGCTGGTTTTAACGCACCAAATAGAATCCAGTCCACCACGTATGATGATCTTATCAGGGTATTTTCACTCAATGAACTTAATCAGAAAAATTGCACCGGTGGAGGAGGCGGTGTGGGAGGCAGTACCGGCGTTGAGAACACGGATACACTTTGCAGTGATGGCATTGATAACGATAGCGATGGCTATACCGATTGTTATGACCAGGATTGTTGTGCCCCAAGCCTGACTGTATGTAGTGAATGTCCGCCTACAGGAAATGTCCAGATCAACACAAGCCCGATGCCAGCAGGGATCGTTGGTAATAGCTACAGTTACACCTTTCAAGCAACTGGTGGATCAGGATATTATTATTGGTATCTCAACTCAATTTCTCCAAACATTTCTGGTTTAGATATTAATCTATGGTCGGGTGTGCTTTCAGGCACCATTGACAACTGTAAAAATACATACAGCGTTGATGTTGAAGTGAAAGACCGTTACGATTCCAGCAAGACAGACTCCCACATATTCACCCTCACGGTAAAAAATGGTACATTAAGTATCACACCAGCACCTTCCGGTGGTGGTCCAAGTAACCCAGACTTTACTGTTGACTCATCAACTTTTTCAAAAACATTTACTGTAAGTGGCCCTCACGTTGGGGCATTCAATTGGACTTTGAACTGGGTTGGCACAAATCCAGGCGGTTTTCAGGTAGACACTGTTTCAGATACCACAAGCAAGTTTTCAAAGAGCAGTTCAACGAACCCGGGTGACTATACATTCACCCTTACCGCAACAGACAGCACCTGTTCCGACAACGAAATAACCACCAATTCTTACACCATCAAAATTACATCAGCGGGAGCTGGTGCACCGTACACAGCCAATCTTACAGCCGAGTGGCACCTGGATGAATGTAGCTGGGATGGCACAACAGGTGAGGTAAAGGATTCTGGCGGAAACTTTCTTGATGGGACTGCCAATAATGGTGCAGATACAATCGGAGCAGGCAAGGTCTGTCAGGCAGGATTATTTGACGGTACCAATGATTATCTGGATATGGGAGACATCTTTAATAATATATTGGGTGCCGGTAGTAATTCATTCTCTGTTGCTGCATGGATAAAACCCTATTCATTGGCGACCCCTACAACAAATCATCAAACCCAAAACTGCATTATTGCCAAGGCCTCAGACTCAAATAATGACAACCTTGAAATTGGTATAAATACAAACGGCAAGGTGCACGTCTATCTTGATACAGCAGGGAAAGATACATATGCCGACTTTGGCGTTGGTGAAATTAGTGTTAACAGTTGGAGCTTTATAGCTGTAACCTATAATAATGGAACTGTTACTGTCACCATCAATGGCACCAGATATGAAAATACGACCACATGGAGCGGCGGGGGTAACATAGATAATGCCACAGGGAGTCCATTTACTATAGGTAGTTCTCAGCATATAAACAACTATTTTAAAGGCAAAATTGATGAGGTCATGTTCTTTTCCGTACCTTTAACTGATGAGGAAATTCAGGATTTATATACATTAACTCACACGTGCTCTGGAAGCTGCTATACTAACACATTGGCAGAGTACAGGATGGAAAACTTTCCATGGAGCGGAGCCGATGACGAAGTACTCGATTCCGGATCAGGTGGCAGCAACGGAAAGGCTGCTTCGTGGGGTTCAGGCTCTCTGCCAAGTCAAACATCACCCTCTAACGGCAAGGTCTGCCGTGCTGGAGTATTCAGCAGAGTAAATGCAAATAATGGTGGTTATTTAGATTTAGGTGACCCAACAGATGGTGACCTTGATCCGGGCACTGATCCCTGGACTATCTCTGCCTGGATAAAATGGGATGGGTCAACAGGAGAAAACATCATATACAACAAGGAAAATCTTTACGAGGCACGAGTTTCTAGCGGTTATTTGAATTATGCCTGGCGACCTCACTGGGCGTGGGATGGTGGAAACTCCTTTCCAGTAACAGCCAACATGTGGACATATGTGACCACGGTATATGATGGTTCTGAACAGATTCTGTATAAAGATGGTGTGAAGGTTTATTCCAGAAACCAGACCGGGGCCATGGGAAGCACCTCAAACAAATTTCTGCTCGCCGCTCGGGGAAGTGGTAGTCCTTACAATTTTTTTGGTGGCATGATCGATGAAGTCAGGATATATAACCGAGCTCTCTCTGATAGCGAAATCAGGGCCGATATGACTGTGACTCGGACCTGCCAATAGAGCACTTCAATTCGAAAGGTATCTCTTTTTATCCCCCGCTCACCCGGCTTACCAGATCGTAGACCGGCAGGAAAAGCCCAGCTATAATTATTGCAAACATTGCCCCTGCTACTACCAAAACAATTGGTTCGACCATCTTGCCTATAGTTGCCACAAGAACCGAGAGCTTTTTTCTATAATCCTCAGCAATATAGGATAGTTGCTGAGGAAGTGTGCCGCTTAATTCACCTACATTTATCATACGAATAACAAATAGAGGAAAGATCAAACCACCCCTAAAAGAATCCGCGATTCCCTCACCTCGTGCCAAACTCTCCCTGACCTCACCCAGTTTCTCTTTATATATTTCATTTTTAATAGACTCTTTCAGGATAGTCATGCATTGTAGGATATCTATGCCTGCCTTTATTAAAAGAGAAAAGTATTCTGTAATAAATGCCATGGTAGAGGCAGAGATAAGGGTGCTCGAGAGTGGGAGTTTGAGTAACAAGGCATCAGTTGCTCTCTTTACCTTCCTATTCTCTTTATAAGCAGTCACTCCTATAAAAATGACTAGTAGAAGTCCAAGAAACATGCTTAAAAAATGATTCTGGATAAATTCAGAAATTTTCAAAAGAAAAATGGTAAGAGAAGGAAGCGTAACATCCATCTCTTCAAATAGGGACAAAATTTTGGGAACAACATAGTAAAACCAGAATATAAGACCAGCACCCATAGCGATAAACACAAAGCTCGGGTATAAAAGGGCCTGTTTTGTATCGCTTATAATATTCTGTATACGCTTGAGATGTTCAGAGGCATCTTGCAGCATCTCATCGAGTCTGCCAGTCTCCTCCCCCATCCGGATGAGATATATTACCGTCTTGGGAAAAATATATCTATATTTGTCTGCCGCCTCTGAAAATGTTGCGCCCCCCTGTATAGTGGTAATCATATCATGTATGTCACTCTCAAAATCAGGGCTTTCAGACGTACTCGCTCCTTCTTCAAGGGCAGTTGTTAAGGTCATTCCGGACCTAAGCATCAGAGAGATATTGCTTAAAAACTCTGCCTGAAAAGACCGAGGAATCCTCCTTCTCAATCTTAGACTTAACAGTTGAAATATAAAGGATGCTATAGGGCCCAATTTTTTTACATAGATAGAAGTATTTTCTCCTCTCTCAAGGTGTGTGACAGCAGACAAAACATCTTTATAAGGAAGACTGATAATCCCGGAACTTACCCGCCCCGTGGGCTCCATTAGTTTATATCGGTAATAACTCATTTTGTTAACCGTCTTCTAACTATTCCCTAATGTTGAGTTCCCGCCTGCCTTAGATGTCCCATAATACGCACAGCATCATCTACAGTTGTGATTCCCTGCTTTACCTTGGCCACTGTTATCTCAAATATGTCTACAAATCCTTTCTCTTTTGCCCTCTCAGTAATTTGAGACAACTCAACCTCCTTATCAATCAACAAGGACAACTCTTTATCGATGGCAAGCAATTCATACACGAGTGTCCTTCCAAAATATCCAGAACCATTGCAGATCTCACAACCTTTACCCCTGTAAAGTGTTTTTATTGATGGATCTCTTAAGTACTCCTTTTCCCACTCTGATGGTTCATACTCTTCCTTGCAGGCGTTGCATATCCTTCGAATTAGCCTTTGGCTGACAACTCCGATCAGGGAATCAGCAATCAGGAAGGATCGTATCCCTAAATCACGGAGTCTCGGTATAGCCCCAACAGCGCTATTTGTATGCAGGGTTGAGAGAACAAGGTGCCCTGTGGTTGATGCAGTGATGGCAGTGGCAGCGGTCTCAGAATCCCTAATCTCCCCCACGAGGATTACATCAGGATCATGCCGCAGAAAATACCGAATCGCATTGGCAAAGTTATACCCTGCCTTTTCATTCACCTGGGTCTGGCGTAACAGAGGGAGACTATACTCAATTGGGTCTTCCACTGTCAGTACATTTTTTTCAAGCAAATCTAAGCTCCTTATGCCCGCGTATAGTGTAGTAGATTTACCAGAGCCTGTCGGTCCTGTAAGAAGGATGATTCCAAAAGGCTCATTAAACATATTCGCTACCTTCTGAATATCCTCTTCAAAAAATCCAAGCTGGCCCATACCCATAATAGCGCTTTCCATTGGTAAAATCCTTAAGACAATGTTTTCACCATAGGGAGAAACAACAGTGGAGACCCTGAAATCAAAATCATTATTAAGGACAGTGGCCGAAAAACGCCCATCCTGAGGAAGCCTTTGTTCGGCAATATCCATGTCTGCACTCATCTTGATGCTCGAGATAATCCTTTTGAGAGGTGTAGGAAGCGACAACACTGAAGTGAGGACACCATCAACCCTGAAGGCAATATTTTCTGACCTCTCCATCGGCCTAATATGGATATCAGTAGCCCTCATCTTAACTGCTAATTGAAGGATATACTTAACCAGATTGTCCATCCCTCTTGCCATTTCAACATCTTGAGAAAGAAGATTAACTTCGGTCGAAATTAATTTTTCAACAGGATTTTCCATAAAATAGTAAAACTTATTAATAGCATTAATTATCTTTCTCTTTTCAGATAAGTAAAATTTTGGTTTCAATCCCGTTTGTCTGGATATTAATTGGCCAAGTCTATCATCAAGGACAGTTGCTGATACCACCTCTATTGATCCGTCTAAAACTCTTATGGGCAGAAAGGTATTAGTGAGACAGAGGTTTTTATTAAATAATTTTAGAACATCCTCTTTCGATAAAACCTCATCAACATCGATGTATGGAATTCCCTCCTGTTCTGCTAAGGTTATGACAACATCATATTGAGTGACAAAACCAAGCCTTTCGAGAACCTCACCTAACTTCTCTTTTGTGATCTTCTGCTCTTGAAGGGCAAATTTTATATGTTCATTCCTAATAAGATCCTTTTCTTTTAAAAGCTCCCCTAAAGGCTTTCTTTCTTTCTCATTTGTCATTTGCTGTTTGTGCCTTTATTTTGTCGTTGTTTCTGTATTGGTTACTGTCTGAGCAGCATCCTGTGCATTGCATAATAAAAAGATAGTCCTTTCATCAGGAAAACCGCTGACTTCAAGGCCTTTCTCTTCCTGAAAACGATTTACCGCCATTATTAACCTTGGGCCCACAATCCCATCAATATAATAGAGGTATTGATTAACCTTTGCTAAAAGTTCTTCCAGCCTTTTAATCTCCTCCCCTCGATACCCTAAATAAAACTTTGTTATCCGTATTGTTGGTCTCCAGAGAAGGAAATAACTCTCTTTTCCGCTTTTATCTAAAGAAAGGGAAAGAACACCGTAACGACTTCTGATAGGCTCCGGTATAGTGTCAAATTGGATCATATGATATCCAGTTTTTTTAAATACAGAATCAGCTACTTCTTGAAATATACCTGACTCCATAGCCTTAAAAAAGGGCATGGCAAACTCTGAAAGATTATAGGCAGATAAAAAATTAACTACTCCATCTGGAATAGGGCTCTCCTTTTGAGTCTTTTCTTCTAATAATTGTTTATCCTCTACCTGAAGAGTTTCTCTCTTTTTCTCGCTAATTGCTGTTTCCTCTCTGGTACTTGTGTTTGATTGGAGCAAATTGATCTTAGGAAATAAATTGAGGTAAAACGCACCTCCAATAATGAGAATCAATAGTGCTAAAAGGCTGAAAAGAAAGGCTTTTTTGCCCCCCCTTTGTTCAACCTGATTGAGATCCCTGTATGCCTCATCAACTGTGGATTTCCCTATATCCGTGGTATTATGTATAAAAGCTACATACAGGCATCTATCCATGAAGATATTAACCCCTCTGAAATTTCCATTGCTATACCTGTGAATCTTTCTAAAAGCTCCAGTTGCAATGGTGGTCCTTCCCTGGTTTCCTGCTGTATTAAGCTTAAATAGGATATAATTTTTCAATTCATTCTGGCTGAGAGGCCGTGCCTCTTCCTTAATGATAATGCGACTTTTGAGCTGTCTAAGTTCAGGAGAGTTTAATTTGTTCATCAACTCGGGTTGTCCAATCAGTAAAATCTGTACCAGTTTTTCCCGGTCTGTCTCTAAATTGGAAATCATTCTGATCAATTCCAGACTCTTAGAATTCAGATTCTGTGCATCATCAATAATTATGGCGCAGTTTTTACCCTCTCTGTTTTTATCTATTAAAAAATCATTGAGCACCTTCATCTGGTCGCTAAGCTCTAAGCTATCTGAATAAACTCCGAAATCCTTGTTAATCTCTCTTAATAACTCAACATCCTGATAAAAGGTGTGCAATATAAGGGAAGTTTCAACTCCTTTTTCTTCAAGGATATTGATTATCCTCCTGCTGATGGTTGTCTTCCCGAGCCCAATCTCACCCGTTAATACCATAAAACCCTTTCTCGCAACAATACCATGGACGAGCTCGGTGAGAATCTGATCTATATGTTCTGAGATATAAAAATTCTCAGTATCTGGAGCAACAGGAAATGGATTGTATCCCAATCCAAAGTATTCAAGGTATCGTAATTCTTCGTTTGCCATATCTGATTTCATAATCGCCACAGACCAATATAGGTCCTACCATCCTTGCTCAGATGTCCTATAAAAAAACCTTTCTCTTTGCTAAATTCTCCATCAACAAAACGGTCAATTCTTGTAAATGTATCTTTTGATATCCCATAAAGAATAATCCTATTAAAAAAACATAGAATGAAGATATCATCGTGTTCCTTGCCAATTTTTTTGATGCGATAGACATAAGAACGCCCTGTATTGGATTTGGGTAATGATATATCAGCTCTTTCGATCAACTGGCTAAGATTATTCATATATTCCACGTGGTTGCTCCCTGAAAAATGTGGCCAAACTCCACCTTTGACAGAATAGGATCGTAGAGATGTCTCCCATTGTAATAAAAAATCCTTGTAAAATTTTGAATCCAGGGAATAGTTGATAAGCCGACTCCCTCCCCAGACCATTAAAGCAATTAATCCTCCATACAGGCCTACAAATAGTAACTTATCAACAGCTTTCCCAGAAAGGGCCATTATTATTTCAGCTTCTGAATTAACTCTGGTATAAGGGTATCTTCAGGATAAATCTCTCGGAGTTTAGCCAATCGCTTTATAGCCTCAGGTATCTGACTTGTTTTTATCTCAACAATGGCCATATTAATACCAGCTTCCAGATCGTTTTCATTTTTACGTAAAACATCATTTAAAAGTAACGCAGCC
>Ga0315553_10003229_pt1 | contig 12782 bp, 8 predicted proteins | sample SalMarSW160140MG_FD_203099 | JGI IMG/M metagenome (GOLD analysis project Ga0315553, IMG submission 203099) | Salt marsh sediment microbial communities from the Plum Island Ecosystem LTER, Massachusetts, United States - Salt Marsh Sediment SW1601-40 ... | reverse complement strand
CGGCGGGCGTAGGCGTAACGAGCGCCGGGCGCTTGTCTCCGGCGAGTCGAAAATCCAATTCCCGCCGGTCCGGGTCCACGTGCTGAATCGCCACTCGCACCACGTCGCCCAATCGAAAGCTGTTGCCCGCCCGTTTTCCTCGCAGCAAGTGGGCCGCGTCGTCGTAGTCGTAGCTGTCCTCGGGCAGCGCGCTGATGTGCACGAACCCTTCGGCCGGCAATTCGAGCCCCTGGGCAAATAATCCAAAATCCTCGACGCCGGTAATCACCGCGTCCATTTCGCGCCCCACCTGCGTCGCCAGGAAGTTCAGCAGCTTGAGCTTGATCAACTCGCGCTCGGCCTTCTCGGCCCGCTGTTCGCGCTCCGAGCAATGCTCCCCCAGCACGCCCGTCTCCAGGATGTCGACCGCCGGGCGCTTGCCGCGAGCCAGCGCGTCGAAGATGCGGTGCACCGTCAAATCGGGATAGCGGCGAATCGGCGAGGTGAAGTGACAATAATGACGGCTGTGCAGCGCGAAGTGCCCCTCGACCTCCGGGCTGTAAACCGCCTTCTGCATGCTCCGCAGCACTGCGTAGTTCACGGCGTGCCGCTGCGGCTTGTCGGCCACAAGTGCCAGCACGCGCTTGATCTCGAATCGGCTCACCAGGCTGTCGCACGGGATGCCCAGCTCGCGCACGAACTCGGTCAGCAATTCGAGCTTGGCCGGATCGGGTGGCTCGTGAATGCGGCGCAAGAACGGAATCCGCTGGCCGTCGAGGTGTTCGGCCACCGCCTCGTTGGCACACAGCATGAACTCTTCGATGATCTGGTGGCTGACGGTGTTTTCGACCACGTGCGCGCCGTTGACACGCCCTTCGCGATCGAGGTCGATTTTGACCTCCGGTAGCGTCAGCTCAATGGCGCCGCGCTCGAGCCTCCGCCGCCGCAGCGCCATCGCCAGCTCGTGCATCCGGCCCAAAAGGTCGAACACCTCGGGCGACAACTTGATCTTCCAACGCTCGGGGCCAGCCAGGTAGTCATCAACTTCCTCATACGTGAATCGCCGGCGGCTGCGGATCGCCGTCCGCTCGACGCGCACCGCCGTCCGCACCCCGTCGGGCGAGAGCTCGATCAGGGCCGACTTGGCATACCGCACGCGATCGGGCTGCAAGCTCGCCAGATTGTTCGAGATGGTTTCCGGCAGCATCGGAATCACGCGGTCGGGCAGATAGACGCTGGTGCCCCGCTCGCGGGCCTCGCGATCCAGTGGCGAATGCGGCGGCACAAAGTGCGTCACGTCCGCGATGTGCACGCCCAACAGCCAATAGTCGTCCTCCAGCCGAACGAGCGAGATCGCGTCGTCGAAGTCGCGTGCATCCACCGGGTCGATGGTGATGATCGTCTCACCGGTCCGATCGACCCGGCCGCCCGAGATCTTTTCGTCAAACTTCTCGGCCTGCTTGCGGGCCGATTCGAGTACGTCGTCGGGAAAAGTGTCGGGCAGGCCGAACTCGCGGATGATGGAAAGTGTGTCGACTCCCGGCCCGCCGCGCGGTCCGAGCACTTCGACAATCACTCCCTCCCCCTGCGCCAGATGCGAAGGGAAGCGGACCATCTCGACGACCACCTTGTCGCCGGGCTTCGCGGCCTTGGCGCCCGCGTCGCCCACCAGAATCGGCTGCGCGAACACGCCGGCATCGGCCATCACGTAACCCTGCCGGGCACGCTCGTGGTACGTGCCGACGAAGCGGTGCGTATCGCGCTCGAGCACTTCGACGATCGCGCCTCGCAATCGTCCCATCGGTCCCCGCCGCGGGTCGACGCGCACAATGACCAGATCGCCGCTCGAAGCGTCGCCCGATTGGCGGAGCGGCACGTAGATGTCGTTCTGTCGCGTGCGCGGCGCCGCGCCTTGCGGACGAACGAATCCGTAGCCGGCTGCGGTGCGGCGAAAGACGCCGGTCACTGCACCTTTGCCGTGACGGTTGGGGGAAGCCTTGTCGACTTTTTTCGTCTTTCCGGCCCGCTCCACGCGGCGGCCTTCGCCGAACGTAAGACGCCCCTGACTGACAAGCCGCTTGATTGTCTCGACCACCTCGGCGTGCTGTTCGGAGGGGAGATCGAGCTGCCGAGCGATGGCCCGACCTTTGACCGGTCGGTACTCGGGGCGGTTCACGTGATCGAGCACGAGTTTCGTTAGGTCGCGCTTTTCATCCATGGGAAGAGTTTTCAGTTATCCGTGTTCAGTTCTCAGTCGGACAGATTCTCTTTGCTGAAAACTGAACACTGAAGACTGAACACTTGCATCTCCCTTTGCGCTCACGACCGTTTACCGTCGTTCCCCCCGCTCCCCTTGAACAACTTTCGCCCCAGCGCGGCGTGAAATGGCGTCCAGGGGCTGTTGGCGTTCGCATCCTCGCGCAAAAGCTGCGTGACACTATGGATTCGCGCGTCGAGGTTGTCGAGGTGGTGCAGGGCAATCGCTTCCAGCGTCATGGGGAGCTTGGGGCTGCCGTATTCGTACTGGCCGTGGTGGCTGAGGATCATGTGTTTCAGCCGCAGCACCAGTTCCGCGGGCAACGCCTCGCCGCCGAGCTTTTCGGCCTCGCGCACCTTCTGATCCAGCAGCGAAATCGCCAGCACGACGTGGCCGATCAACTGTCCCGAGTCGCTGTAGGACAGGTCGCGCTCGTAGTTCAGCTCTTCGATTTTGCCGGTGTCGTGCAGAAAGGCTCCCATCAAGAGCAGCTCGGCGTCGATCTGCGGATAGCGCGGCGCCACGACCTCGACCAGCTCCATCAGGCTCACGACGTGCTCCAGCAGTCCTCCGCGGTAGGCGTGGTGATGCTTGATGCCCGCCGGGGCCGCCGTGAACTGCGCCATAAAGGCATCGTCCATCAGGAAGCACTCGGCCAGGTTCCGCAGATGCACGTTCGATAGCTTGCGGAGCATCTCGGCAGTGCGCGCGGCCAAACGATCGACTTCGGCGCTGCGGAGCACGGTAAACTCGGCCTCGTCGACGGTGTGGCGGTCGACCCGATCGATGCGGCTGGCGATGAGCTGCAGCGCGCCGTTGAAATACTGCGTGGCTCCCTGCACGCGGACGTAGTCGCCGTTCTCGAACGAGCCATAGGCCTTCTCGCCCGCGTTCCACATCATAGCGGTGACTGAGCCGCTGCGGTCGCTCAGGCGAATCTGCAAGTAGAGATTGCCGTTGCGATTGGGGCGCAACTGCTTGTCGGCGGCGAGGTACACCTCTTCGATGTTCTCGCGTTCGCCTAATTCGCTGATGTAGCGGCGGGACATACCGATCGGCTTTCGTGCAAGTAAATGTCCGCGACGCGACACAAGCGGACGAACCACGCGCCGCGCCGATTCTAGGAGGCACGGCACGATCCGACAAGGTGGCCGGTAGCCCGCAGCGCACACCGAAACGAGTGTCGCGAACTCGCGCAACCGACGGCGTGTCCCTTCCTATACTTGCACTCCCCCACGTTCGCCTGAATCTATAGAATTACCGCACATTGCGTTTCCTGGCGCATCGCGATCCAACACGCTTGCGGTTTCGCCCCGCGCCGCCACACATTCCCACCATCCCCCCGCACCTCCATGGCCAAACAGCCCAAGAACGCGATCAGCCCCACGCGCCAGGAAGACTACGCCGAGTGGTACCAGCAGGTGATCAAAGCCGCCGACCTGGCCGAGGCCTCGCCGGTGCGCGGCTGCATGGTCATCAAGCCGTGGGGCTGGGCCATCTGGGAGAACATGCAGCGGGCCCTCGACCGCATGTTCAAGAACAGCGGGCACGAGAATGCCTACTTCCCCCTCTTTATCCCCATCAGTTTTTTGGAGAAGGAGGCCCAGCACGTCGAGGGGTTCGCCAAGGAATGCGCCGTGGTCACGCACCATCGGCTCGAACCGGGCCCCGACGGAAAGCTGGTCCCCGCCGGCAAACTCGAAGAGCCGCTGATCGTGCGGCCCACCAGCGAGACGATCATCGGCCACATGTACGCCCAGTGGGTGCAGTCGTACCGCGACCTGCCGATCAAAATCAATCAATGGGCCAACGTGGTCCGCTGGGAAATGCGAACACGCCTGTTCCTGCGCACCACGGAATTCCTTTGGCAAGAAGGGCACACCGCTCACGCCACGCGCGACGAAGCCTGGCAGGAAACGCTCGACATGCTCGGCATTTATGCAGAATTCGCCGAGCGGTTCATGGCGATGCCGGTGGTGCGCGGTGAGAAGACCGAGGGCGAAAGGTTCCCCGGTGCGGTTTCGACCTTCGCCATCGAGTCCATGATGCAGGATCGCAAGGCACTGCAAGCCGGCACATCGCACTTTCTGGGGCAGAACTTTTCGCGGGTCCAGGGGATTAAGTTCCAAAGTCAGGAGGGGACCGAGGAGTTCGCCTGGACCACATCGTGGGGCGTATCGACGCGGCTGGTGGGCGCGCTGCTCATGACGCACAGCGACGACGACGGCCTGGTGCTGCCACCGCGGCTCGCGCCAAAGCACGTCGTGCTGCTTCCCATTTACCGCAACGACGAAGAGCGGTCTCAGGTGCTGCCGTACTGCCAGACGCTGCAGAAGCAGCTTGAAGAGCAGCGCTTCGGCGACGAACCGATTCGGGTCCTGTTGGACGATCGCGATCTGCGCGGCGGCGAGAAGGCCTGGCAGCACGTGAAGCGCGGCGTGCCGCTGCGGGCGGAGGTCGGGCCGCGCGACATTGCGGCCGACAGTGTGTTCCTTGCTCGTCGCGATACGGGAGAAAAGGTGGCGACGCCGCGTGCCGAGCTCGTCGCCACCGTGACCGAGCGGCTCGAAGCCATTCAGCAAGACTTGTACGACCGAGCCGACCGCTTGCGCCGGGAGAACACCCGCAACATCGACAGCGCCGACGATTTCCGGGCGTTCTTCACGCCGACCAACGCCGACAAGCCGGAGATTCACGGCGGTTTCGCCATGTGCCACTACGCTCCCGATCCGGCGGCTGATAAGGAACCGGCCGACTTGAAGGTGACCATCCGCTGTATACCGCTTGAAGCCGACAGTGAACCCGGCAAGTGCATCTTTACCGGCAAGCCGAGCCCGGCGCGCGTGTTGATGGCGAAAGCGTACTGACTCGCTGCGCGAGTAAATCACAAATCCCAAATCACAAATCCCAAACAATTCTCAAGCTCCAATACCGAAATTCCAAACATCGACTTCACGATTCCCGGCGCGTCATACCCGTTTGAGATTTGAGCGTTTGAGGATTGGAATTTGTTTGGGATTTGTGATTTGGGATTTCGCCAGCAACCGTAACCATGCCTTCTCGCGAAGAACTCTACCAGTGGGATCGCCAGCTCGTCTGGCATCCGTTCACGCAGATGGCCGAGTACGAACCGCTGATCATTCGTGAGGCCCACGACTGCACGCTTATCGACATCGACGGCAACGAGTACCTCGACGGCGTGAGCAGCCTGTGGTGCAATTTGCACGGCCACCGACATCCGCGTCTCGATGAGGCCGTGCGACGGCAACTCGATCGCGTCGCGCACGTGACGGCGCTCGGCATGTCGCACCCCACAACGATCGAGCTGGCGCGTCGGCTGGTCGATCTGGCGCCGCCCGGTCTCGCGCACGTGTTCTTTTCCGACGACGGCGCCACGGCCATCGAAGTGGCCATCAAGATGGCGCTACAGTACTGGCGGCAGTGCGATGAGCCACGCCCCGAGAAGACGCGCTATCTGGCGCTCGACGCCGCCTACCACGGCGATACGTTGGGAAGCGTGAGCGTCGGCGGCGTCGCGCGGTTTCACGAGGTGTTTCGACCCCTGCTGTTCGACGTGGTGCGCCTGCCCGCTCCCGATGGCCGCCGTCCCCCACCGGGCGTCAGTCGCGATGCGTCGTGCGACTACTACCTCAACCAACTCGAAGCGGCGCTCCAAGAACACCACAACCAGCTTGCCGCCATGGTGATCGAACCGCTGGTACAGGCGGCTGCGGGGATGATCATGCACTCGCCCGGCTATTTGCGCGGCGTGCGCGAGTTGACACGCAAGTACGGTGTGCTGCTGATCGTCGATGAGGTGGCCGTGGGATTCGGCCGCACGGGCACGATGTTCGCCTGCCAGCAGGAAGACGTTTCGCCCGACCTTTTTTGTATTGCCAAGGGACTGGGGGCCGGCTATTTGCCGATCGCCGCCACGCTGGCCACCGACGATATCTATCGGGCGTTCCTGGGCGACTACGCCGAGTCGAAATCGTTTTTCCACGGCCACACGTACGGCGGCAATCCGCTGGGCGCCGCGGTGGCGCTGGCTTCGCTCGACGTTTTCGAGGAGGAGCGCACGCTGGATCGGCTGCCGGAGTTGATCGAACAATTGGGGAAGCACCTCGAACGCATCGCCGATCATCCCCACGTGGGCGACGCGCGGCAGTGCGGATTGATTGGTGCTGTCGAGCTAGTGCGCGACAAGCGCACCGGCGAGCCCTATCCGTGGGCCGAGAAGCGCGGCATTCGCGCGTGCCGGGCCGCCCTGAAGCACGGAGTGTGGCTGCGACCGCTGGGCAATGTGATCGTCATCATGCCGCCGCTATCCATCACGCCGCCGGAATTGGATCGCATCTGCTTGGCCGTCGAGCACGGCATTGACGAAGCGACCGCCGACTGACACAACGGAAGACGCGATCCCAAGACCGTCGGGGACTGGCTCATTCTGTTGGAGCCGCAGTCCGTTGTCCGTGGTCAGTTGTCAGTTGCTCTTCCTTCCGCCGACTGAAAACTGAAAACTGAACACTGAAAACTTTGGGGGTGCCTGTCCCCTTCTCCGGACGGTTTTGGAAAACTTTGGTCGCTACTCGCCATGAAAAACGACCCGCGATACTTGCTGCTTCAGATGCGCGACGCCGACGACCCGATGCGCGAGCACGAAGTCGGCTGCTTCGCCCGTGCGCTCGATTGCCCGCTCGAGCGGATCGACGTCTTCGATCTGCTCACCGGCGCCCCGGACGAATCGACGCTCGACTCGGCCGACGTCGTGCTGTTGGGTGGAAGCGGTGACTACTCGGTCGTCGAAGGGGGGCCGTGGCTGTCGCACGCCCTGGAGACCATGCGGCGGCTGCACGACCGCCGCAAACCCACCTTCGCCTCGTGCTGGGGGTTTCAGGCCATGGCGCGGGCTCTCGGCGGAGAGGTGGTCAACGACATCCGCCGCGCCGAGTTGGGCACGCACGACCTGCGGCTCACAGCCGCGGGAAGGGACGACCCGCTCTTTGCTCCGCTCGGTGCGACGTTTCAGGCCCAGATGGGCCACCAGGATATCGTCGAGCGGCTGCCGGCTGGCGCGGTGCTCCTAGCCTCGACCGACATGGTGCCGAACCAGGCTTTTCGCTTTCGTGATACTCCCATCTACTGCACGCAGTTCCACTGCGAGCTGCATCGCGACGATCTGCTGCTACGCGTGCGAGCCTATCCGCAGTACATCGAGCGCGTGTCCGGCATGACGTACGAGAGCTTCGCGGCCGCGTGCGTCGATACGCCCCAAACGGCCGACGTTCTGCCGCGCTTCGTGCGCTGGGCGCTGGATCAACTCCGATAGCCGGCAACTTTAGTTGCCGCGAGTCCTATCCGCATAGGCGCGAAGCTCGATCAGTTACTTTTTTCGCCGTACCACTTTGCGGGCTTCCGCCATGCGGTCGCGGCCGCGTACCACTTCGTCCGTCAGCTCCGTGAGTTTCTTGCGTGCCTCGCGGAGCAGCTTTCGGCCGGCGGCGGTAATGCGATAGTTCTTGCGTCGGCGGCCACCGACCACTCGGTTCTTGCAGGTCAGATACCCGCCCTGTTCCATTCGATGCAGAATCGGATAGAGCGTGCCGGGGCTCAGGTCGTATCCGTGCCGGGCGAGCTCCTCGATCATGTCGATGCCGCAGATCGGCTCCTTGGCCGCATGATACAGCACGTGCAGCCGGACCATTCCGCCGAAAAAATGCTTGACCACGTCGTCGCGCCCCATGGAAATCCTCTCATTCTATCGGATCGCGATATTGACAACCGATAGTACGGGTCACAACATTAACCGATCGCCCCGCGCGGATCAATCCTTCGACCCGATTCAACGAGGACCCATCCATGAAACGAAGCGAGTGGAATCGCTCCCTGGTCGTCTTTGCGTGCGGCGTACTTGTCGGCGCGATGTCGTTGGCTCTGCTCGGCAAGGGCGATCATTCCTACCGCGTTGCCCGCGCCCAGGACAAGAAGCCTGAGCCCGCCGTCGACTTGGCGCAGCTTCAGCAGGACGTTCAAACGCTGAAAGACAAGGCGCCGAGCCAGTCGCACTCCATGATGGACGTCGCCTACCACTACACTAACCTGTGGTACGCCGCCCAGGCGGGCAACTGGCCGTTGGCCGACTTCTATTGGAAGGAGACGCAATCGCACATGAAATGGGCGGTGCGGATCATTCCGGTGCGCAAGGACAACGCGGGCAAGGAAGTTAAACTACAGGACATCCTGCAATCGATCGAGCAATCGCCGTACATGCAGGTCGGCAAGACCATCGAAGAGAAGGACATCGACGAATTCCAAACCGCCTACCGCTACACGATGGAAGGCTGCTACAGTTGCCACAAGGCCGCCGACAAACCGTATCTTCGTCCGCAGATTCCCGAAAGCCCGGCGGTGTCGATCGTAAACTTCGACCCGAACGCCACCTGGCCGAAGTGACAAGCGCAGGAGGTATCCTGGCAGGTTCGAGATTTCCCGGGCGTCCATCGCCAGCCCCCACGCCGGAGTAATTCCTATGTTGACCATCCCCTGCACGAAAGCGCTGGGCATTCTGGCAGTCGCCGCCATGTCGTTCGGTGCGGTTGTGACACGCAGTTACGGCGACGACGACCAACTGCGCGCCGAGGCCAAGGAGCGCTTCGGCGCGATCGAAGCGGCCCCCGGCGAATCGCTGGGTGCCGCGGACGCTTTGCTCGGGCGCGCGTTGTTCTGGGATAAGCGCATCTCCGGCGACGGCAAAACCGCCTGCGCGACTTGCCACATGCCGGACGACTACGCCGCCGACCGCCGCCAGTTCTCGCCCGACGCGAGGGGAAGAATGACGAAGCGCAATGCGCAGACCGTGTTCAACGCAACACGTCAGCCATCGCTCCGCTGGACCGGGAACAGAAAATCCGGAGCGGAACAAGCCGAGAGGTCGCTCACGGGGTCGCTGGGGCTGGCGTCGCCGGAGGCCGCCGTTGCGCTTCTCAAGGAGCTGGGATATGAAGCGGCATTTCGCCAAGCCTATCCTGACGACACGAAACCCGTTTCCACTGCCAACTTCGGTCGCGCCGTCGAGGCCTATGAAGACACTCTGATAACGCCCGCCGCCTTCGACCAGTTCCTGGCGGGCGACAACGACGCATTGACCGCCCAACAGAAGAGCGGTTTGGCAAGTTATATCAAGACCGGTTGCGCGGACTGCCACAAGGGACCGTTGTTGGGAGGCGGCTCCCTCGAGAAGTTCGGGCAAGTCAAGGACTATTGGACCGCGACCGGCTCCCAGAATGTCGACCTGGGCCGATTCGACGACACGAAGAAGGACGAAGACAAGTACGTGTTCCGTGTCGCCATGCTTCGCAACATCGCCCAAACGGGCCCGTACTTCCACGACGCATCCGTTGCGAAACTTCCCGACGCCGTGCAGATCATGGCGGACGTCCAGCTTGGGATTCAGCTCAGCGCGGGCGACAAGGCGAACATCGTGGCGTTCTTGCATTCCCTCACTGGTGAGGTGCCAGCGAACTATTCGCCCCCGCACGAGAAGGCAGAACAAGACTGAACCGGGGTGAACAAAGCCGATATGAGTAACGCAAGAATCGTAGCAGCTTTGCTCGTCGTCACCTGGGCGACCATAGCCAGCGCCGCGAGCCTGGGCGAAGAGCCCGCAACTCGCCGCACGCCGAAACTGGTCACACTCCCCGAAACGATTCCAGCGCCCGAAGACAACCCGACCACGCCCGAAAAGAGCGCGCTCGGCAAGCAGCTCTTCTTCGATCCCCGCCTATCGGGCGACAACACGATGAGCTGCGCGACGTGCCACTTGCCGGACAAAGTCTGGGGCGACGCGATCCCCAAGGCCAAGGGCGCCGGCGGAAAGGATCTGACGAGGAACACGCCAACGCTACTGAACGTTGCTTTTTACCAAACGCTCCTTTGGGACGGCCGCTCCGTTAGCCTCGAAGAACAGGCGCTCGTGCCCGTCGAGTCGCCCGATGAAATGCACCAGGACGCGGACGAGCTCGTCGAAGAGCTGGCAGCCGTGCCCGGATACAGTAAGCAGTTCGAGAAAGTGTTCGGCCGGCCGGTCAACCGAGACGACATCGCCCGGGCGCTGGCCGCGTTTGAGCGAACGCTCGTTACCCGAAATTCACCTTTCGATCGCTATCTGGCGGGTGACAAGAACGCGCTGTCGCCCCCAGCACGACAAGGGCTGGAGCTATTCCAGGGCGACGCCGGCTGCATCCGCTGCCACCATGGTCCGCTGCTGAGCGACGGCAAGTATTATCGAATCGGCATCGGCGCAGGCGACAAGGGCCGCGGAGCTGTCACTGGCGAGCGCGACGACCTTTACAGGTTCCGCACGCCGTCGCTGCGCGACGTCGGCCAGACGGGGCCGTATATGCACGACGGCTCGCAGGCCACCTTGTACGACGTGGTGCAGTTCTATTACCGCGGCGTGCCCACGCGCGGACCCGAGGGGCTTGATCTGGACGTTCAACCGCTCCTTGGTCAAAGCTTCTCCGAGATCGAATCGGTCGTCGAGTTTCTCAAGTCGCTCAGCGGCGAAGCGACAGAACTCAAGCCGCCGGAGTTGCCGTAGGGTTGCCGTGGAACGAGCAGGGCGTCTACCGCACGTCGGCCGCTCTCTTGCCCAATGCCTTACTTCCTCACCAACTCGGAAAATCCCCCGGCAATCAGCGTCGCCACGTTGGTCAGAATGATCGGCAGTGCGAAGCCGCCCGGCGAGGCGATGTACTTGGGCGACCACACGGGGTGGAACTTCTCCTTGTAATGCCGCAGACCCTGAAAGTTGTAAAACGGCTCGCCGTGCCGATACGCCAGCACCGCGATACGGTTCCAAAGCGGGCCGATCGGCTGCGACTCGACGCCGGCCAGCGGCGCCATCCCCAGGTTGAACCACCGATAATCGTGCTCCTTACCCCATAGCATCAACTGGATGAGCAGGTACTCCATCACGTCCTCCGGGGCACCGGTCCGGTAGCGCATCAGGTCGACCGAAAGTTCCTCGTGATCGGCCCCCCGCCATACATTGGCAAACGCGATGAGCTTGCCCTTCTGGCGTACCAGCGCCACGGGGCCGTGGCGAAGGTAGTCGGGCTGAAAACTTCCCAACGAGAAGCTCTTCTCGGCCGACTTTTTGTCGGCCAGCCAGGCGTCAGAGATTTGTCGCAGTTCCACCAGCAGGGCATCATCGAGCGGCGGCTCGATCATCCCGAACGTGCAGCCCTGGTCGGCGACGTGCCGGTTCGTGCGTCGCAAGTACTTGTGGCTGCCACCCTCCAGGTTGAACTCGGGCAGCGCCACGCGCCCCTCCTCGCCGACTTTGTACAGCGCCAGACCGATCTCGGCATACATTGCGACGTGGCGCTCATCGACCTGATAGAAAATGGGCCAGCGACCGCCCTCGTCGCACAGATCGCGAAAGTCCCAGACCAGTTCGCGGGCGGCCTGTTCGTCGCCGACGGGATCGCCCATCGCCACCCAACTGCGCCCCTCGACCCCGTACATCAAGAGCGCCGTGCGCTCCTCGTTGAACAGAAAGTGTTTGTCGCCCAAAAACGCCAAATTCGCGTAGGTCCGGGGCGAGCCGGCGACAATCCCGCGCGCCGTCTCGAGATCGGCCTCCGTGGGCATATCGGGCGGTTTGGGTTTCGACCGCAACAATCGCCAAACGGAAACCACCAACGTCACCAAGGCGACACCGGCCAGCGCTCGTAGCGACCGGGGGGCGTTGCCGAGGAATTCGAATTGCCACCACAGCTCGTTGCTGTAATCCACGTGCTTGTACGCAAAGTACATCAGCCACAGCGTACACGCGGTGACCAGACCGATGGCCGCAAACCAGCCGGGCGAGAAACGCTCGGTCAGCAGCGCTCCCTTGCGGTAGAAATGCCCGCGACAGGGCAGAATCACCAGCAGCATAATGCCCAGGATCACCGCCTCCTCGTAGTCGAATCCTTTCAACAGCGAAAACGCGATCCCGCCAACCAGAAGCACCGCAACCGCGTAATACGCCGTCTCAATCCGCCGCTGCAGGCTGTGCGCAAGCAGGATCAACAGAATGCCGGCGATGCTGCCCAACAGGTGCGATAGCTCGATCACCGGCAGCGGGAGCACTTCGCGCAGCAGCCCGAGCCGGCCTTGCGCGGCAGGAGTCGCCCCCGAGAACAGCAAGACGACCCCGGCCACAAAAACAGTCAGAGCGAGGACGCGCGGCGCCACGAACGTGGTCCAGCGGCCCAGCACACCGACCAGCTTGCCCACGTGCCGGCGATGGAGCGCTAGCTCATTGACGCCGAGCACGACGAGCCCCACGGCCAGCGGTACCAGGTAGTAGATTGCGCGGAACGCCAACAGCGACCCAACGACCAACGGCGGATCGGAAGGAGCAAGCAGCACCAGGATCACCAGCTCGAGCACGCCCAATCCGCCCGGCACTTGCGAAAACACTCCCGCCACCAGTGCCAGCAGATAGATGGCCAGAAAGTGGAAGTACCCCACCTCCATCGACGCCGGCAACAGCACG
>Ga0315553_10003227_pt1 | contig 12786 bp, 8 predicted proteins | sample SalMarSW160140MG_FD_203099 | JGI IMG/M metagenome (GOLD analysis project Ga0315553, IMG submission 203099) | Salt marsh sediment microbial communities from the Plum Island Ecosystem LTER, Massachusetts, United States - Salt Marsh Sediment SW1601-40 ... | reverse complement strand
TTCGCGTCACGTTGGAGTTCGACGTGCCCGACCTGGTGGAGACGGACGAGCTCGATGCGCGGCAGATCGACATCCACGCACCCGACTTCCAGAGCTACCTGTCGATCGACGTGGGCGACGACCGCAAGTCGCCCGTTGGATTCGATCCGGTAGAGCTCGACAGCCGCCTGCGCCTCGTGCTGCCCGAGGTGTTCTATGCCAATGCGCTGACCGAGTCGTCCGAGGTAAAGTCGCGGTGGGGGACGGCGCGGGTGGACGTGGAGGTGCTCGACGACGAGCTGCACGAGTTCGAGGTTCGCTGGCGGCTCACGCTGGAAAACTCGCCTGTCCAACCGAACGATGTGCCCGAGTTTCAGGAGTTTCTTAACGACGCTCTGCAGCTTGGCGCCGTCTCGGCCAGCCTTGCATTCGACGTACCTTTCGATCCGGAAGTGAAGGCGGAGCTGATCGAGCAGGCGGGCGACTGTCTCGGCGACGAAGCGGCGATCGCGACAATCGCCGAAGCGCTGGCCGCCGACGGCGACATCGAGGAGGCGGGCAAGATCGTCGAGTCGGCCATCGGTTCGGGCAACGACGCGCCGCGCCTTTGGCAGCTCAAGGCCGAGTTGGCCCCCGACGACGAAGGTCGCCTCGCCTGTTATCAGAAGATGGTCGAGAAGTGGCCCGACCGGCACGACTTCCAACTCGAGTTGGCCCGGGCGCTGCGCTTAAACGGTAAGAGCGATGACGCCCAAAAGTTGCTGCTCGAGCTGGCCGCTGGCGCCACGCCCGAGATGCAAGCGCGGGCGGATTGCGAATTGGCGCGACACGCGCTGGATGGCAAACAGGCTGCCGACGCGGTTCGACAGCTTGACGTGGCCTCGGCCGTCTATCCGTCGGCAGAGGGCTGGGAGGAGTTGTGCGTGCTCAAGGGTGAGGCGCTGCTGCTTTTGATCCGGCCGGACGAGGCGCTGGAGGAGTTTCTTTACGCCGCTTACGTGTACCCGCTCAGCAGGGCCGCCTTGGCGGGAGCGGTGCGCGCATCCATCGACGGCGACGACCGGGCGGGGGCGCTGAAGATCGCCCGCCGTTTGGCGTCGGTGGTCGAGGACGATCCGGAGGGCCTGGAGCTGGCGGCCGGTCTGTTTCTTCGTTTGGATCGGTTTGAGAGCGCGGCCGACCTGGCGGCCGAGGCGCTGGAACTCGAGCCCGATCGGCCGCAAGCTGCCGGCACGCTAATTGTCGCCCATCACCGCCGCAAGCAGTTCGCCGATGCGGTTCAGGTGGTACGGCCCGACATCGACTCGCCCAGCGTGTACTCGGCGCTGGTGGATTGCTGTCTCGAGCTGGGCGACTTTGAGAGCGGCGAGACGATCGCCGCCGAGGCCCGCGCTCTGGTGAAGCGCCGCGGCGAAGGCACGGACGACGTGGACCGACGCGACCTGGCCGAGTTGCGCCGGCAGATCGAGCGGTACGAGAAGGCCGCGGCATCCAATTAGGCAGCCACGCAGCGGTGCGATTCGAAGGCGCGTGCGGTGAATCAAATGCAGAGTTCAGAATGCAGATTGCAGAGTGAGGAAATCGAGGAACATCAGCGGGCCATCGGCAATCGAAAGGGCGCTCCCCCCGCCACTCTGCACTCTGCATTCTGCACTCTGCATGCGAAACCCGCTCTTTAAGCTGCCTTTGCCCGAAATGCGGCCAGCCTCTATACTTCGCAAGACGCCTGTTTCGATCTGCCAACGCACTCCCGCGCCTGCCGATGACCAATCGCCTGCACGCCGTCGACGTTGACAACGCCGAGCGCCCCTTGTTCGTGGGGGTCGACGTCGGCGGCACCAACACCAAGATCGGGCTGGTCGACGACGCCGGCCGGTCGCTGGCCCGCACCAGCATTCCCACCGAGGAAGAGAAGGGGCCCGACGACCTTGTGGCCCGCACCAGCAGCACCATCAAGCAGACGCTACGCGAGCTGGGCCTTGCGCAGAATGAGGCGGTCGCGATCGGGCTGGGCACACCCGGCACGATGGATATCCCGGCCGGCATGATGCTGGAGCCGCCGAACCTGCCGCATTGGCGCAACTTTCCCATCCGCGACCGGCTGAGCGAGGCAAGCGGGCGCCCCGTCTCGTTCGCCAACGACGGCAACGCGGCGGCGTTCGGCGAGTACTGGGTGGGGAGCGGGCGCGCTTTTCCCAGCATCATCATGCTCACGCTGGGCACCGGCGTGGGGGGTGGCATCATCATCGGCGACCTGTCGATCGACGGCGAGCACAGCCACGGCAGCGAGTGCGGACACATTATCATCGACTACCACGACGACGCCCGCATGTGCAGTTGCGGCCAGCGGGGCCACATCGAGGCGTATGCCAGCGCTACCGCGCTGGTGAAACGGGCCGAAGAAGCGTTGGCGAAGAAAAGCGGCAGCGCGCTAAAGAAGAAGATCGAGGCCGGCGATCCGATCACGCCTCTGCTCATTGCCCAGTGTGCCGAGCAAGGCGACAAGCTGTCGCTGGAACTCGTGCTCGACACGGCCTTCTATCTCGGCGTGGGGATCGTCACGCTGATGCACACGGTCGATCCGGCCGCGGTGATCCTGGGCGGAGCCATGAATTTCGGCGGGCATGAGTCGGCGCTCGGTCAACAGTTTCTCGACCGCGTGCGCGAGGTGGTGCACGAGCGTACGTTTCCCGTGTTGGCCAAGCACATTGTCATCGACTTCGCCAGCCTGGGAGGCGACGCCGGCTATATCGGCGCCGCAGGGATCGCACGTGCCGCCTACCACAAGGCGAAGCGAGCGTGACCTCGTTTAGCCCGGAGCCACCGGCGACGGCGGATGCGAGTTTTCAGTTTTCGGTGTTCAGTTTTCAGTTCGGAGAATAGAAGCAACGGACAACTGACCACCGACAACCAACAACACACCACCATTTCACTACGCACATCCCCCACGCCGCGCCCCTCCTCGCATGTCCGCAATCGACTGCCAGCACATTCGCAACTTCTGCATCATTGCCCACATCGACCACGGCAAGAGCACGTTGGCCGATCGGCTATTGGAAATGACCGGCACCGTCAGCCAGCGGGACATGAAGGAGCAGGTGCTCGACGCCATGGACCTCGAGCGGCAGCGGGGCATCACCATCAAGGCCAAGGCCGTGGTGATGTATCACCAGCGCGGCGGTCAGCGGTACGAGCTCAACCTGATCGACACGCCCGGGCACGTCGACTTCCATTACGAAGTATCGCGTTCGCTCTCGTGCTGCGAGGGGGCCATGCTGTTGGTCGACGCCTGCCAGGGCGTTGAAGCTCAGACCGTCGCCAATGGCTTCGCCGCCATGGAGCACAACCTGGCAATCCTGCCGGTCATCAACAAGATCGACATGGCCGACGCCCGAACCGACGAAGTGGCCTACGAAATGGAACATTCGCTGGCCATCGACCCGGAGACCATCTTCCGCGTCAGCGCCAAGACGGGCCAGGGCGTGCGCGAGCTGCTCGACGCGGTGATCGACCGCGTGCCGCCCCCCACGGGCGATCCCAATGCTCCGTTGCGGGCCATGGTATTCGATTCGCACTACGACGAGTTCCGCGGCGCGATCATCTACGTGCGGGTGATGGAGGGAACCTTGCGCAAGGGGCAAAAGGTACGCTTGCTGCGCGGCGGCACGACGCACGAAGTCATCGAGCTGGGCCAGTTCACGCCGCGACGCCTCGCCTGCCCAACCCTGCAAGCGGGGCAAGTGGGCTATGTGATCTGCAACATCAAGTCGCTCAGCCAGGTACACATCGGCGACACGGTCGGCGCGTCGGGCGACGCCAACGTGGCGCCGCTGCCCGGCTACCGGCCGCCCAAGCGAATGGTGTATTGCGGCCTGTACCCGTCGGACGGGCAGGAATTCACGGCCCTGCGCGACGCGCTCGAGAAACTCTCGATCAACGATCCCAGCTTCGAGTTCGCGCCCGAATCGAGCGAGGCGCTCGGCTTCGGCTTCCGCTGCGGCTTTTTGGGCATGCTGCACATGGAGATCGTACAGCAGCGGTTGGAGCGCGAGTCGGACGTTGACCTCGTGCAGACGGCCCCCAACGTCACGTACGAGATTGTCACCCGCGAGGGCGAGACGCTGGAAATTCACCGCCCGCAGGAAGTGCCCGACGCCGGCAACATCGAAGAGTTCCGTCAGCCGGTGGTGCGGGTGAACCTGATCCAGCCGGCCGAGTACCTGGGACCGGTGATGAAGCTGTGCCAGGATCGCCGCGGCGTGCACGTGCGAACTGAGTACTTGTCGCCGACGCGCACCATGCTCACTTACGATCTGCCGTTGGGCGAAGTGATCTACGACTTGCACGACAGGCTCAAAAGCGCCACACGCGGCTACGGCACGATGGACTACGAGTTGGTTGGCTACTTTCCCGCCGACCTGGTGCGGCTTGACATTCTGGTCAACGGCAAACGCGTCGACGCACTGTCGTTCATCTGCAATCGGGCCGACGCCGATCGACGGGGCCGCGCGGTGGTGAAACGGCTCAAGTCGGAGATCGACCGCCACATGTTCGAGGTGGCAGTGCAGGCGGCGATCGGTTCGCGGATCATCGCCCGCGAAACCGTGCCGGCCATGCGCAAGAACGTCACCGCCAAGTGCTACGGCGGCGACATTACCCGCAAACGCAAACTATGGGCCAAACAGCGGGAAGGCAAGAAGCGGATGAAGTCGATCGGCCAGGTCGATATCCCGCAGAAGGCCTTTCTGGCGGTCCTCGACTCGGGCGAAGACCGCGGGTAATCACGACCCGGCGCCTGGCAATTCCTCCCCCAGCGACCGCAGCAGCTCGAACGTGAAGATGCCCGTGTTGTGTCCGTCGTTGAACTCGATTCCGTAGGCGTAGTTGCCGACCGGCTTCATCGACGCAATTCGCGGCGGCAGCGTTTCGGCAATGCTCAGCACGGGTAGTAGCGTGGCCGGTTTGGGCGGCTCGCGGCGTTTCTCGCGGCACGTAGCACAGGGGCAAGCTTCGCGCAGCTCGCGCATCGGGTAACGGCGCCGCTGGCCGTCGCTCCACTCGATGATGAGCGTGTCGTCGCCGGCGCGTTCGAGCTTGGTGGGGAAGAGCGTCATGGCAAGTGGGTTTGCAAGGGCGGTAAGCGGAGTTCGAATGCAGAATGAAGAGTGCAGAATAGCGCTGCAAAGTTATTACTCTGCATTCCGCATTCTGCACTCCGTACTCTCCCCAATCCCCTCTACTCCAGCTCCGCCAGTGCTGACAGCAGCCGGTCGATTTCCTCGGGCGTGTTGTAATGCACGAGGCCGATGCGGACCATCCCCTCCGGCTCCAGGCCCAGTGTCTCGGTCAACTGGAGCGCGTAATAGTTGCCGTGCCACACGAAGATGCCGCGCTCGTCCAGATACTCGGCTAGCTCGCGCGGCTTCCGTCGCGAGTGCGTGATCGAGACGGTGGGAACGCGCTCGTCGAGCCGCGCCGGATCGGTAATGCCCCACACTTTCACGCGGTTGAGGTTCGCCAGTCCGGCCAGCAATCGTACGGACAGCTCGATCTCGTACTGGCGGATGTGGCGGTACGCGCTGTCGAGCGCTTCGCGACGATTCAGCTGGGGCGATCCGGCGAGTGTGCGCCCCAGGTCAGCCAGGTAGTCGATGGCCGCCAAAGTGCCCGCGATACATTCGTGGTTTTGCGTGCCGGTCATCCATTTCGACGGAAGCGCGTCGGAAGCAGGGCGCAGCTTGTACGCGGGCAGCGCTTCGAGCCGCTCGCGCCGACCCCACAGCACTCCGACGTGCGGCCCGAAGAACTTGTAAACCGAGCACGCCAGAAAGTCGCAGCCGAGCCGCTGTACGTCGATCCGCGCGTGCGGGGCAAGGTGGACGGCGTCGAGAAAAACTTCGGCGCCGGCCTCGTGCGCCCACTCGACAATTTGCTGGACCGGATTGAGCCCGCCCGTGGAGTTCGACGCGCCGCCGATCGCCACGAGTCGCGTGCGAGCGGTGATGTTACGGCGCAGGTCGTCGAGATCGAGCGTGCAGTCGTCGCGGCGGATCGAAGCGAAGCGCACTTCGGCCCCGGCGTCGTGGGCCGCCATCACCCAAGGCGTGACGTTGGCGTCGTGATCCAGCCGCGTGACCACCACCTCGTCGCCGCCGCGCCACGTGCGGGCCAGCGATCGCGAGAACGCGAACGTGAGCGAAGTCATGTTCGGTCCGAACGCCACACAGTCGGCATCGTCGGCCCCGAGCAGGTCGGCCACCGCTTGATGGGCCGAGTCGAGCAGCGAATCGCTGACGCGGCTGGTGACGAACGCGCCGCCGTGATTGGCGTTGTTGGTTCGCAAATAGTCGCCGATCGCGTCGATCACGCGGTTTGGCACCTGGGTTCCGGCCGGACCGTCGAAGAAGACGGCCGGGCGATCCCCCACGCGCCGCGCAAGCGCGGGAAACTGCCGGCGGCACAATTCCACTTGTTGGGGCGTGAGAGTCATCGTTCGTCGATAAACCGCTTGCCTTTTCCCTCAAAGCGCGGCAGCGTGCCGCCGGGAACCACCAGCACTTCGACCTTCAGTCCCAGGCGAAGCTGCATCGCCACGGCCACGCGCTGGGGGGCGGCGAGAATGTCTTCCACTTCGATCGACAGCTTGTCGAGGTGGTTGGTTCGCACGATGCGGACGCGGTACTCGGCAATCTCCGGAAAGCCGCGCACAATCTCGTCGATCGCGCTGGGGAACACGTTCACCCCACGCACGATGAGCATGTCGTCGGTGCGCCCCAGAATGCCCCCTGCGAGGAATGTGAATCGGCACGCTCCATCGACCGGGTTATCTCGACGAGGGCGGCGAACCACGTCGCCCGTGCGGTAGCGAATCACCGGGCAACCCGCGCGACCCAGTGTGGTGATGACGAGCTCGGCCAGCTCGCCTTCGTTTGCGCGTTGGTCACGGCCGATGGTCAGGAACTCGGGCAGAAAGTCGCACTCGTTGATGTACAGGCCGCGTCCCTCGGCATCGCCGTATCCCCACGGTCCCACTTCGCTCGCGCCGCTGTGGTCGACGACGCGGGCATTCCACGCCGATTCGATGCGCCCGCGCGTCGAGGGAACCGATCCGCCTGGTTCGCCGGCCACGATAATCCGCCGCACGGGGAGCGATGCCAGATCGATGCCCTGCTTCGCCGCTGTCTCGGCCATGTGCAGGGCATAGCTGGGAGTGCAGAAAGCGACGGTCGCGCCGCACGACTGAATCAGATCGAGCCGCGCCTGCGTGCTCATGCCGCCGGTGGGAACGACGAGCGCCCCGCGCGCCAGCGCCGCGTCGAATGCGCTCCAGAACCCGATGAACGGCCCAAACGAAAAGGCCATCACCGCGCGGTCGCCGGCTTCCAGCTCGGCCGCGTCGAGAACGAATTGCCAGGCGTCGATCCACCATTGCCAGTCGTCGGCCGTGTCGAGCACGACCAGCGGCCGGCCGTGCGTGCCCGAAGTGCGGTGGAAGCGAACGTAGGCGTCGACGGGCCAGGTGAGATTCGCCGCCAGGTGGGCGGCAAAACCCTCGCTGTTGGGCGCGGGCAGAAGGTCATCTTTGGTGGTCAAGGGAAGCTCGGCCAAGTCGGCCAACGAGCGCAGCGGAAGCTTCACGCCGGCAAGCCGCTCGGCGTACAGCCGGTTGTGGGGCAGGATGGTGGCCAATAGAGTATTGAGCCGCTGAAGCTGATGCGCCGCCAGCGCATCGGATTCGAGCTGCTCCAGCCGCCGTCGCTCTTCGTACGAGAGGCAAATCATACCGGCATGATACGCGCCGCCGCGCGCGGGCGAAAGTAACATACTGACCTGCCGCCGACGTGCACACTGATGCTAAGATGGTGCCCGCCCGCCGCGGCGGCCTGCTGCTGCATAGACTGTCCAACAACGTCCGTCGGAAGGCCACGTTCTCCCCACTCCAACCGAACCACGGCCTCTCCCTCGCAACCGTCCCCCCCTCCCGTGAAGTCAGCCCATGACCGCGCAAGCGACAACCGCTCGAAAGCCGCATCACGGTTCGCTGTTGGTGATCTTTCTCACCGTGTTCGTCGACCTGCTGGGCTTCGGCATGGTGCTGCCGCTGTTGCCCATTTACGCCGAGCAGTTCGCGGTCGACGAATCGGGCTGGCAGTTGGGGCTGCTGATGGCCAGCTTCTCGGCGATGCAGTTTCTGTTCGCGCCCATGTGGGGACGGCTGTCGGATCGCTACGGGCGTCGGCCCATTCTGATGATCGGACTGGCCGGCTCCGTGATTTTCTACACGCTGTTCGGCGTGGCTTCGATCATGCAAAGTTTGGCGCTGTTGTTCGTATCACGGATCGGGGCCGGCATCATGGGAGCGACCATTTCGACGGCGCAGGCTTACATCGCCGATACAACTACGTTGGAACAGCGACCGCGCGGCATGGCGCTGATCGGAATGGCGTTCGGCGTCGGATTCACGTTCGGCCCGCTGTTGGGATTCCTGGCGGTGCCCAGCGGACACGGCGATCCCGGTCCGTGGCCCGGTTACGCCGCCGCTGCACTCTCCCTGATGGCGCTGCTCTCGGCGATCTTCCTGTTGCCCGAGTCGCTTCACGCCGGCAGCGAACACGCCGCCCACAAGCTGCTCGACCTGAGGGCGCTGCGTCGGGCGCTTTCGATTCCGTCGATCGGGGCGATTCTGCTAGCGCTGTTCGTGTGCGTGCTGTCGTTTGCCAACTTTGAAACGACGATATCGCTGTTGATCTGGGGGAGCCAAGAGCGATCGCTCGGAAGCCCCTTCAATTTCGACTGGCGGCAGGTATGCCTTACGTTTGCGCTGATCGGTCTCACCCTCTCCGTGGTGCAGGGGGGCATTGTGCGGAAGCTGGCTGGCCGCGTGTCGGAAGGCGTATTGGCGGCCAGCGGGTGCCTGATGGAGATGGTGGGCTTTCTGATCGTGTCCGCAGCCATTCACCGATCGAGCGTGCCGCTGCTCTTGACGGCACTGGTCGTGATTGTATCGGGCTTCTCGTTCATGATGCCCACGCTGATGTCGCTGCTATCGCGGCGGAGCGATCCTGCACGGCAGGGGGCGATTCTGGGAGTCGGGCAGAGCGTCAATTCGATGGCCCGCATTGTCGGCTCGGCCGTCGGCATCCCGCTGTTGATGCTGTTTTTGAGCCTGCCCTACTACGCGGCGGCCGGTTTGATGGGGGTGGGCCTGGTGTTGGTGATCGTTGCATCGCTGGCGGGCCGGGATTTTGCCACGTAACGGAAGCGCAACAGAGTTACCGCCGGGCGGTGCGCGGTGTTTATAATGAAAGACCGGTACTGATTCGCGATCCGTCTGGATGACGTTTGCACTCAAGCAGGTTGTCAGTTGTCCGTGGTCCGTTGCGGGTCGAAGGCGAAACGGTGGTGAATGGGATCGACGCAGCGGCACGAGAATTCGCGAAATCCCTTATTATCGTGCAATACAACTGACCACGGACAACTGACAACGGACCTGCGTCGAACGGAAAACTCTCGTCACCGAGAACGTACTCGCTCTCCCATCACTCAAGGACTCAAGGGACCCAACCCATGACCCGGCCGAACCTGCTGCCCGATCGTCGTCGATTCTTGCGAACCGTTTCCGTGGGCGCCGTGTCGTTCGGCGCGGGGGCTTTCGCCTCGTCGCTGTTTACAACGCCGGGCCTATTCGCGGAGGAGCTGATGCTCACGCCGCCGCAGACCGAGGGCCCCTTTTATCCCGATCGCCTGCCGCTCGATACCGACAACGATCTGCTCGTCGTGAACGACGGCATCACGCCCGCCGTGGGGGAGATCACGCATCTGTCGGGCCGCATACTCGACGCCAAGGGCAATCCGATCCGCAACGCGTTGGTCGAAATCTGGCAGGTCGACAACAACGGCGCCTACCTGCACAGCGGCAGCAGCAACCGCGAGAAGCGCGACAGCAACTTCCAGGGTTTCGGCCGGTTCCTGACCGGCACGAGCGGCGAGTACTACTTCCGTACCATCAAGCCGGTACGTTACCCCGGCCGCACGCCGCACATTCATTTCGGCATCAAGATGAAGGGCCGCGAGATGTGGACCACGCAGTGCTACATCAAGGGCGACCCGAACAACGAGCGCGACGGCATCTTGCAGGCCGTGCGCGACGTGAAGGCCCGCAACGCGCTGATCGTCGACTTCGCCCCGATTAAAGAGTCGCGCATCGGCGAGCTGGCGGCGAACTTCGACGTGGTACTGGGATTCACGCCGACGATGTGATACCTGGACCCCGAGCGGGGGTCCGCGATCGGTGGTAGCAAATCCCAAATCACAAACGACAAATCACAAACAATCGCTAAACCCCGATTCCCAAATGGATTCGGCGCCCGGTATCATTGGTCATTGGGGCTTGGTCATTGGGACATTTCTCGCAAGCGGTCCGTGGGCACTTTCCCTAGAAGGCCGTCCCCAGACCGCGAAATATGCTATCTTTCAGATGGCATGTCTCTTGTCTTAGCGCCGGTGCGTCGGCGAACCGCTACTGCTTGAAACGGCGGCAATTCGTCCGTGCCGGTGGCAAACTCCCATCACCCATTGAGCACCTTTTCCGACAGCGATTGCGTTCGACAACTTTTCTTCCCCCACGTACTTTCGTGGCCATTGATTACCAGACGGGTCGGTTGATGAATCGCGCCGCAGCCACTCGGCTCATGTTCGGGCCGTGGTCCGCGATTGTCGGTCGTTGCGTCTGAGCGTCAATAAACTTTCCTCAATCGAGCGTTTTCGTCGTGGGCAGCGGCGCTCGGCCGCGGCCCAAGCGCGCCGGTGCGCGGTCGCCGGCAATTGGGAAACCTGGTGGAACGGGAGGAGACGATGTCCGTCGCATGTCCTAATTGCAAACAGGCCGTGCTGCAGGGCGACAAAGAGGAGGATGTGTATTGCCCGTGCTGCAACGAGCGGATTCACATGCCGCCGCCGGCCTGGTGGCGCACGATCCGGCCCACTCGGGCGGAGCTGAAGCTGGCGTGGGTGCTGGGGGTGATTGTCATCCTGGCACTCACGCTGTACCTCCGCCGCTGAGGCAATGAGCGCTGCCGGGTCGCTGAGCGCGGTCGGGAAAACTGGCGGACCCACCGAGTGCCATTCGCATTCGGCGCCTCGCGCCGCTTGCGGCCAGCGCGCTCCGTTGAATCTCGCGCGTCAATCGCCGACGCGCGCCGCGGAGAATGGACGCCCGCGCATCACTGCTTCTCTTCCAGCACCACGTCGACCCACAGCGCGTGGCCGCCGTAGCCGCCCCCTTCGACGTACAGGTGCAGCGTGCGCACGTTGCTCACGTTGACGCTGAACTCCTGCGAATCGAGTCTTTCTTGCAGCGGTCGCGACTTCCACAGCAACCGCTGGTCGCCGTAGATCGAAAAGACCTGCGGCTTGGCGGCCCGCTCGACGCTGCGTATGTCGTTGATGGCCGCCTTGCCCGAGAGCTGCGAATACTTGCGGTTCAGCTTGAAGGCATAGTGGGAAGCCGCGTCGTCTTGCGGATGGGCCCACAGCACCATCGGGTACTTTTCGCCCTTGAGGCGTTCTTCGCGGAAGTTGCCCTTGTCGTCGTTGATCAACACGCCTTCCACGCTCACCACTTCGAGATCCGGCAGAAATACGATTTTGGGCCCGGCGGCGGCGACCACGTACTTCATCTCGGACAACCGCTTTTCGATCGCGTCCTTCTCCGAGTCGGGCAGAGCGGGCAATGCCTGGCGGTACCAGTAGCCCGCGCGAAACTGTAGTTGTTTTTCGGCCAGTCCGTCGGATGTCTCGGAAAGCTCGCGCCACCGATCGGCCAGCGCGACCTGCTGCCCGGTGGATTTTTCGGCTGCCAGATCTTGCTCGGCCAGCGACTTGAGCCTGGCGTCGGTCCCCTGGACCAAATGCGGCAGGCCCTTCTCCCATTGGCCTTTCATCAGGCAATAGAACTCGCCCACGGTCTGATGAGCGGCGGCATCGTCGGCATCGGCTGAGAGCGCCGAAAGCGCGGGCTCGACCGCTTCGTAAGCCGTCTTGAGCTGGTCGGCCTCGTCGCGCCGCTCCAGGGCTTGCCGCGCCAACTCGTAGTCGCGAGCGGTACGGGCGCTTGCCGCGGATTCCTGAAGTAGCTCGACGGCCAGGTCGTACCGGTCGGCGTCGGTCGCCGATTCGGCTGCGCTTAGCATCTCTTGGGCCACGCGAAGCCGGTCCACGTTGAGCAGTGGCGCCTTGGCCAGATCGACGAGCACCTCCGACAGCAAGGGAAGCTCGTCGATGTCGAACTCGTCATCGAGCCGCTCGACGGCCGACAGCGCCTGCTCGACGCCACCGGCGCTGGCCGCCATCTTGCGAGCCACGTCGAGCAGAACGTAGCGCTCGGCCGCCGCTTCGACTTCGGAAGCGTGGGCAATCATCTCTTCCGCCAGGGCGACTTTCTCCGATCGCGCCTTCGCGGCTTGAAATTGCTGCTCATACTGCCCGCGCACCAGCGTGAGCGCTTCTTCGCGGGCTGCTTCGTCGGGCAAGGGGAGTTTCGGCTTTTCTACGACCGCGGGAACGTCGTCCCCGGGCAAACCGCCGTTGGGCAGCGCGTAGGGTGCCAGCGAATCGTGAAACACGTCAATCTCGTCTTCGGGCGTTTTCGAGCCGTCGACTTCCAGCAGGTAAACGCGGTTACCGCGAATGACGACCCGACAATGTCCTTTGCCGGCGCCGGTGGTGTCGGGATGCTCGTAAACGAAGTCGAGTGCCGGCGCGTCGTGATACGTTGTCGGCTCGCTCGAATTCAACCGGCCGCGCGGC
>Ga0315553_10003226_pt1 | contig 12788 bp, 8 predicted proteins | sample SalMarSW160140MG_FD_203099 | JGI IMG/M metagenome (GOLD analysis project Ga0315553, IMG submission 203099) | Salt marsh sediment microbial communities from the Plum Island Ecosystem LTER, Massachusetts, United States - Salt Marsh Sediment SW1601-40 ... | reverse complement strand
TTATCAAGGCCCAATTGCTCTACGGCCTTTTGCGGCGCGGGATTTTCAAAGCCCTTTCGCAAAGGACAACCAACAACAGTGACCTTTGCAGTGCTGCGGGTAAAATATTGGCCGGTTTCTTCAAACTGTGCATAAATCTCGTCTGCCCAGCGGGCTATTATCTTAGCCGCCCTGCCAGGTACAATATCGACATTCAAGAGCTTGATGGGAACTTTTAACTTATGGGCCGCCAAACAAACCGGCGGTGCAACGAATCCACCGAGGCCAAGTACAGTTGCGTTGCGACTTTTGGCGATTAGGTCTTTTGCGGCCCGATAACTTTTTAAGAATGACGTACAAAATCCGATTAGTTTGCCGGGTCGAAGAGAAAAACCTTTTGCAGGCAGTGGAGTACGATCGAAGCCGGTCTGATTAAGGATATTTGCATCGATGCTGCGAGTGCTGCAGAAAAAGTGTATCGTTGCTGCAGGTTCGAGACTAAGTATCTGCTCGGCTACAGCAATGGCGGGGTAGATATGTCCCCCTGTTCCTCCGCCGGCAAAAAAGAAACACTTATCGCTCATAATTATTCAGTCACACTGTAAAGTTATCACAGAAAGTGTTGCTGAATTCAGCGATAAATGCAAGTGTTTTTTCTACTGTCATATTTGTCATCTTGAGCAAAGCGAAGGTTGAAAAGTGTAAAATGACAAAGACAAGTATTCTTTATTCATGCCAGGTGGTTTGTTTGAGCCAATCTTCAACGAGTAAGACAAGGTCGGAGATACCAATAAGACTATCCCGATTGAGGTCGCCTGGCTGCTGGTCAGCAGAATTAAGCCAGTCGGCTGCTTGGAAAGCAAAATCTTCCAAATTAACAAGGCCATCGTTAGTCAAATCGCCCAGGATGGCCCAATCGTAAGGTGGCATACTCGCTTCAGCGGTGCCGCCGTAGGCGCCCATATTTATGCGAAGGTTTTGGCCCCAAATATTGTTGGGGTCATCCGGGATGCAAAGCAACTCATCACCAAGCGGTGAGCCGGGATTACCAGCATCAATACATCGGCTGGTAACATCGTCATATGTCCAGCGGCCGCGTTCGATATCCCAACTCCAGCCCTTGCTTTTCAAATGATAGTCGCCATCAACCCATACGCCATTCACATCCCAATATCCGGGCTCAATAAAACACGGATCGGCATCAGAATTACCTTCTTGCCAGTTAATCTTTAAATAAGTTGGATCTTCCACATAAATGTTAAACTCAGATTGACCTATATCTGAATAAGCAATATCAATAGCATCTGCAGTACAGGGATCACGGGTGTGTTTAGGTCTTGCAACGTATATATCCGCGCCTTTTTGGGCAACGTTTGAGCATAAAATAGAATTAAGAATCTTAAAGTTGTTTTCGTGGCATTCTGAAAAATAATATATTGCGCCACCATTTTGATTTGCTATATTGTCCGCCAAAGTACAGTTTTGGAGATTGAGCATAATTTCATTACGAGGGCCATACATGGAACTCAAAAATATTGCGCCGCCATTTTGAGTGGTTGAATTCCCCGTTATTTTACAATTAACAAACGCCCTAGGAGAACGCATCTCTCCCATAAATATGCCCCCACCCATAGATTCATTTTCTCCTTTAGCAATGTTTCCTGAAACGTCGGCGTTATAGAGGTTCACATCCCCAATTAGACATAAACCAGCACCAGAACACCTGTCAGTTGCCAACCCCACATTATTACAAATTACCGAATTATTAATATGTGCGGGAAAAACGTTCATAATGAATACACCAGCCGATTCTACGTATTTCCCCTTAGCTAAGTTAGAATTTATATTGCAGTCTAAAATGTGAAAATGCGTTCCATGAATGAGGTTAATGCCTGCACCTTCTACAGATCGAGACGCGATCGCCTTATTCTCAGAAATTGAACAGTTAACAATCCTCGACGAATCTGAATTGTCCCCAAGACATACTGCCCCGCCATGAACGTTGCTCTTAGAATCCAGTCTTCCTTGGGCGATATTATTGGTTATGATACAACCACTGAGGTCGGCCTTAGATTGTATTGCTGAAATTGCTGCACCATAAATTCTATTGCCCCAATAAGAAGAAACCACACCTCCCATAATAGAGTTCTCAGAGATTATACTATCTCTAACAATAAGATTAGTGTATTCGCCGAAAATACCACCTCCATATATTTTTTCATCAGGCCCATCAACAAGATTGTGTTTAATTGTGCATTTAGATATAGTCGGACTGCCGGAATAAATATAAATCGCTCCGCCATAATTATCTGCAGAATTATTCACTATATTACACCCAATGATTTGAGGGCTACAGGAATGGGAGTAGATTGATCCACCACGGGTTGTGTAACCATTCTTAATAGTGAATCCTGATACTATTGAACTCGAATTCTCTGCTCTGTGGAAATAGAAACCTCTACCTTTTTGCCGACAATCAATAATGCAATCATTTGGGCCGTTCTCGCTTCTAAGAACAAGATTTTTCCCCTTGAAATCAAGATTGTAATTGCCTTCACCAGAATAGGTGGCGTCTGTGACAATAACGGTATCGTGATTTCTTGCCGCATCAAGTGCAGCCTGAATTGTGTCATAATCTGATGGAACATAGACAATCTGAGGTGGAAAAACAGACACCAATTCCTCATAATGGAGATACTCGATTCCTCCAAGCTGAACATGGATAGTGACTTGGAATATCTCATTAACATCATCTGTGGATAACAGGCCATTGCTATCGATATTTGCATAAGTCTCCGGTTGAACAGTCCATACCGCTTTTTGGGTAACATCAACGGAATAGCTATTAAAATCGGCAATGGCGGTATACTGTTGCGCAGAGTTTGTCACCACCTCATTCGAGCCGAGAACATATAAGGAGATTGGCATTAAATTGCTATCAGAAATCTCATCCACACCAATGTCGACACGGCTATTGAGTAAACGGGGTTCACCGTCTAAATCTGCCGAATTGGGGTCTGGAATGAAATTAGGATCACCAGCATCTTTGCATGGAGAGCTTGTCATTAAGTGAAAATCTCTATTTACAAAATTCAGAAAAAGAGGGGCTTCTGAGATATTTCCCTGGATGCCCGTCAAATCAAATACAATCCCCTGGGACTTATAATTAACGTTGTTTCCCCATACATTATTATATCGGATCAATCTCTTTCGTTGTTCTTCAAGACTATCATAAGTAAAATCAATTCCCGTATCAAACCCGGTTACGATGTTTCCTGTAAGAACGGGTAATGATTTGCTCGTCCTATACGAAATCCCTATGCTATAATCCGAGTAATCGCCGACGATGACATTATTCCTGATAATTGCATTTACACCGCCTTGAGCGGAAGCTTGGGCGAATAGATATACTCCCCTGCGACCATATATTATGTTATTTTCGATAATAGGCTGAGATGCGGGTTTTTGGTAAGGGATATTTCCTCTTATACCATTTCCGGACACCATTATCACACAATGACTTATAATGAGAGAAAATCTAGAGCAGTTTATGCCATCTGTATATTCTCTACTATAGTTACGTATGGTAAAGCCAGACACTTTCCCGCCCGAATTTACATTTATTATAGTTCCCCCTGCGGAGACGATTGTCTGTGATACTATTGTTGGAGAACTTGGCTTAATACTTCTAAGCGTTATATTCTTCCCCTTGAAACTAACATTTTCACAGTATACTCCTGGTGAAATGATAATTTCGTCGCCGTTGTTGGCGTCATCAATGGCCGTCTGGATGGTGGCGTACTCGTCCGGAACCAGACGAGTCGCCGCCTGCGCTAACGCGGCTATAACAAGAACCAATGCTAAAGACGCTATCAGATATGCTCTCCGCATTTTTGCTCCTCTTATAAAGGGTACTTTCCCTGTTAAAGTCCTATAAGATTATACCAAAGTTGCCCCTGCTTTGTCCAGGGTTTTGCTATCAGAATCGGTAAAAAGAGGGATTGTAGGGCTGTACTGACAGGTTGCCTGTTAATGGTCTAATCGAGCCGAATCGTTGGTGGATTGCTTGGCGATGTTTAACAGCACACCAACCGCAACGGCTGAGAGGAACATGCTTGTTCCACCGGCACTTACAAAGGGCAGAGGTATGCCTTTGGTGGGGAGCACAACTGTCACTACGCCGATATTAAGGGTTGCCTGAATTGCGATTGTCAAGACGATGCCGCCAGCCAGCAGCCGGCCGAAGTGGTCACGACAGCGCGTGACCACCAGAATACCCAGGACGACAAAGGCGATAAAGAGTCCGATGACTGCCGCTGTTCCGACGAAGCCGAACTCTTCACCGACAATCGCGAAGATAAAATCTGAAGTGTCTTCGGGCAGATGGCCGTACTTGCAGATTCCCCTGCCGAGTCCCTTGCCCCAGAGGCCGCCTGAGCCGAGTGCAATCAGGGACTGGTTGGCCTGATAGTTGGCGGAACCGGCCCACTTGTCGGGATTTACAAATGCTATAAGGCGGTCCATTCGACCGGGCGAGTAGATTAACGCCACCAAAAAACCGACAGCACCAAACGGCAAAGGAGTTAAAAGATGCCACCATTTTACGCCTGCTATTATCAGCATTAAAAAACTTAAAAGCGCAATAAACGCCGCCGTGCCAAAATCCTCGACGATTATCAGGCCAACTGCGACGCCGATGAGACAGCAGATTGGGACGAAGCACTTCCAGAATAACCTGATGTCGGGACCGAGTTTGTTGCAGACGGCGGCGAGGAAGAAAACAACAGCCCATTTGGCCAGCTCAGAGGGCTGAAAACTTACTACGATTGGTCCGACGGGGATTCTGAACCATCGGCGTGCACGGTTTACCTCTGTGCCAAAGATTAAGACGAGGACAAGTAAGATTAGAGCAAGGGCCAGGAAATAGGCGGTCGGTGATTTCAGCCAGCCGGCGGCGAAGCTGAGTCTGCGATAATCGAGGCACGAAACGCTGTAGACGATTAGACAGGCGACAAGGAAAAACAGGATTTGGCGAAGGCCGGGGAAGTCGTAGAACCTTTTTAGGTCAATTTCCTGACCGACGCTGGCGCCGGCTGAAAAAACAAAGACCGTGCCGATAGCCATCAAAAGGACAACAACCATCGCGATGTAGTCGGCGAGCGGATTGTTTTTTATAAGGGTCATTTAACTTTGCTATCCATAGGAAATAATTTCCTTTTTGCGATTCCCGAGCAGTTGAAGTCAAGCTGCCTAACTACATCTTCGGCAGTTGCGAGTCTATAGCAGCAAAAATTTGTAAAAGTACGGGCCGGCAAGTTTTGATTGACAGAAGGCAATTTTAAAGATAGAATACAAGAGTGGAGCATCTCCTTAGTAAGCTGCGTTTCATAGAGGGAGGAGACAGAAAATGAGCGGCATGGCAAATCTAAAAGCAAAGGTGATGATTTTAGTAGTTTTGGCAGGGCTGGGGTTTAGCGCAGCTGCTGAAGGCAGAACAATATATGTCGATAATGATGGTCCTGCGGATTTTAATAATATCCAGGCGGCTATCAACGATTCCAACGATGGCGATATTGTTCTTGTTGCCCCCGGCACATATACAGGCAACGGCAATCGAGATATCGACTTCCTTGGCAAAGCTATTACGGTCCGCAGCGAAAACGGCCCGGAGAAATGCATTATCGACTGCAACGGCTCAGAAACCGAGCCACATCGCGGCTTTTATTTCCACAGCGACGAAGATGCAAATTCCGTGCTGGATGGTTTCACTATCGCAAACGGGTATGATTCGTCCGGGGGTGGAATCTACTGCGACAACAGCAGCCCGACAATAAACAACTGTATTATAACCGATAACTCGGCTGAGAATAACGGGGGTGGAATCTATTGTGTCAGTAGCAGCCCAACGTTGATTGATTGCACGTTCAGCAACAACTCAGTACCCACTTATGACCTTCAAGATGTTCCTGGTGGCGAAGGTGGAAATGGTGGTGGGATGTATAACCGAGAAAGCAGCAACCCGCTGCTGACCAATTGCACGTTTAGCGATAACTTGGCCTATGGCGGCGGTGGAATTGTCAACTACCTGGAGTGCAGTCCCACACTGAGCAATTGTCTGTTCAGCGGCAATTTAGCTGAGTTTGGCGGGGGGGTTGCAAACTACCAGAGCAACCAGAGTCTGACTAACTGTACCTTCAGCGATAATTTTGCCAACTGGGGTAGCGCAATGATCCATTTGCATAGTAGCAGCCCTACGCTAACAAACTGCATTCTCTGGGATGGAGGTGGTGAAATATGGAACAATGACGGATCAACGATAACGATCACCTACAGCGACATACAAGGTGGTCAAACAGCAGTTTATGATCCGTGTGAAGGGCTGATTTGGGGCGAGGGGAATATTGACACTGATCCGCTGTTCGTGGATCCAAATAGTGGTGACTGCCATTTAAAATCGCAGGCCGGCAGGTGGAACCCGAACAGTCAAAGCTGGGTGAAAGATGATGTAACAAGTCCGTGTATTGATGCAGGCGATCCGATGTCGCCCATCGGTTTTGAGCCGTTTCCCAATGGCGGTGTGATTAATATGGGAGCCTACGGCGGAACATCCGAGGCAAGCAAATCATACTTCGGCGAGCCGGTCTGCGAGACAATCGTCGCAGGAGATATAAATGGTGACTGCAAAATAAATCTCGCAGATTTCCTACTAATGGCCCTCCACTGGCTGGAGGATAACAACCAGTAGTAATAAATCTTATTACGAAGAAGAACAAGTGAGAAAAATAACCTTCATAATGGTTTTTAGTATCGTGTGGGTTATACCCTGCTTTGCGAGGACAATCACCGTCGATAACGATGGCCCTGCGGATTTTAACAATATCCAGGCGGCTATCGATGATTCCAACGACGGCGATATTATTATCGTTGCCGAGGGGACATACTTCGAAAATATCAACTTCAATGGGCGGAATATCACCCTGACTTCAACAAATCCTCAGAACCCAAACACAGTGGCGAGTACGATTATTAACGGCCGAAACTTAGGGTCGGTAGTCACGTTCGATGGGACGGAAAGCTCCGAGTGTGTCTTGGCGGGATTTACCATAACAGAAGGCCGTGAGGACAACGGCGGTGGTATTTATGGTAATCGCACAATGGCAACTATCGAAAGCAACGTCATCACAGGCAACATCGCCACGGGAGGTCCAAATTGGGATGGCACAGGTGGGGGAATCTTTGCCTGTGATGGCCTAATCCATAATAACATTATTGTCAACAACCAGGCGTTTTATAAAGGTGGGGGCATTTTGGCCTACGACGGCGTTATTCAAAACAACCTTATCTATGGCAACTGTGCTAAAGTAACCGGAGGCGGTGGCATCTACTGCACCTGTAACTATCCCAGCTGCAATAGTTGTCCAATCATCAGTAACTGCACTATAGTCGGCAATACCACCGGCTGGGACTGCACAGGTAGTTACAGCAGGGGTGGTGGCATCTACTGCTCAACGGGCATCTACCACGTTGTTACCAATTGCATCATCCGTGGAAATATCGCTGATGACGGACCGGAGATCGCACTGAATGAGTATTCTATTAATCCTGTTGAACCTGTTGTAAGACTGACAATTTCACACAGTGATGTCCAGGGTGGCCAGTCGATGGTTTATGTTCACGGCTATTGTGATCTTAATTGGGGTGAAGGTAATGTTGACGTGGACCCATGTTTTGCAGAGCCGGGGTATTGGGACCCGAATGGGACACCGGAGGAACCTAATGACGATTTCTGGGGTGAGGGTGATTATCATTTGAAGTCGCAAGCTGGCAGGTGGGACCCGAACAGTCAAAGCTGGGTTCAGGACGATGTAACAAGCCCTTGCATTGATGCAGGTGACCCGATGTTACTTATAGGCCATGAGCCGTTCCCGAATGGGGGCATAGTAAATATGGGAGCCTACGGAGGGACAGCAGAAGCGAGTAAATCGTACTTTGACGAGCCGGTCTGTGAAACTATTGTTGCGGGTGATATAAACGGTGACTGCAAAATAGATTTTGCAGATTTCCAATTAATGGCTCTGCACTGGCTGGAGGACAATGCAGTAGTTAATTCAAATTCTATAGTAAATGATGGTATAAAATACTACATACGTACAGACAAGCACGCCTACCATTTAGGCGAAGAGGTGCAAATGTTATACAGGGTGACTAATCTGAAAAGCGAGGATGTAAAATTTGTTTTCTCTCAATCCCCTGAGTGGAATTTCTGGGTTAAAAAGTATGGAGAAAATATCTGGAAAGCAGTAAATGGTTGGTGGTTAATGGGGACTTCGTTTACATTGACTCCCGGTGAGCATAAGGAGTATTCGCATGCATGGGACATGAGGGATAGTGAAGGGCAATTAATCAATGCAGGGTTTTATATGGTGACAGGAGGTTTTGACGCCGGCGCAGACGAATTCGACCCGGAATTTTATGGTTATAGCAAGGTCTCAGTATCTATAGAGATAACGCCGTAATTTAAATGGTTGTGAACTACACATGCTGTGGTAGGTAAAGGTAATCTCATCGCTATGGTCCATCACGATATAAGACTCCCAATTTGAGTATTAGTCTGTAAATTAGCCAAGGACTTCCATTTCCAGAATTTTAGCTACTGTGGCATCCCGATTTTTAGGGGTCAAGTTAAACAGTTGGGTGTTGGGGTAATTCTTTACTTCGGAAATAAGGCCGGTGCCTTTTTTCGCTACCGTAGCCAACACAGACTTATCAGAAGCAAAGAGCAGACGCACAGCAGCAACAAACTTCTCCGAGAAACATTCCATCTTGCCAATCTCGTCAATGACAAATAATTCGGCATGGCTTTTGTCAATGTCCAAGACCGGCACTACGGTTCTCTCAAAGTCAGCTACGTTTACGCCATACCTGCCCACCTTAAAAGGGCCTTTGATGTCAACGTGAGCAAGTACTCCCGTATCGCCATCGAGGCGTGTCCAGCGAAAGCCCTTACGCTGACCCGCCTGGCGGATTTCCTGCGTATAAAAACCTGCCACCTTGTGAGGCCCGAGCTTTTCGATGATTTGCATGACGGCGGTTGTCTTGCCGCAGCCCGGAAGACCAGTTAACAGGATTTTAGCCGATTTAGATTTCATAGCTACAGACTACGGTCTTTTGGCTTTGACGAAGGCTTTTATTTTGGTTAGCGAGAGGGTATTGAGGACATTGGTTTTTGTTACCCAGCCTCGTGCGGCGGTTGCAACACCAAAGGTCATCAGGTCAAGGCCGTCGGTGCTGTGGGCATCGGTCCCTAAAGCCAGTTTGACGCCTGCCTCAATGGCCACCTTGCAATGGGTGTCCCTGAGGTCCAGGCGCCATGGGTTTGCGTTTACTTCCAGAGCGGTGTGTGTTTGAGCGGCGCGTCTGATTACTGCGGTGATGTCGATATCCATTGCTTCTCGCTGGCCTATGAGTCTGCCGGTAGGATGAGCTATGCAGTTGATATAGGGATTATCCATCGCCTTTAATGTCCGGCTGGTTACCTTTTCGCGCGAGCCGGCCAGGCCTGAGTGTATCGAAGCTATTACAAAATCCAGGTCGGCGAGTAGCTTATTATCGAAATCCAGAGAGCTGTTGGCGAGGATATCGACTTCGGTTCCGGCCAAAATAGTTATGCCCTTTAGTTTTTCATTTAGTTTGCGGATTTGCATTATTTGCTGAGTCAGGCGTCTCGGCGACAGGCCGTTGGCGATCGCTGAAGAATGCGAGTGGTCTGTTATACAGATATACTTATAGCCTAAGTCTTTTGCAGCCTGTGCAAGTTCGGATATTTCGCAGTCGCCGTCAGAGGCACTGGTATGTGTATGGAAATCACCCTTGATGTCTTCGAGCTGGATTAAGTCAGGCAGAGTATGGTTTTTGGCAGCTTCAACCTCGCCGCGGTCTTCTCGCAGCAGCGGGTCGACATAATCGAGACCAAGCTTTTGATAGATTTGCTGCTCAGTCGAGCCTGCAATCATTTTATCAGCTTTGAACAGGCCATATTCGTTTAGCTTCAACTTCGCCTTTACGGCGATTTCTCTTAGGCGGACATTGTGCTGCTTCGAGCCGGTAAAGTATTGGGCCGCGGCACCGAAACTTCCAACGGGTACGACACGCACATCGACATGAACAGGAGAAGTCGGGGTCCGGACAATCGCTGAGCCTTTTGTAGGCCCTGCCGCGAGAACCTCCTGAACAAACTCTGCGCTGGTAAATGCCTGTGTGATTTTCTCACCTGTTTGCCTGCCCTTGCGAGCGGCAACGAGTATATCAACATCGCCTACGGTTTCCACCATGCGTCGGAGGGAACCGGCGGGCTGGATTTTTTCGATGCCGGCCTGTTCCTGAAGAAAGGTGATTACCATATCAGCCGCCTCGAAGGCCTGGTCAAGGCGTATTCGGCCTGTGGATTTCTTCAGAAACTCAATGCCCTTTATGATTGCTGCGGCCTTTTTATCACCAAAGCCGGGCAGCTCAGCAAGGGAGCCGTTTTCAATTGCAGCTTTTAGCTCGGCGATGCTCGTGACGTTTAGGTTTTCGTAGACCGCCTTTACACCTTTCGGGCCCATACCAGGGATTGTGAGCAATTCCAGTAACGTTGCGGGGATTTTTTCGAGTAACTGCCGGTGGGCGGTTATCGTGCCGGTCTTTATAAACTCCTCAATTTTGGCAAGGCTTGATTTTCCGATGCCGGGTGTCTTTGCCAAATGTCCAGTTGCCAGCATTGCCTCAACACTGGTCGGCATATCAGCAATAGTACGCGCAACCCTTCGGTAGGTGTTGATGCGGAAACGGTCCTCGCCGAGGATTTCCATAATGTCGGCCATCTGGTCAAAAAGTTCACTTAGTACGGCATTTTTCATAGGTCCGATTATATCCGGCCACAGAGAGAAAATCAAAACGACTATTTTTCTTGACTCTCGCCAAAGACGGCCTACTATAGTTCGTTAAGCAATTTGCGAGTGATTCCCACAATCCATAAGTGAAAAAGTTATTCACAGGAAGTGACCCCTGCTTTGCTAAAGCTATGCAGCGGCGAGCATTTCGTTATTTTCCGTACGGATGTTGCGATTTTAATCTAAAGTATGTAACGTCATATGCTTTATATGAAGGCATAAAAACCAATAATTTTCACTTTTTCGAGGAGGAACGAAAATGAAAGACGTAAGAACAATCTATTTACGCTTTGGTGATAGCGTTTAGGGGACAGAATTCAGGCATCGGTGTTCCCTCACCGTGTGATATGATGTTGGCAATGAACTGCAACTACTCTGGTTATCCTTGGCATACCGCTATACCAAACCATGCCATCTTGAAAGTCAACTCAAAAACGTAATCATCCGAAAACGATGGGTGTGTCCCTATTTGTTGTGGCATTTGGCTCTACGCACGAAAAGTCCGAGAAAAATGTAGTTTTTTCAAAAATATCACCTTTTTCTTCTTGACATATAGTTTGCAACATGCTACATGATATTCTTAAAATAGTCGTAATGGAGGAGGCCATCTCTTAATTCCCCGCTTTGCCGGTGGAGAGGGTGGCAAGCAATTTGCTTGATAATGTATACTCCGTAAGGAGAAGGGTAAAATGCTATCAGGCCAGAATAGTAAGGGATTAGAACCGCTATCCTGCCTTTTTGCGAGAGGGGCAATCCCCAACTCAACAACGAGCAATTGCAACAGTAAGTTCGCAGTTTGCAATCATTCCCTTAGTTCGAATGTAGCTGGTCTTTTATTGTCCGAAAGAGACCGGATTATCAAACCTTTTGGTTCTACTGTGGCTGGTATTCATATCGGTTCTCTAAAGCTACGCGGTAGTTCTGCGGATTCGGCAAAATTACAGCTTGAAGGACTTGATATTCGCCAATGCCTTGACTGTCCTTGCGGAGGGGCAGAAAAAATTAAACCAATAAATATCACTTTTTTTGAGGAGGAGTAAAAATGAAAAATCCAAGAGTAATAATTTGTTTTGTGGCGGCCATGCTGTTTCTAGGCGCTTGCCCCACACTCGGCGTAGTCGAGTTCAAAGATGGCCTACCCCATGACATCGACTACATAATCGCTGATACTGTCTGTGTGGATGAGGAGGCACCGTTGATGTACACTACAGTAAATCTGCTGCCCGGCGGACGCATAACAGCTGACCTTGTGGGATTTAAAGACAGCTTGATAAACATCAACGGCGGCACAGTAGACGGCTACATTGATATCAACGAATACAGCCAGCTAAGTGTCTCGTCTGGATTGCTCGGTATCATTACTACCGATGGTTATGCCCAGATGGATATTTCCGGTGGTTCAATAGGCCATTCTGTTTTCTGTCGGGGTTTCAGCCAGGCAAGTATTACCGGCGGATCAGTACTTCATTCCATTGCGAGCAGTGAGTTTAGCCAAGTAATTTTCTCTGGCGGTGCATTAGAAGGTTTTTTGGATTCCGGCGGTCGGGGCACGATAACAATAGTCGGCTATGATTTTGCAATCGATGGCCAGAGCGTTGGCTACGGAGAACTCACCAGTATTCTTGGAGGACTCCCTGAGGATGAACCTTGGAGGCATTTGACCGGTACGCTGGCCAGCGGTGAACCAATCGATAACGATTTTCGTATCGCAGAATATGCCAAAATCATTCTTATTCCCGAGCCGGCCACAATTGCATTACTCAGCATAGGAGGTATAGCAGTGATTAGAAGACGCAGGTGGTAGAACCGCGAAAAACAATGTAAACCCTCAAGCAGGCTCGAGGGCTAAAAACCCTAAGACCCCCCCAGGCAGGCATA
>Ga0315553_10003225_pt1 | contig 12790 bp, 8 predicted proteins | sample SalMarSW160140MG_FD_203099 | JGI IMG/M metagenome (GOLD analysis project Ga0315553, IMG submission 203099) | Salt marsh sediment microbial communities from the Plum Island Ecosystem LTER, Massachusetts, United States - Salt Marsh Sediment SW1601-40 ... | reverse complement strand
TTCAAGACAGGGCTGGGGGTCAGACTGGACGCCGGCTGCACGACCGAGGACCTTCGCGTAGGGGAGATGGTCGTCATCGAAGGGGCCTCCAATCGCTACTTCGGCATGATCAGCGATATGCAACTCCAGGTCACCGATCCCGCACTGCTCGCATCTCCTCCGGACGCTGGATCGACCTTCTTGACCGGAGCTTTGACCGGAACCGTCAACTACGCCACCGTCGAGGTCAAACCTATGCTAATGCTGGAGATGAAGGCGGATCTCGATGAGCAGAGGAGCCCTGGACCAGTTCGAACCATCCCCATGCACTTCGCCTCTCTGCGCAAGGCCAGTGCCATGGATTTCGACACAGTGTTCGGGAAGGAAGGGGGCACCAACTTCGCTGTGGGCACGCCTGTGCCGATGGACATCCCGATCTGCCTGCGTCTGGATAGGTTCGTGGAGCGCTCCAACGGCATCTTCGGACAGTCGGGCACGGGCAAGAGCTTCCTGGCGCGGGTGCTGCTGTGCGGCGTGATCAAGACTCGTGCCGCAGCCAACCTGATCTTCGACATGCACAGCGAGTATGCCTTCGACAAGCAGACCGAGGATGGTCACTTTGTGAGGGGCCTGCGCGACCTGTTCGGCCCTCAGATTCTGGTCTACTCGCTGGACGCGGGGGCTGCGGCCCGCCGTAATGTGGACGTGACCCTGACCGTCGGTCTGAACCAGATCGAGGCCGAGGACGTCATGCTCCTGGCCGACGAGCTGGACTTGACGGCTACCACGGCCGCCACAGCGGGACTGCTGGGGGACCAGTATGGCAAGGAGTGGCTGCGCCAGCTCTTGGTGATGTCAGCGGACGACGTGGCGGGATTCTGCCAGTCTTCTGGAGCTCATCCCGAAGCGACGAGGGCACTACAGCGCAAGCTGAGGGGGGTCCAGCGCCGTGCGTATCTCAAGGAGGAGGCGCCTTTCTCCCTCATCGACGAGATGGTGGCGGCATTGGGAAGGGGCCGCAGCATCATCCTCGAGTTTGGGCGGTTCGACAGTCCGCTGGACTACATGCTGGTCGCCAACATCGTGACACGCCGCATCCGCAGGCTGTACCAGCAGAAGGTGGAGCGCTTCGAGGAGACGAAGGCTGAGTCCGACAGGCCGCTTCAGTTAGTGATCACCCTGGAGGAGGCGCACAAGTTCCTTAGCCCCGCCGTGGCCAGCCAGACCATCTTTGGGACCATCGCCCGTGAGATGCGGAAATACAACGTCACGCTGATGGTCATCGACCAGCGACCCAGTGGCATCGACCCCGAGGTGATGTCCCAGTTGGGCACGAGGATCACAGGCTTGCTGACCGAGGAACGGGACATAGACGCGGTCTTCACTGGGGTGGGCGGCCGCTCCTTCCTGCGAGGCGCTTTGGCCAGCTTGGACACCCGCCAGCAGGTTCTCCTCATGGGTCATGCGGTGCCCATGCCCGTGGTGGTTCAGACGCGCACCTACGATGAGGAGTTCTACCGGGCCATGGGGAGCTCTGACTCCGCGATACAAGACAGAGAGCTCGACGCTGCCGACATCTGGGAGGAGAAGCAGTAACAGGCGGCCGGTCTTGAGTCAGTGCCCCCCTACGCGGCCGAGCGTAACCTGTGAATCCAGGACTTGACAGGTCCCTGGTAGCGCTTGACGATCATCACCGTCTTCGAGCATTCTCTGGCCACACGCTCGGGCAGTGCGCCGAAGAGTAACTGCTCGAAGAACCCCTCTTCCGTCGCACCCAACACGACCAGGTTGGATTTCTCCGCTTCCTGCAGGATGCCCTCCAGGATGGTGGGAGCGGAGATCACTCTGGGCTCGATCGGGTAGTCAAAGGGGGCCACGGCCTTCTCCAGAATCCGCTCGCCCAGCTCTATCAGTCTCCGATCACCACCGCGGGCGACGTAGAGCGCCGTGATGTGGGGCTGGAACCCGTTCTCTCTCTCGTACTCTCGCGCTTGTGCGACAGCCAGCTCCAGGGCGAGAGAGGAGCTAGGTCCGCCGCCCGTGGGCACCAGGATCTCGTGAAGGTCTTCCCGCTTCCTGTATCGTACCATAGCCACGTCGCACGGTGGGTTCTTGCTGACCGCATCGATGACACTGCCGAAGGCCCTTCCTTCTCCGCTGGTGGTGCCCAGCCAGCCCAGGAGGATGAGGTCGGAGTTGCGCTCGCGGGCGGTCTCCAGGACGGCCTGGCTCACGTCGCGCCCGAAGCGGATCATGGTGTTCACGGGTACATCCAACGCCTTGGCCTGAGCGATCACCCCCTCCAGGATGGGCTTTCCGTGCTTAAGGAAGAACCGGCCATCGGTGATGCTAAGTTGCTTCGGCACGCGCACCACGTGTAGAGCGAATACCTCGCCGCCCTTGTCTCTGGCGATGGGCGCGGCCAGAGCACCCAGCAGGCGTGCTTGCAGCTCATCAGCCACAGGGATCAGGATAGAGTACCTCCGGGTGGAGACTATCTCCTGGTGGATGATCTTGAAAGGCTCCTTCATGGGCTCGGTTCGGGACGCGTAGGCTACATAAAAGACCAGCCCTGCTGCGATCCAGAGAGCCCCCACATACCACGCTTCTGGACTCAGCATAAACAGGTAGACGATGAGCACCGCCTGGGAGATGATGCCCAGGATGGGCAGCAGCGGCATCAGAGGGACTCTGAAGCCTCGGTCCAGGTCTGGTCGAAGGTGCCTCATGCGGATGGCGGCGACGTTGACCATCATGAACAGAAGCAGAAACATGATGTCGGCGGCGCTGGCGACCGACTTGACGGGGAGTGCGGTAGCGATGAAAGCAACCAGCGCCCCCGAGATGAAGATGGCCCAGTACGGGGTGCGTCGTGTTTCGTGTACCTGGCCGAAGATGCTTGGGAGGTTCCTGTCCCGCCCCATGGCGAAGGAGACCCTCGAGGAGGAATAGATCGTGGCGTTCAGTGCCGACATGGTGGACATCAGCCCGGCCAGGATCAGCACGAAGGCCCCCAGCGGCATCAATTGACTGGCTGCCTCGATGATGGCTGTCTCCTCGTGCTCTGCGAGAAACTGCCACGTTGGGACGCCGGTCACTGGAGACTCGACGGCCCCGATGGCTATGAAGGCCACTCCCAGGTAGATGATGACCACGATGCCTATGGCGGCGAACACCGCGCGCGGTACGTTGCGTTTGGGCTCACATATCTCCTCTCCACACTGAGATATGACCTCGTATCCCTGGAACGCTATCGTCGTGAGGCCCGCGGCCATGATGACCCCGCCGAGGCCGGCGGGGAAGAAAGGCTGGAACTTGGTGGTCCAGTGGGGTTGGTGCAGCATGCCCCACAATCCGAAGCCGACGAACAGGGCGAGGATGCCTATCTTGGCCAGAGTGATGATGTTCCCTATTTTGCCGGTCTCGGAAACGCCCTGGAAGTTGATGTAGGTGAAAAGGAAGGTGACGAGCACAGCCAGGATCACAGCCAAGACGTCTACACCTATGGAGGAAGGATAGAGGCCCACGCGCTGCAAGAAATCGGCGGCATAGTGGCCGAATCCTAGCGCGTAGAGGCTGCACGCCACAGCATGGCCAAACCAGCTAGTCCAGCCACTGAGGAACCCCAGAAGAGGGGAGAGTGCTTCCTTGATCCACAAGTAGCCCCCGCCCGCTTCGGGGAAGGCTGAGCCTAGCTCAGCGTAAGACGCAGCCGTGAAGCAGGTGACCACCGCGTTGAGGAGGAAGGCTATCAGGAGGGCGGGACCTGCGACGCCAGCCGCGATCCCTGTCAATACGAAGATACCTGCGCCGATCATGGCCCCAACGCCGATCATCGTGGCGTCGAAGCCACTCATCGTCCGCGCCAGCGAGACGGATTCGCTGCCGACTCTGCCCGTGCCAGTTTCCATGGGATCGTCAGTCCAGGTACTTTCCGAGGAGCAGCTTGAGCTCCTGCCTCACGCGTCCTGGGATACGGTCCCTCGCCGTCTGGATCGCTACGGACAGTGCTGTGTCGCAACCACATTCACGGGTGGGCGGGATTAGCGGTACCACCTCTGTGATGGCTTTCTTGGCGGTCTCGACGTTCTTCAAAAGGGTTTGGACCACCATATCCGCGGTGACAGGGGCTTCCGTCTCGTGCCAGACGTCGTAGTCTGTGGACATAGAAAGGCTCGCATAGCATATCTCGGCCTCGCGCGCCAACACGGCCTCTGGAATGGCGGTCATGCCAATCACGTCCACGCCCCACGACCGGAATAACTTCGATTCCGCCTTGGTCGAGAACCGTGGTCCTTCTATGCAGACGTAGGTGCCTCCCTTGTGGACTTTGGCTCCCGTCTTCGTTGCAGCCTCGTAGAGGACATCGCTCAGATGCGGGCAGAAGGGTTCAGCGAAAGAAACGTGGACCACGAGTCCGTTGCCGAAGAAGGTGCTGGTGCGTCCCTTGGTACGGTCGATGATCTGGTCGGGGATGACGATGTCGGAGGGCGCAATGTCCTCCTTCATACTGCCGCAAGCGTTGACGGCAATGATGCGTTCCACGCCGAGCCTCTTGAGAGCGTAAATGTTGGCTCGAACATTGACTTCGCCCGGAAGGATGCGGTGGCCACGGCCATGGCGAGGCAGAAAGGCCACACGTTTTCCGCGGAGGGTTCCCACCACCACGGGATCGCTGGGACTACCGAAAGGAGTGGAAACGTTGTGCTCCTCAAGGTCGGTCAGCCCCTCGATCTCGTACAGCCCGCTGCCGCCAATAACGCCGATGGTCGCTTCAGCCATCCTGATTCCTCTCTTGTTGCTCCATTGAATCCGCTGATTCTTAGTCCTTGGCTCTTCGTCAAGGAATGAGTCTAACATAGGGTCTGGGGATTGTCAAACCTTGGGCATCTGAAGTGCGGAAGGGGGCTATCAGACGACCCTTGCGGCACGGCGACCTGTCCTCCCAGGATACGTCAGGCGCCTCAGGTGAGGCTGTTCCCCTTTGAGGCGAATGGACTGTCGGCCGTTGCTCAGCCATGGGGTTCGTGCTAGAATCTGACAGCAGCGCAATGGAGGTTAGCATGATGGGAAACAAGAGCGTGGCTGTTGGTTTGATCGTCGTGGGCATAGTGGTGCTGTTGGGGTCAACGATGGCCGACATCATTGGCCTTGGAGCGGAGCCACTTGTCTTCGGCTACAAGCAGGTTGCCGGAAGCGCGGTAGGCGCCGTGCTCACTGTTGTCGGCGTGGTGCTATACTGGCTAGCCCGAAAGGGATCCTGAGCGCACGACGGGGAGCTGGTGCCTTGGTCGACTGTTGGGTAGGCCGGGGAGTATGAATGATCTACCTCGATGACATCCTGCATTCCACCGAAGGCACGGTGTATGGAACAGTCTTCGGCACGGAGTTCAGCGATTTCTGCTATGACTCCCGCATCCTGAAGCAGGGCGAGCTCTTCCTGGCGGTGAAAACCGACAAGGCAGATGGGCACGACTACATCGATCAAGCGTGCCGTGATGGAGCCGCCGGTGTGCTGTGCGAGCGGGCAAGAGATCTGTCCCAGTACGGGGTCACGTGCATACAGGTGGACGACATCCAGCAGGCGCTGGCTCGCTGGGCGTCGTACATCCTCAACAAGCTGGATGTGGAGGTCGTGGGGGTTACAGGCAGCAGCGGCAAGACCAGCACCAAGGAGGCCACCGCGGCAGTTCTCGAGCGAGGCTCTCGCGTGTTCAAGAACTTCGGCAACTACAACGGCCGTTATGGTCTGCCCATAGCCCTGGGCCGCCTCTTGCCACAGCACCAGACGGCCGTGCTGGAGATGGCCTGCGATAGTTACGGTGAGATCGAGGAGCTCAGCCGCATGACCTCGCCCCGGGTCGGCGTGGTGACGGTCGTCAATCACACCCACCTGGAGTACCTTGGCTCTCTCGACGACATCGCTCGAGAGAACGGCAAGCTGGTCGAGGCCTTGCCAGATGACGGGTGGGCGATTCTCAACCATGACGACCCTCTGGTCCGGGCTATGAGAGAGAGGGCCTCGGCGCAGGTGGTGACGTATGGAACCGAAGCCGGCGCCGACATCCGTGCCCAGGAGGTACGGACCAGCCGCCGGGGGCTGCAGTTCCGCATCCAGTACGAGGGATCGGAGTTCGAAGCCAGAACTCCGCTGCTTGGCAGGCACAACGTCTACACCGCTCTGGCGGCAGCCGGTGTTGGTGTGGCGTACGGGGTGGACTGGGAGGAGATTCTAAGTGCGTTGTCCCACTTGAATCCGGTCAAGGGCCGGCTCAACCCTCTCCCCGGCGTCAACGACACTCTCCTCCTGGATGACAGCTTCAGCGCCAGTCCCGCCTCAGCGCTGGCTGCGCTCGATGTGCTCCACGAGCTTGACGGCGGCCGGAAGGTTGCCATTCTGGGGGACATGTTGCGCCTGGGCTCCTACGAGGAGGAGGGGCATCGTAAGGTGGGACGTCGTGCTGCGGAGGTGGTGGACTACCTGGTGGTCAAGGGTGATCGCGCCCGTCTCATCGCCAATGAGGCCCAGAATGCGGGGCTAAGCAGGGATCGCATTTTTGTGACCTACACCACCGACGACGCCGTGCGGAGTGTGCTGGACCTGATGCGCCCTGGCGACATCGTGCTGGTAAAGGGGGATGTCGAGGCCCGCATGGAGGACGTAGTCGAGCGGCTGATTCTCGACCCGGCGACGGCAAGCTCGGTGCTGGTACGCCAGAGTGCAGCTTGGAAGCAGATCTACATCAGCAAGCCCGATCGGCCCACCTGGGTAGAGATAGACCTGGGTGCCATAGCCAACAACGTGCGGCAGTTGAAGAGGATCGTGGGGGAAAGCGTCGGCATCATCGCCAGCCTCAAGGCCGATGCCTACGGCCACGGGGCGGTCAAGGTAGCGCAGACCGCTCTCACCAACGGTGTGGACATGCTGGGGGTGGCCTGTCTGAACGAGGCCAACACTTTGCGCAGGGCGGATATCACCGCCCCGATTCTGATCCTGGGATACACGCCCGCCTGGCAAGCACGAGAGGCTGTGCTCAACAATGTGATTGTGACTGTGTTCTCTCTCGACGTGGCCAGAGCGCTATCCCGAGCTGCCGTGGATCTCAACTCCAAGGTCAAGGTTCACGTCAAGGTGGATACGGGTATGGGCCGACTCGGTCTTCCGCCTGGCGATGTCCTGGACTTCGTGAAGGAACTACAGGCCCTGCCGGGCATTGCTGTGGAAGGGATCTTCACTCACCTGGCCGTCGCCGATGCGCCCGACGCAAGAGGTGTGCCCGATTGGGGTCGCCAATACACCAAGCAACAACTGGCATCGTTCCGGCGCGTGCTTGAGGGGCTCGAGGAGAACGGCATCGACTTCAGATACGTACACGCTGCCAACAGTGCGGCGGTGATTTCGTACCCGGAGTCGCACTGCAACATGGTGCGTCCCGGGATCGCCATCTACGGACTCGATCCCTCTCCTGACGTGCCCTGCCCTGAAAGCTTCGAACCCGCACTGTCCTTCAAGACCCAGGTGGCCCAGGTCAAGGAACTCCCTTCGGGAAGCTACGTCAGCTATGGATGTACCTTCAAGACAGAGGGCCAGGCGCGAATCGCCGTGATTCCGGTGGGGTATGCCGACGGTTTCCGCCGGGGACCCAGGCGCTGGGGAGAGGTGCTGATCAAGGGACAGAGAGCCCCGGTGGTGGGCCAGGTTTGTATGGACCAGACCATGATCGACGTCAGCCACGTAGCCGACGTGAGGCAAGGCGACGAGGTGGTGCTCATTGGTCAGCAGGGCGGCGAGCGAATCACGGTTGGAGAAGTCGCGGATAGGCTGGGAACCATCAACTACGAGGTCGTCTCCGAGATCTTGGCGCGCGTACCTCGCGTCATCTAGGCCCCGCGCATCCCTGGTACGCCCGAAAATGGGCGCCGAAGTTTGACACACCGTCCGGTTGGGTGTATACTAGTGTCGATTTTGTCCCTCCCGGTTTCTGGATCGGGAGGGCGCTGACCGGGTAGCCTCACGTCCGTGCGGTGCGGTCGCCCGACTTCGTGGAAACAGCCTCATAGTTGCAGGCGCAGAGTCCTTGATCCGTTAGCTTCTCTTTGCACATCCCGGCTGTGGTGACACTAGTTCAATAGGGTAAGGGGGCCATCAGGCGATGGCGACAAGGAGGGCTTCTTCGAGCAAGAAGAAGAAAGCCACGCGACAGCTACGGGCCGGTGATCTGACGCTCGATCTGGACGAGCGGTGCGTGATCAAAGATGGCACTCCCGTCCACCTGACGTACAAAGAGTGCGCCCTGCTGGAGATCCTCATCAGAAACGGTGGTGAGGTGCTCACCCGCAAGCAGTTGATGAAGGAAGTCTGGGAAACAGACTATCTGGGCGACACCAGGACGCTGGACGTCCACGTATGCATGCTTCGCGGCAAGATAGAGGACCATCCCACCAGGCCGGTGTTCATCCGGACGGTGAGGGGGGTTGGGTACCGCTTCGAGAAGGCGGATGGTAAGCGGAGCACTTCGAGATGATTGGTGCTATGTAGTCCACAGTCTGGCTGGAGTCTCTGTGAGCGCCCAACACGTCGGGCGCTCTTGTTGTGTCCTTAGCTAGCCGATCCACGAGCCGAGGTCAGCTGTGTTTAGCGAAGAAGGTCTTGGGAGATGAGATAGCGTTGTATCTCGTTGGTGCCCATGTAGATCTGGAAGGCCTTCGCATCCCGCATCAGTTTCTCCACGGGATACTCCTTGACGTAGCCGTATCCTCCGAAGACCTGCACCGCCTCTGTGGTGACCTCCATAGCCACGTCTGACGCGTAGCACTTGGCGATGGCTGCTTGGAGCCCGTGCGGCAGCCCCTGATCCACCAGCCATGCCGCCTGCCAGGTTAGAAGGCGAGCGCCCTCTATCTTGATGGCCATGTCGGCCAGCTTGAACTGGATAGCCTGGAAGGATGCTATGTTCCGGCCGAACTGGACTCGCTCCTGGGCGTACCCCGTCGCCGCCTCCAGGGCGGCGCGAGCCACTCCCACGGAGGCAGCCGCGATCCAGGGCTTGTTCCGGCTGAGCGTGTCCATGAAGATCTTGAACCCCTGACCCTCATCCCCCAGGCGATCCTCGACGGGTACCTCCACGTTATCGAGAATGACCTCGGTGGTGCTCATCGCTCGCTGGCCCATCTTGTCCTCATGCTTGCCCACGGAGACGCCGGGGAGGTGAGCAGGAACCAGGAAGGCGGAGATACCCTTCGTGCCCAGCTCCAGATCGGTGGAAGCGAAGACGCAGTAGAGCTGTGCTACTCCGCCGTTGTCGATGAGGGTCTTCGTGCCGCTGATGACGTAGTGGTCTCCTTGCAAGGTCGCGCTGCTCGTGATCGCACCCACGTCTGATCCGGCGCTGGGCTCGGTCATACACAGGGCTGCGAGGTGAGGTCGCGCGCAGAGAGGGCCCAGGTGTTGTTCTTTCTGGTGGTTGGTACCTGCCAGCATCAGTGGAGTTAGGGCCAGCGTGTTGGCCAGGATGGCGATGCCGATGGCAGAGCAGGCGGCGGAGAGCTTCTCGCTCACGAGAGAGGTCTCGAGCATTCCCAGGCCGGCTCCGCCATACTCCTGGGGTACAGTCATGTTCATCAGGCCCACTTCATGGGCCTTCTCGATGACCTCCTGCGGGTGTCTGGCCTGGCGATCGTGCTCGGCAGCTACAGGAGCGATCTCGTTCTGTGCGAACTCCTTGGCCAGGGCCTGCACGGCGAGCGATTCTTCCTTGAGTGAGAAAGCAAGCATCCTCTGCCTCCCCGTCCGCGTCGATGGTGTCCTCAAGAGGTGCGCCCATTATAGCGGAGAGAGCTTGTCCTGTCAATCGGAGCGATCGAGGATGGTCAGCGAGCGTTGGCCTCGGTGCCGGAGATGGCACCAGACGCTCGCCGGGTAGTCCACAGGTCCCATCGAAGGAGCGATGCGGCGCCCACGTTGGTCCAGGGGACGGGATCGTCTCAGGAGGTGCGCCGCGTCGCAGTCAACGCCCGTCACCTCTCCTGGGGGCTGACGTTGAAATCTGGTAGGTTTTGGCAGGCGCGCTGTGTTATCATGTATATGGCGGTGGAGGAACCCACAACGGGTGGTTGTGGATTCTTTTTTGTATGCATCGGCTTCGGCCGAGGGAGGTCTGCCATTAGTATCGGTTCGCGGATTCCGGGGTTCTACAAGCTGAGTCCGGCCCAGCGTCTGAAGGAGGTCCAGGCTCGTGCTGGATTGACCGAGGAAGAGGTGGCCATCCTCAGCGCTGCGGAGGGGCTGGATGTCGCTCAGGCCGACAGGATGAGCGAGAACGTCGTGGGAACCTTCGCTCTTCCGCTGGGGATCGCGGTCAACTTCCAGATCAACGGCCAGGACCGTCTGGTGCCCATGGTCACCGAGGAGCCGTCGGTGGTGGCTGCGGCCAGCAACGCGGCCAGGATCGTCCGTGAAGGCGGCGGCTTCGTGGCCGAGGCTGCGGCCCCCCAGATGATCGGGCAGATTCAGGTGCTGGAGGTCGATGATCCCCATGGGGCACGCCTGAGTCTGATGGCCGAGCGAGAGACACTGCTGGCCGTGGCCAACAGACAGGATCCGGTCCTCGTGGAACTCGGGGGCGGAGCCAGGGACCTGGAGGTGCACGTGCTGGCGGACACGCTGGCGGGTCCCATGTTGGTGGTGCACCTGATCTACGACTGCCGAGATGCGATGGGGGCCAACGCCGTCAACACGGCGGTGGAGGCGCTGGCGCCGTTGGTGGAAGAGATAGCGGGAGGGAAGGTGCTCCTGCGGATACTGTCCAATCTGGCCGACCGGCGACTGGCCCGGGCCAGGGCGGACATACCCATTGAAGCACTGGCCGCTGAGGGCTTCGAAGACCCTGAGGTGGCGGAGGGGATCGTCCAGGCCTACGCTCTGGCAGAGGTGGATCCCTATCGAGCTGCCACCCACAACAAGGGGATCATGAACGGGGTCGACGCCGTGCTCTTGGCCACGGGCAACGACTGGAGAGCGGTCGAGGCCGGGGCTCACGCCTACGCCGCGCGGTCGGGGAACTACAGCTCATTGAGCATCTGGAAATCAGATGCTGAGGGGAACCTCGTGGGCACGCTGGAGATGCCCCTGGCGGTGGGTATCGTCGGTGGGGCTACGAAGGCCCATCCCGCAGCGCGCGTGGCTCTGAAAGTGCTGGGGGTGAGCAGTGCACAGGAGCTGGCGGAGGTGGTGGTGGCGGTGGGCCTGGCTCAGAACCTTGCCGCTCTGCGCGCTCTGGCCACCGAGGGCATCCAGCGCGGCCACATGCAACTTCATGCCAGAAGCATGGCCATCGCCGCCGGAGCGCCTGGCTCGTTGGTGGACCAGGTGGCAGGGCGGATGGTGGAGGAGGGAGCTATTCGGCTCGATAGGGCCGAGGAGCTGGTACGCGAGTTATCTTGAGATCAGACTGGACCGAGGAGGATAGAGTTCGTCATGATGAAACCCCTTAGAGATGTGGGAATCGTGGGCTATGGCGCTTACGTGCCTCGCTACAGGATCAGCGCCGAGGAGATCTCCCGCGTGTGGAAGATGGGAGAGGACAATCTCCAGCTCGAGGAGAAGGCGGTACCTGGTCTGGACGAGGACACCACGACCATTGCCATCGAGGCTGCCAGGAATGCGCTGCGCAAGGCAGGATTGGATCCCGACAAGCTTTCGGCGATTTGGCTGGGCAGCGAATCCAAGCCGTATTCGGTGAAGCCGACGGCGACGATAGTCGCACAGGCGGTGGGCGCCACTCCGCATACCACCGCCGCCGACTGGGAGTTCGCGTGCAAGGCAGGGACCGAAGCGATGCAGGCGGCCTTCGGCTTCGTAGGCTCGGGTATGGCCGACTATGCCATGGCCATCGGCGCGGACACCGCTCAGGGTAGACCTGGCGATCAGCTCGAGTACACCGCGGGCGCAGGTGGCGCAGCTTTCATCGTGGGGCCCAAGGAAGAGAGTATGGCCTACCTGGAGGGATCGTTCTCCTACGTCTCCGACACGCCGGATTTCTTCCGCAGGCCGAGCCAGCAGTACCCGACTCACGGAAACCGGTTCACCGGAGAGCCTGCGTATTTCACGCACACCATGATGGCCGTGCGGCAGTTGATGGGTGACCTGGGCTACGACCCGGATGACTTCGACAGGGTGGTCTTCCACCAGCCCAACAGCAAGTTCCCCAAGAGGGTGGCGCAGCGGTTGGGGTTCGTGGAGGATCAATACAGAGACGGCCTGTTGGTGCCGTATATCGGCAACGCCTATGCTGCTTCGGCGGCCCTGGGATTGGCTGCCGTGCTGGACAAGGCAGACCCCGGCGAGAGAGTCCTGCTGGCCTCGTTCGGGTCGGGTGCCGGAAGCGATGCGTTCTCGTTCGTGACCACAGAGCGCATCACCAGGGGCAGGAATCCGCTGCCTTCGGTGCGTGACTACGTGAACCGGCGGCGAGAGATAGACTACGCCCGATACGCCCGGCAGCGGGGCAAGTTGGTGATGTACTAAGCCCCACGGTTTCTCTGGCACGAGGAGCAAGCCGAAGGAGGTCTTGCAGGTATTGAGGAAGGTATACATAACTGGTTTCGGTCAGACGCGGGTTCAGGAACACTGGGACCGTTCCGCTCGGGATCTGGCCACCAGTTCCATTCTCGAAGCATTGGAGCGAGCAGAGGTCGAGGGAGCGGATGCCATATACGTGGGCAATGCGCTCGGGGGTGAGCTGACCGGGCAAGAGCACATCGCCGCCCTGATCGCTGATTTCGCCGGCCTGACGGGTACCGAGGCTGTGCG
>Ga0315553_10003224_pt1 | contig 12791 bp, 12 predicted proteins | sample SalMarSW160140MG_FD_203099 | JGI IMG/M metagenome (GOLD analysis project Ga0315553, IMG submission 203099) | Salt marsh sediment microbial communities from the Plum Island Ecosystem LTER, Massachusetts, United States - Salt Marsh Sediment SW1601-40 ... | reverse complement strand
AGCCCGACCGCGCTACCTTCCTTCGAAGGCTATGCCCGGCGGAGGGCCGGGCATAGCGAGGTTTGAGGGCCAAAGGTTCGCAAGGGCTGCGGCCGGTAAAAGCAGACCGTCGCCTCAATGTGCAGGCATTGCGCTGGGCGGCGCTTCCGCGGCGATCGCGCCCACCTTGTATTCGATTGGGACCTTTCCGGCCTTCTCGAAGACCAGCTCGCCTTTCAGGACTTCGCCCTGCTTAAGCGGCTTCTTCAGCCGCATGAACATGACGTGATAGCCGCCCGGCGCGAGCTTGACGGTTTGGCCCGGCTTGATCTCAAGCCCGCTATGGAGCGGGCGCATGGTCATCACGTTGTTCTCCATGCGCATTTCATGCACCTCGAACTTTCCGGCTTGCGGCAGCGAGCCGCCGATGAGCCGATCCGGTTCGGTGCCGATGTTGGTGATGGTCATGTAACCGGCGCCGACCTTGGCGCCGCCGGCCGTCGCCCGGCTCCATGGCTGGCTGATGACGAGTGACCCCGCCTTGAACTCCTGCGCCGAGGCCTTGAGCGGTCCCAAAGCAGACGCCAAGAGCAGCAGAACAAAAAAGAAAGCTGAGGGTTTCATGTCAGTCTCCCAGCGCAAGCAACGCTTGGCGTTTGCTCGCGCGAAACGAAGGATCATCGTGCGAAGATTTTCGGTTATGCGCCGTGATTACGCCGGCGGCGGTGCTCGCGCCCGTATAGGCGAGCGTTCGCTTGGCGGCGCAGGATCATTCGGCTCTCGCCCGCGCAGCGGGGCGGCCAACGATGGGCCCCAGCCCGGCGTTTGCACCACTCCGGGATTTGCCGCGGTCGCGTCGAGCGCCGGAACCGTGCAGAGGATGCAGCAGCCCTGGTGCTGGTGCCTTCGGTCGTGAGCCGGCGCCGAACCGTTAGGCTCGGAGGGCTGCCTGCCCGATCCGACGCAGAGAACATACGCAGCAAGGCGGTCGATCGCTGCGGCACCGAGGGTTTGCGGCGGCGTCAGGCTCGACAGCGCAGCTTGGAAGATCAGGGCCGTTACCGCCAGCGCGGCGACCCAAGCTTTCCACTCCGCCGGCCGGACGCTCATCAAGATGCGGTCTCGCTCCTCTCCCGCGACGTGGGCCGCATCAGCTTGCCTCTCGTTCCTGCGCCTCGAGCGAGGCGAGGAATTCCTGCGCGTCCTCCTTTTTCTCGAACACGTGCGGAGCAATGTTGCGGCGGGTGAACGCCTCGCCGAGCTTCATCCGCATGAAGGCGCTCGTCGCAAAGCGCGTGATGGTCGTGTAGTAGTGGTCGAGCATGTAGCGGTCCATTTCCGCGTAAACGTCATAGGTATCCTCGGAAATGCGGAAGTTGTCATAATTGACGAATACGCCGACCCGCTTGCCGATCTTCTTGCAGTGTTCCTCCAACAGACGGCGCAGCGCGACGATGTCGTCTTTGACCCGGATATACATGCCCTCGAAGTTGAGGAACAGGATGTTGCGCTGCGGATCGTAGGTGATGCGATCGGGCAGATCGAGATTGAGCAGGTGCGTCTCCAGTCCCATCGGTTCGGGGCGGAAGATGCGGACATCCATCAGGTCCGGCTCGCCGATGATCGGCTTGAAGCCCATATGCGCGAGGATGTCCCGTTCGATGTCGATGCCGGGCGCCACCTCGATGAGAGCAAGACCGGCGCGGACGCGGCGGAACACGCATCGCTCCGTGACGTACAGCACCATCCGGTTGCGGTCATAAGCGTATTGGCCGGAGAAACTGATCTGGCCGACTTTCTCAACGAATTTGCGCTTTTTTCCCTCCTTGAGGATTTTCAGCTTGCCGTCCTCGACCGCGACTTCGAGCCCGCTCGCGGTAAAGGTGCCGGCGAACACCACGCGGCGGGCGTTCTGGCTGATATTGATGAACCCCCCGACGCCGATCAGGCGGGTCCCGAAGCGGCTGACATTGACGTTGCCGGCGCGGTCGCACTCGGCCACGCCGAGGCAGGCCATGTCGAGGCCGCCGCCATCGTAGAAGTCGAACTGCTGGTTCTCGTCGATGACCGCATCCATGTTGATGCTGGCGCCGAAGCTCGCGCCGCTCGCCGGAATGCCGCCGATCGCGCCCGACTCCACGGACAGCGTGATGTATTGCAGCACCTTTTCTTCGTTCGCGACCGAGGCGACGCCCTCGGGCACGCCGACCCCGAGATTGACGATGCCGTTGGGCGGCAGCTCGAAGGCGGCGCGACGGGCGATGACCTTGCGCTCGTCGAGCGGAAGCGGCGGCACCGTCGCGACGGGGACGCGGATGCGGCCGGCATAACCGGGATGGTACTGTGTCGCGAGGTTGGTCATGTGGTCTTCGGGGTCGGCGACGACGACGCAGTCCACGAAAATGCCGGGGATCTTGACGTCGCGCGGCGGCAGGGTGTTGCGGTCGGCGATGCGCTCGACCTGGGCGATCACGATGCCATTCGAGTTCTTGGCGGCCATCGCCATCGCAAGATTGTTCAGCGTGAGCGGCTCCTTCTCCATGGTGATGTTGCCCATGGAGTCCGCGGTGGTGCCGCGGATGAACGCGACCGTCACGGGGGCGACCTTATAGAACAGCCATTCATCGCCTTCGAACTCGACCAGCTTGACGATGTCGCGTGTGGTGACTTTGTTGATGCGGCCGCCCTCGTAACGCGGGTCGACGAAGGTATGCAGGCCGATCTTGGAGAATGTGCCGGGTTTGCCGCCGGCCAAGTCGCGGAAAAGCTGGGCGATAATCCCTTGCGGCAGATTGTAGGCGTAGAGCTTTTCGTCGAGCGCCAATTGGCACACCGAGGGCATGCGTCCCCAGTTGCCGGCCACTACCTTGCGCAGCAGTCCCTCGTGGCCGAGACGGCTCAAGCCCTTGGTCTTGCTGTCGCCTTGGCCCGCGGTGGCGAACAGGCTCAGATTGCGCGGCGTGCCGGTCTTCAGATAGCGGCGCTCCAGCGCCTTAAGCAGCGCTTCCGGCACACAGGACTGAACGAAGCCGCAGCTCGACAGAGTGTCGCGGTCACGCACAAGGCTGATAGCCTCGTCGGAAGTGACAATCTTGTCTTTCATGATGTGACCCTTCTTGGCGCTCGGCGGCGTATTTTTTTCTTCGATGCGACGATCATCGAGCAACTGGATTAAGTCAATCGCGCCCGGCGTGGCGAGATCGACCTCGCAGACGGCGCGCTTCCTCCTGCTCCCTGCGCCAGAGCGAATTCCGTTCCAATGGATTCAGAATTCGCTCTAGTTATCTTTTGGTGGTCGCATTTTCTGCGGCGAACCGGTTCCCACTTCGCCGGAAAATGCTCTAGCTGCGCAGATGTCCTAGGCGTCTCCCAGCGTGGCGGTAGCGGTCATGGCGACGCCGCCGTCCGGACCAATCGCTTCCAGCCCCACGGTATCGTTTTCAAGCTGGCCGCTGAGGCGGAACGGTGCGAGGTCGAACAGCGGCGCGCGGCCGCGGAAACTATAGGCGATCACGCGGCGGTCGGAATGGCGATGCACCAGGTCGAGCAACAACACCGCCGTGAGTGGCCCGTGCACGACGAGGCCTGGATAGCCCTCCGCGTTGGTGGCGTAGGGCCGGTCATAATGGATGCGGTGGGCGTTGAAGGTTAGCGCCGAAAACCGGAACAACAGGATAGGATTGGGCGTGATGGTGCGGGTCCAGGCGCCGGCCGGCGGCGCGGGCAGATCGATCACTTTGGGTGCCGCGATGCGGGCGCCCGGTTCGCGATAGACGATGTCCTGCACCTCCTCGACGCATACCCTGCCGTCTTGCTCGATCTGATATTCGACGGTGACGAAGACCAGGGTGCCGCTCGCACCGTGCTTCTGCGAGATGTCGCGCACCGTGCCGGTGCGGCTGGCCGGCTTGCCGATCACCAGCGGATGCCGGAAATGCAGCCGCGCGCCCGCGAACATGCGGCGCGGCAATTCGACCGGGGGCAGAAATCCACCGCGCTGCGGGTGACCATCCTTGCCGATGTGCGAGGCTGCCACCCGGGGCAGAAAGTAGAACCAGTGCCACAATAGCGGCAACGGGTCGCCCGGTCCAAGCTTGCGTTTCTCATCGTCAAGCGTGGCGAGCGCCGCCATGACGGGAAACGGCGACAGCTCTTCGGTGATGCGCTCCTCGCGACCGATCCAGGCGCTGTAGTCTTGTTGTGCCTTGTTCAGCATCACCTCCCTCACTGCTCGATCGGACCTGCGACGACCTTGGTATCGCGCAATTTTCCGATCTGCCCGTCGCCAAGCCCCAGCACCTCGGCAAGCACCTCGTCGGTATGCTCGCCGAGCATGGGAGCGCGGATGGGTGGCTGGCGCGGCAATCCCCCGAAATCGAGCGGCGACCCGGGCACGAGGTAGCGGCCGATGCCGGGCTGCTCGATCTCGCGAAACAGTGGATTCTTGGTCGAGCAGCGCGGGTCTTCGCGCAGCATCTGGCGGAAAGTTTGGTACGGCCCCCAGCATACGCCGGTGCCCACGAACGCCTCCTTGATTTCGTCGAGCGTCCGCGCCGACACCCAAGTTTCCAGGACCGCCGAGATCATGTCGCGCGCCCGGAAGCGGTCGCCTTCGTCTTTCAAGTTCACGCCGAGCAGCGGCTCGATCATGGCGAAGCGGTCCTTGAGCCCGGTAACCCGGCCGAGTTCGCTCCACATGCGGTCGGTGATCGCGACGATATAGATCAGCCGGTGGTCCTTAGTCTCAAAATCACGCCCATACGCCCCGTAGAGATAATTTCCGAAGGCCGGGCGGTCTTCGTGCATCAGCTCAGCCTCGGCAATGTAGCCGAGATTGCCGACCATCGCCATCGCCACGTCGGACAGCGCGATCTTAATGAGTTGGCCTTCGCCGGTGAGGCGCCGGTGGCGCTCGGCCGTAACGATGCCGAGCGCAGACGTGACCCCCGTGATGGCGTCCCAGGCGGGCAGCGCATGATTGATCGGGTGGGTCGCGTCGCTGTGGGCGGGCCCGGTGGAGAAGGGGATGCCGACCGCACAGTTCACCGTGTAATCGACCGCCGAGCTTCCATCCGGACTTCCGAACAGGTTGAGCATGATCAGGTCGTGGCGCCGCTTCTGCAGCGCTTCGTAACCGAGCCAGCCGGACGCAGGGAAATTGGTCAGGAAAATCCCGTTGCCGGGACCCGGCGCCGTGATCAGCGCCGTGACGATTTCCTGGCCTTCCGGCTTGCGCGTATCGATTGCGATCGAGCGCTTGCCCTTGTTCAGGCCAACCCAGTAGAGGCTCCTGCCGTGCTGATCCACCGGCCAGCGCTTGGCGTCCAATCCGCCCCGGATCGGATCGAAGCGGATCACGTCGGCGCCGAGCTGCGCGAGCGTCATGCCGGCGAGCGGCGCCGCGACGAAAGCGGTGCCTTCGATAATGCGCAGATCTTTCAGGATAAGGTTCATGCCTCCCCCCGCCAGCGTTGGTCTTCGATAAAAATAGCCGCAGTGGGCAGAGTTGAGAAGCCGGCATGGCGCCACGCCGCGCGTTTCGTCACGATCGCCCAGCAAGCGGGTGCCGGAAGCAAAGCCAAAAATGCCCCTCGCCGCTGGTCCAGGGCTTGCCGGAACGCGCCCTGACCTTACCTTACCTTTACCCGTGACGATCAACTCAGGAGATGGCGATGAGCGGGGTTGGATTGATCGGAGCGCTGGTGATTGGAGTTCTGGCCGGTTGGATCGCCGAAAAAGTGATGTCGCGAAACCACGGGCTTCTTACCAACCTGATCGTTGGCGTCATTGGCTCGTTTGTGGGCGCCGCAGTCGCCAGTTTGCTTGGCTTTGCCTATGCGGGATTCCTGCCGAGCCTCGTCGTATCGGCCGAAGGCGCGATCCTGTTCTTGTTTATTCTCGACCTCGTGCGCGGACGCTCCGCCAATCGGCGATGGTCATAGCGCCTGCGGCTATAGCGACAGCAACAAGAACGGCCGGCGCAAAGCCGGCCGTTCTGAATCGATATAACCCGTTAGCTGCGCACAGCTATTTGTAATAGCCGACGCCGCAGCCTTGGCTGCCGACCTTGGTAATGAACGACTGCTTCGGCGCCGGGTCGGTTCCGCCCGGCTTCGGGAACATGTAGTCCACCGCCGTGACCGTGCCGTCTTTCGCCGCGGCGAAGATGGCCTCGCCCATCGCCGCGCCGCTCTTGTCCTTCAGGGCCCGGATATCGGTGCCTCTGAGCTTCGCATTAGGGTGCGCGGTGAATTTGCCGGTCGCCGTCTCGAAGCAGAACACATAGAGATCGCGATCCTTAAAGCCGGCCTCGCCTTTATTGAATTTGTCGAGCGCCGCCTTTTCATCCTTTTTCAATTCGGCGGCCGCCTTGTTGAGCATGGCTTTGGCCTCGGCGGCGGTGCCGAGCTGTTGAGCGCTCGCAGCCGTCGCTGCGAATAGCAGGGAAATCGACGCGACAGCCGAAATAAGAACCGCCTTCCTCATTGTTTTCCTCCATGGGTCAGTGGTTTGATCCGGACATCATGGCCTAACGACCATGTCCCAACGACCGTGTTGCGCATTGCGAGAAAAAAGTAGCGGTGCGCCGGTTTCATTTGCAAAGCAACATGGCGTGAGCATGTCGATTCGTGGGACCGGCACGTGCCGTGCAAGCGCAAAGGCAAGGTCGCGAGGCGATTCGAATCGTTGGCTGGCCCTTGCGCCGACGGCCTTCGTCACGCAAATGACATGAATCCGCTAGAGGTGCGGAAGAATGAGTGAGCCGCCGATGATCAGCGCCATGCCAACCATTCCTGTCACCGACGTCCGCGACGGCGGACCGCTGCAGCACGCGCAGGAATGCGCGAGGCGGGCGCGGGCTCTGCGCGACGACTGCCTCGCCTTTTTTCCCCGGGCGGCCACGCCGCTCGTGCCGACCCTCGACGGGGTGGCGCGGCGTTGGTTGACCCGGTCGCGGTCGCCCTATGTGCCGGAGATCGCCCAGATCGCCGCTTCGCTCGGCTTTCCAGGCGTGTGGTTTCTCAATGGCTCCTATATCTGGGGCTGCACCTCGCTTGCGTGCGAGGAAGCGGGCTCGGCGTGGCTCGCCCGCACGCTCGATTGGCCCTTTCCCGGGCTCGGCCGCCATGTCGAGGTGGCGCAGATGCAGGGGCCGGCCGGCGAGTTTTTCAGCGTGACTTGGCCAGGCTATGCCGGCGCTCTGACCGCGATGGCGCCGGGGCGGTTCTCCGCCTGCTTGAACCAGGCGCCGTTGCGGCGGCGGACGCGCCATCCCTGGCTGCGGCTTTTTGATTTCGTCGCGAACGCGCTCAATACCTGGACGATCCACCATATTCCGCCCGACCAATTGCTGCGCCAGGCGTTCGAAACATGCGGAAGCTATGCCGAGGCGCGTCGCATGCTGGAGACCGAGCCGGTGGCGAGACCGGTCATCTATACGCTGACCGGCTGTGCTCCGGGCGAGCGCTGCGTCATCGAACGCACCGAGGAAGACGTCGTCACGCACGAGAACGATACCTGTGCCGCCAATGATTGGGTCGTGAGCCGACCCGATTGGGAGGCGCGCATCATCGCATCGCATTTGTTCACGAGTTCGGCGGAGGAGGCGATGCAGCGGAGTCGGGCGCGGCGCGACGCGCTCGCGGGATTCGGCGGATGTGTCTCGGAAGCCGGATTCGACTGGGTGACGCCGCCGGTGCTCAATCCCTATACGCGCATCGCCGCCGTGATGTGCGCGGCGCGCGGAATCCTGCGCGTCGCCGGCTATGAAGTCGTTGCCGCCGGCGCGCTGCCCGAGCGCGTGACGCGGGTGCGCGAAGTCCAAGCTGGGGCGTTCGCACCCGCGATGTGAAAGCGTGCGCGCGCCACGTCGCGAAAAGACCGGCCACGGCCGACACTAAAGTTCAGCAGATCACGTCAGCCTCGCAACGATGTCGTCGAAGCTGTTGAAGACCACGTCGGGCGCATGCGCTTGCAGCGCTGTGGCGCTTGCGTAGCCCCACGAAACGGCGCCGAAGGCCGCGCCGACCGCGCGCGCCGCCTCCGCGTCGCGGGTCTCGTCGCCGATCGCGATTGTCTGGGCGGGCGGGATCGCCGATCGCTTCAGCACCGCGCGGAACTTCCTCGGCTTGCCGAACATGCCCGACGCGCAGGCGTAATGGGAAATTCGCTGCGCGTTGTGCGGCCCGAGCACGCGGCGCACGTTATCCTCGGTATCAGAGCTGACGATCGCGAGCATGATTTCGCGCGCGGCAAGTTCGGCGAGCAGGCGATCGACGCCAGGAAACAAAGCGATTTCATGCAGGCGTTGCGTTTTAAGCGCGCGCATATGGCGCGCAATTCTCGGCACTTTCCATAGCGGTACGCCGAGCCATTCGAGGATCTGTCGCGAGGTGAGGCCGCGGAGCGTTTCGACCTCGTGCGGCGCAACCCGTCTGAAGCGATATTTATCGGCGACTGCGTTCAGAACGCTTATGAACCAGGGAAAGCTGTCGGCCAGCGTGCCGTCCATGTCGAAAATGACGAGCCTGTACTTCACGGCGCCCCCGCGGGCTCCCGCTCGTAAGCGCCGTTCTTTCCCCCTTTGTGGAGGTGGGCATGGTGGTCGATCGGTTGGCGCGCCGGCGGGGAGGAGATGGTAGTCGCCGCACTCTATGAACGGATGCAGGCGAGGGCAATCCTCAATACCCAGCGCAGGCTTTCTTCCCGCCGGCGAAACCGCGCATCCGCGCGACCGTAGGCCCCGTCGAGCGCGGCCTTTAATGGTCGTTTCGCCGCCGCTATATGCTTGGCGAAGCGAGGCCCCATGCACGATCCGCAGCTCCTGCCCGACGACCTGCCTGTCCCGGCCGACGATGGCGCAACCCGCCACCTGACCGGAATGCCCATTCCGTCGCTTGCGCTCGAGGCGACTGATGGGTCGCAGGTCGATCTTTCGCGCTTCCGCGGGCGCACCGTCGTCTACGCCTATCCCCGCACCGGCCGTCCGGGGCAGCCGCTTCCCAGTGGGAGTGGGTGGGACGCGATCCCCGGCGCGCGCGGATGCACGCCGCAGTCCTGCGGTTTTCGCGACCACTATGCGGAGCTGCGGTCGCTCGGCGTCGGGCAAGTGTTCGGCCTGTCGACGCAAGACACCGCGTATCAACGCGAAGCCGTCGCGCGGCTGCACCTGCCGTTCCCGCTTCTGTCCGATGCGGTGTTTCAGTTGACGAGCGCGCTCAATCTGCCGACCTTCGAGGTGGAGGGAACGCGGCTGATCAAACGCCTTGTCCTCGTCATCGATGAGGGCGTGATCACGCGCGTGTTCTATCCGGTGTTTCCCCCGGATCAGAGCGCCGCCGAGGTGCTCGCTTGGCTCGCCGCATCGAGGTGAGACCGCGCCTGCGCGAACAACGCGCGGAACATCTCGGCCGTCAGCACCCCGGTATTGGTGTTGTAACGCGAGCAGTGATAGCTGTCGAACAGCGCCAAGCCGTCCATGGCGTGACGAGCGCCATGGGCGAAAGGCGCCGACGCGGCGCGGCGGCCCAGCGCGGCGACGACGCTATCATGCGCGACGCGCCCGAGCGCGACGATGGCTTGCAGCCGCCGCATCTCCGCGATGCATGCTTTGAGGAACTCGCGGCAGGTCTTGATCTCAACCGGCAGCGGCTTGTTATCCGGAGGCACGCAACGCACCGCGTTGGTGATGCGTGCATCGACGAGCACAAGCCCGTCGTCGGCGCGCTCCGCATAGTCGCCGCGCGCGAAGCCGAACTCCTTCAGGGTCGCGTAGAGGAGCTGGCCGGCGAAGTCGCCGGTGAACGGCCGCCCGGTGCGGTTCGCCCCGCGCAAGCCGGGCGCAAGCCCGACAATGAGCAGCCGCGCCTCGACGGGGCCGAAGGACGGCACCGGCGCATTGAACCAGCCGGATTCCTTTGCGCGCCAGGTTTGCCGAAACGCGACCAGGCGTGGGCAGCGCAGGCAGTCGCGCCCTGGCTCAGCATCCGCCCCGAGAACGGCCTGCATCGTCACTCGTCGTCGAACACGTCTCCATCCCCTGAAGCCGGCTCGGGTCGCACACCCGTGCTACGCTGGAGAAATTGCGGCGTATGGCGCGGCTCACGGGGGGCGCGCTCGACCCTCTCGGTGGGGTCGCGCCCGATCTTCGGCTGCAGTTCCACGATGTCGAGGAATACATCGGCCTGTCGCCGAAGTTCATCTGCAACCATGGGAGGCTGCGTCGAGATTGTCGAGACTACGATTACGCGGACGCCGCGCCTTTGGACTGCTTCGACCAGGGATCGAAAATCGCCATCTCCGGAAAATAGCACCATTTGGTCGATGCTACCTGCGATTTCCATGGCATCGACTGCGAGCTCGATATCCATATTGCCCTTCACCTTGCGGCGCCCGGTCTGGTCGACGAACTCCTTGGTCGCCTTGGTCACGACGGTGTAGCCGTTATAGTCGAGCCAGTCGATGAGCGGGCGGATCGAAGAGTACTCTTGGTCTTCGACAACAGCCGTATAGTAGAAAGCGCGCAGCAGGTAGCCACGGCTCTGAAACTCGCGCAGGAGCCGCTTGTAATCGATATCGAATCCAAGCGATTTCGCCGTCGCATAGAGGTTAGCACCGTCAATGAATAGAGCGATTTTTTCACCGGGAACTGTCATGTCGTCTCTTTATACTCCAATTGCGCAAGATGACGCCGGGCAAGATCGCCCGTCGGGTTGCAACCACTTTGGAAACCTTGGATGCAAGGCAATAAACGCCTCCGGCACCGCACTCGCGGATCACCTAGAGGCTCGCGCTCCTTCGATGTCGCCCTCGGATAGTTAATGTTCAAGATGTTTTCTAGGCAATTCACAACGGAAATAGCCGATAAGCGCAGCCAATGCAAATCAATGTTGCGCTTTGCGGCGGGGGAGATTACGAGGGGCCAAAGCCCCGACATCGCTCCTCAGCAAGGAGAACGAGCCTATGGCCCGTGTAACGGTAGAAGATTGTATCGACAAAGTTGAGAACCGGTTCGAACTTGTTCTATTGGCGGCGCATCGCGCGCGCATGATCTCCTCCGGCGCTCAGATCACCGTCGAGCGCGACAATGACAAGAACCCGATCGTTGCGCTTCGCGAGGTCGCCGATCAGGCGATCTCGGCCGAGGACCTCAAAGAGGACCTCATTCATTCGCTGCAGAAATATGTCGAAGTCGACGAACCCGAGCCGGAAGCGGTTCCGCTCATCGGCGCCGGTGGCGGGGGGGTCGATGCCGACGACACCGAGGTGGCGATGGAGCGGATGACCGAAGAGGAGCTTTTGAGGGGGCTCGAAGGCCTGACGCCGCCCGAGGAGCGGCCCGAGCCGCCGGAGCCCGACGACGAGGAATAGCCGGGCCGGGTCGGCCTCGCCTGCACCCCCGTCTCAAAGAGAAAGGGTCGGCGGCCCATCGGCCGCCGACCTTTTCTTGCGCTTCGGCGCTCGACATAATTGAAAACGTGGCGGCGGCGGGCCGCTTGCGGCACAATGTGTCGGCAACCACATCCTCGCCCAGAGGAGCGTTTCATCGTGGGCACGCCCATCACCAGCTTGCCGCGGATGCAGGTTCAGACACGCATCCATGCGCCGCGCGAGCCGACGGCGCAAGCCGCGACCCGACCGGTCGAACCGGCGGTCGCGGCGCCGAAGCCGATGATGCGCCAATACGAGCTGGTCGAGCGGGTGCGGCAGTACAATCCGAAGACCAACGAGGACCTCCTCAATCGCGCCTATGTCTACGCCATGAAGGCGCATGGCGGTCAGAGACGCGCCTCCGGTGACCCCTATTTCTCTCATCCGCTCGAAGTCGCCGCCATTCTCACCAATCTGAAACTTGACGACGCGACGATCGCCGCGGCGCTCCTGCATGACACGATCGAGGACACCGACGCGACCCGCGCCGAGATCGACGACGTGTTCGGCAACGACATCGGGCAACTCGTCGAGGGCCTGACCAAGCTCAATCGGCTCGAGCTGGTGTCGCGCGAGGCCACGCAGGCGGAAAACCTGCGCAAGCTCCTGCTCGCCATCGCCGAAGACGTGCGCGTCTTGCTCGTGAAGCTTGCCGATCGTCTGCATAATATGCGCACCATCGCCCATATGCCGGCCGACTCGCGGCGGCGGATCGCCGAGGAGACAATCGACATCTATGCGCCGCTTGCCGCCCGCATGGGCATGCATGCGATGCGCAGCGAGCTGGAAGACCTCGCCTTCGAAGAGCTTCACCCGGAGGCGTTCCGCGTGATCAACACGCGGCTCGACGCGCTCGCCGCTCGCAATAGCGATCTGATCAGCGAAATCGAGCATCAGCTTACGACCAAGCTCGCCCCTAGCGGGATCGCGGCCCGCGTGACGGGCCGGCGCAAGCACGCCTACTCGGTCTGGCGCAAGATGGAGCTCAAGGCGCTCGGCTTCGAACAGCTCTCCGACATTCTCGGGTTCCGGGCGATCGTGAAAACGGTCGCGGAATGCTACCAGGCGCTCGGCATCGTCCACACGACATGGCCGGTCGTGCCGGGCCGGTTCAAGGACTACATCTCGACCCCGAAACAGAACGATTACAGCTCGCTCCACACCACGGTGATCGGCCCGCGCAATCAGCGGGTCGAACTGCAGATCAGGACGGCGGCGATGAACGAAATCGCCGAATACGGGATTGCGGCGCACGCTCTTTACAAGGACAGCCAAGACTCCCCGTCGGAAACCCTATCGCGCGAGTCGAACGCCTATGCCTGGCTGCGGCGAACGATCGAATTGCTGGCGGAGGGGTCCAACCCGGAGGAGTTCCTCGAGCA
>Ga0315553_10003223_pt1 | contig 12791 bp, 13 predicted proteins | sample SalMarSW160140MG_FD_203099 | JGI IMG/M metagenome (GOLD analysis project Ga0315553, IMG submission 203099) | Salt marsh sediment microbial communities from the Plum Island Ecosystem LTER, Massachusetts, United States - Salt Marsh Sediment SW1601-40 ... | reverse complement strand
GTAGCGCCTTCTGGTTCACTACTCTGGCCTCGCTAGTGCACGCCGGCCGGAGATTCGTCAACGACGTCCTGTTCCGCTTGCTGACGTGCGCGGCAGGGCTTATCCTGCTATTCTTCGGGTTGAGCCTGTTCTATCGAGCCGCTTCGTAGGAGCTGCTCTGCATTCTGAAATTCGGGAGATAGTCATGAACCGAGAAGATGCTTGGGCCCTCCTCTGCGAGTACACCAAAAGCCCGGGCCTGCGTAAGCACGGCCTGGCGGTGGAGGCGGCGATGCGCCACTTTGCCCGCAAGCGCGGGGAGGATGAGGAGAAGTGGGGCATCGTAGGGCTGCTCCATGATTTCGACTACGAGATCCACCCTACCCTGGACAAGCACCCACAAGAGGGAGCCAAGATCCTGCGTGAGCGAGGCTACCCTGAGGAAGTGGTGACCGCCATCCTCAGCCATGCCCGCCATCTGGGCCTGCCGCGTAGGACGCCCCTGGAGAAGACGCTCTTCGCGGTCGACGAGCTCACCGGCTTCATCACGGCGGTGGCACTGGTCAAACCGAACAAGAGCCTCGATGAGGTAGAGACGCGCTCGGTTCGCAAGAAGATGAAGGACAAGGCCTTTGCCCGTTCAGTGAGCCGCGACGATATCGTTGAGGGCGCTCAGGACCTAGCGGTGGACCTAGACGCCCACATCGCCGAGGTCATCGACGCGATGAAGGAAGCAGCCGACGCGCTGGGCCTGCGCGGAACAAGCTAGCGCCCTCTGAAATAAGGAAGGCCGTGGCTCTTGGCCACGGCCTCTACCTTTCTTCGCGATCTTGGCGGCTCGGCTGCCGGTTCACCCAGCGCTCGACCGAGCCGCGTCAATGTCGTCAGCCACCGGCGACGCTGGGAGTGACCGGGACCGCCGCGCCCGCCTCAGCCTTTTCAAGGGCGGCGTCGATCACCTGCTGGAAGACGCTGAAGGGCTGGGCGCCGGACACCAGTTGACCGTTGATGAAGAAGGCGGGTGTGCCTGTCACCCCGTAGGCTCTGGCATCCTGAGAGTCCTTCTGCACCTCCGAGGTATACTTGCCGGAGTCCAGGCACTCGTCGAAGGCAGCGGTGTCCAGCCCCAGGTCGGAAGCGTACCCCTTCAGACTGGTCGCCAAATCATTCATCCCGGTCTCCGCGTCCTCACTAATGGTCTGATAGTGCGCCACCAGGGTGTTGTACTCCTCCCACAGCTTGTCATGGTATTCCCAGAACTTATCCTGATCGTCGGCACACTCAGCCGCCTCAGAGATCTTCGCAGCGGGCTCACCATGGACAGGAAAGTCACGATAGACGAACCTGACTTTACCCTCGTAAGTCTGCTCTATCTGGGGCAAGGTTTGCAACGCAAACCGCTGGCAATAGGGTCAGAGAAACTCGCTGAACTCGACAATCGTCACCGCCGCGTCTTCGGGACCAATGGACGGGTCGTCATCGACGCTGGCTTCCACCACCACCGGCGTGGGCGTAGGCTGAACCACCACAGTGGGCTGCACAGTCGGGCTGGGCTGTCCGACCGCCTGGCCATCCTCATCCTCGTCCGTGAACTGCAAAACCAGAGCAACCACGGCCAAGACCACGGCCAGCACTGCCAGCAGATTGGCTGACACGATCCAGCCCATGAGAGAGCTTGAGCCGCCTCTTCCTGGATTTGGGGCAGGCCCGGCCGGTCCCGCTTCCGACGGACCGCCCTTCCGGCCCCGACCTTTCCTTCCTTCGCTCATATTGGCCTCCCTTCCAACTGCCCGAAAGCAGCGCGGCCAGCGCCATTTCGAGCGCTGCCCGCTAACCGCTGTTGCAGTCGTTCGTTGCCAACCCAGCCTAGCCCCAAACCCCCATCCGCTCGGCCATCCGCTCCAGGCGAGCGATCCTCTGCTCGACCGGCGGGTGGGTGCTGAAGAGGTTGCCCATGAAATCGCTCCGCAGCGGACTGACAGTGTACATGTGAGCCGTCGACTCACTGACCTTCGTCGGCCTCGTCTGGGCCCCCATCTGCAGTTTCCTCAGGGCGCTGGCCAGGGCCATGGGCCGCCCGGAGATGCGCGCGCCCGTCTCGTCGGCGCCATACTCCCGCTGGCGCGAGATAGCCATGCGGATGACCGCGGCGCCGATCGGCGCCAGGATGGCGATCGCTAATATCGCCACCAGCCCGATCAGGCCAGCGTACTGGTTGCGCGAACGGCCGAAGCCGCCGAAGAAGAGGCTCCAGCGGGCCATAAATGCTATGAACATGATGGCGCTGGCGAAAGTAGCCACTATGGCGCTGATGAGAATGTCGCGGTTCTTGATGTGCCCCATCTCGTGGGCCAGCACAGCCTTAAGCTCATCTTCGTTCAGTATACGCATGATGCCGGTGGTCACCGCCACCGCCGAGTGCTTGGGGTTACGGCCGGTGGCAAACGCGTTGGGCGCGTCGTTCTGGACGATGTACACCTTGGGCTTCGGCAAGCTGGCCATGCCGGCCACATCCTCCACCATGCGATGCAGACGCGGCTCCTGCTCCGGCGCCACCTGATGGGCGCCAGCCATGCGCAGGGCCAGCTTGTCGGAGAACCAGTAGGTCCAGAGGTTCATCAGCAGAGCAAACCCGAATGCAACAATGAGACCGGTCACGCCGCCAAACAGGTAGCCCAGGCCCAGAAACAGGGCCGACAACATACCCAGCAGCAGAACCGTCTTTGCCTGATTCACTGCTCACCTCCGACAGTCTTCATCCGTCTATCGAATTATTATACCCGATCTGCCCACCTGCCACACGACACATCTCAAGTCGAGCCGTCAGACAGGAAAGCCAGGATAGCCTCGTTGGCCTCCTCCGCCTGCTCCTCCAGCACCATGTGGCGCGCCCTGTCGATGACCTGCAGGCGCGCGTCGGGCAGTTCATCCGCCAGCCAGCGGGCCAGACGAAGGTTAGTCCACCGATCGCCCTCGCCCCAGAGGAGAAGCGTCGGCTGGCTCACGCGAGAGAGATCGAGCGGCTCATCGCGGGCGGCATCGCTCAGCAGGCTGGCGATGGCATCAGTCGAACCGCGAATCCCGGCCGAGCGGCGGAACTCCTCCAGCATCTCCGGGCTGACGAAAGCGGGGTCGTAGAAGCCCTGCCGCAGGACCCTCTCTCGCAGCTGCGGCTGGTGCAAGACCAGGGCCGCCCCCAGACGGAGCAGCGGGCGCAGCGGCAGGTTGGCGACAAACCGCGGCACCATCCCGTTTGGAGGAGCGCTGCCCACCAGTATCAGCCTGTCCACCTTCTCGGGACAGGTGGCTGCCAGTCGCAGGGCGATGGCCGCGCCCATCGAATGACCGAGGACAGCGGCCCGCGGGATGCCCAGGCGATCCATAAGCTCGCCCACCAGTCGAGCCTGCGCCGTCAGCGAGTAGTCGCCAGCGGCCGGCCGCTCCGAGTAGCCGAAGCCCTTCAGATCGAGGGCCACCACGCGCAAGTGCTCCGAGAGGACGGGGATGTTGTAGCGAAAGTTGTATATGCGGCCCCCCAGGCCGTGGATGAGGACGAGAGGCGGGCCCTGACCCCTATCCACGTAGTGGATGGCCACGTCCTCCAGGCGAATCATCTCGCCGGGCTTGGGGGCATCCGCCAGGTCCAGATTCTCACAGCGCCCGACCAGCCAGCGGGCGTAGGCCCAAAACGCCGCCACCGCACCCACCGTCAGACCGCCCAGCAGAAGGAGCCTTCGCCCTACCATGCACCTCTCGCCCGTATCATGAAGGCAGATGCTCTGAGCTCTCTCCTGGAGAGCGAGCGATGCCCAGCAGCCGCTTCACCTCGCTCAGGCTTTGAGCGATGCGCGGCCCGTACCAGGTGAGCAACTTGCCGTCGATCAGGAAGATATGCCCGTTCTTGACGGCCGCCACCTCAGCAAAGGACTTAAAGTCGGCCTTATGCCGCTTGGTGAAGCGATAGGGCTCGTCGGGCAGAAGGATCACCTGAGGGTCCAGAGCCGCCATCTCGGCCAGCTCCAGCCGGGGGTAGGACTCATGTCGCCCGCCAAAGACATTCAGACCGCCACAAACAGTGATGACATCGTGCATGTATGTCCCGCGGCCGCAGGTCATGTAGGGATTGCGCCAGATGGGGCAGAAGACACGTACCGGCTCGCGGCTGGCACCAGCGCCCTGCACGAAAGCTAGAGACTCCTTGGCTTCCTGGATGATCGGCCGGGCAGCCGCAGTGGTGCCGGTGATGGCCGCTAACTGGCGCAGGAGGTCGATCGCGCTCTCGACATTGGTGACCAGAGTGACGAAAACCGCCAAGCCGTAGTCGATCAGTTGGGTCACGTCCCCAGGACTATTCTCCTCGGCGCTGGCCACCACCAGGTCGGGCTTAAGGCTCTTGATCTTTCCCACATCCAGCGCTTTAGTGCCACCCACCTTTGTCTTGCCGGCCACGCCCTGGGGCGGCTCCACGCAGAAGCGCGTCACCCCCACGACCTCCTCTTCCAAGCCAAAGGCGAACAACGCCTCGGTCAGGCTGGGCACCAGGCTGACTATCCGCTCCGGTGGCTGCCTAACCGTCAGCAATCGCCCCCAGGCATCCGCCAGGGTCAACGGCAACCCTCTTGGCCGAGCTCCAAAAGCCCGCCGGCTGGTGACTGGTTCCACAAGCTCCTCCCTATGCAGTAGGGTATCTATACATATGTTGGCTACTTGACTCCATTAGTTTCGTCCAGCCCTATGTAAGCACAGACCTGAGCCAGCGTTCCAGACGGCTAGCTACCCCAGTATGACCTCCGCCTCCTCCAGGCCGCCGTCACGGTAGTACTCGATGGTTATCGTCTCTCCCACCCGGTGGTCAGTCAGTACCTTCAACAGGTCACCGCTATTCGTGATCTCCTCCCCTGCCGCCCCAACGATGATATCGCCCGCTATAAGACCGGCGCGGTCGGCAGGGGAACCCCCCTGCACAAAACCGACTCCCACACCGCTGTCAACCGCCAAGTCATACTCCTTGGCGATGGTCGGGGTTATGTTAACCATGTTTATCCCCAAGTACCCTCGCTCCACCTGCCCCTTATCGATAAGCTCCGACACTATGGGTTTGGCTGTATCGATGGAGATGGCGAAGCCGATCCCCTCGGCGGTGCCGCGAATGACTTGAGTGGTGATGCCAACCACCTCCCCATACATGTTGACCAGAGGGCCGCCGCTGTTGCCGGGATTGATGGGGGCATCGGTCTGGATGGCCCCGGGGATCATATAGGGGTCCTCCTGGATCAAGCGCTCCTTAGCGCTCACCACCCCACGGGTGACTGTTGGGCCGCCAGCCAGGTCCAGGGCGTGGCCGATCGCCACCACATCATCTCCCACCTGGAGTTCAGCGGTATCCCCCAAGCTGGCCGGCGTCAAATTTTCAGCATCGATCTTCAGAACCGCCAGGTCGGTGGGGCGGTCTCCTCCCACCAGGCCCGCCTGAAACTGGCGACCGTCGCTGAGGGTTACTGTTATCGTTCGAGCAGGACTTTCGCTGTCGATGAACACCACGTGATTGTTGGTGACGATGTGCCCCTCTTCGTCGATGATGAACCCGGTGCCAACCCCCTCGGTGGGGATCGCCTGGCCGAAGACACTGAACGTTGTCCCCTCGATGAGCACATGCACCACCGATGGCCTTAGCACGCGGACGATCTCGGCTGTCGTCAGAGGGATTCGCTCACCGCCGGGGGTCGTGGTTGCCTCGGGGCTGGTGATCGGTGAGGCGCTCTGCGTAGGCTCAGCGCCGTCGTCCCCGCAGGCCACAGCCACAACGGCAATGACAGCTAGAATAGCAGCCAGCATGGCGGACAGTCGCATCAGCACGCACTCCTCCTCCCGCTACAAAGGGTACTATGACCACAGTCAAACTTCCATCCCCTTATGACGTCAAAGGCAGCAAGAATGCTTCGTCTAACACAACACCAAGCCCACCCGGCGAGTTAATTCCCTCGCTTGCCTCCCCAAGTCGAGGCCTGTCTTGACAAAGCTGCTCCCCTCGTGTAGCGTATTGATACCAAGTATCAATTAGCCCCACTATGTACAACCTGCAATCAGTAGCGCAACGGCTGGAAGAGCAAGGATATCGCGTCACTTCATCGCGCCTGGCGGTCGTAGGGGCAGTGCTTGATTGCAGCGGCCACTTCAGCGTGGACGACATCCTGAACCGGCTGCCAGGCGTGGGGCGAGCCACCGTCTTCCGCACCATGAAGCTCTTGTCGGAGATGGACGTGCTTTGCCGCGTCCTCCTGGACGATGGCAGCCTTCGCTATCGAGTCAGCCACCGCCAGGACCACCATCACCACCTGGTATGCGTCTCTTGCGCTAGTGTTCAAGAGCTGGATGCCTGTATCGACCCAGAGGTGCTCAACGAACTGGCCCGCACCACTGGTTACAAGATCGAGGGGCACTGGCTAGAGTTCTTTGGCCGCTGCGCCGCCTGCCGTAACGACAGCGCAGCCTAGAAGGAGACGCTTGACGAACATGAGGCCGAGTATCGGTAGCCGAACTCTCTGGCTGTTTGCGCTCCCTCTTGCAGTGATGGCCCTTATGGCCAGCGTCCTCCTCATAGCCTGCCAGGAAGAGGAGGAGGCCGAAGAGGGGGGAACGCCCAAGGTCGGCGTGGTCGTGAGCCTGGCCATCTTCGCTGACTTTGCCCACCAGGTGGGCGGCGACAGCGTGGACGTGTCCACCCTCGTTCCCGCCGGTGCCGACCCTCACACCTACGAGCCGGGCCCCAGTCGGATAGAGGAGCTAACCAAGGCCGACCTAGTCATCGTCAACGGGCTGGGACTCGAGGCGGCCATCGAGGACGTTGTCGAGGAGAACATATCCTCCTCCGCCACCCTGGTCGAACTGGCCGAGGGCCTCTCGGTCATTGATGAGAACCCTCACCTGTGGCTGGACGTGCAGAATGCCATCGCCTACGTGGAGCGCATCCGCGACGCCCTGGTGGAGATCGACCCCGCTGCCGCCGAGACCTACCGCGCCAACGCCGACAGCTACCTGGCGGAACTGCGGGCGCTGGACGAGGAGGTGGCAGCAGCCATCGACCCCATCCCCTCCGAGAGGCGCAAGCTGGTAACTTTCCACGATGCCTTCCCCTACCTGGCTCTCCGCTACGGCTTGCAGGTGGTGGGCGTCGTGGTGGCCAGCCCCGGCAAGGAGCCCAGCGCCAAGGATGTGGCCAACCTGGTGGACACCATCACCGCGGAGGACGTGCCCGCCGTGTTCAAGGAGCCTCAGTTGAACGCCCGCATCCTGGAGCTGGCAGCCGACGACACCGGTGTGGAGGTCTGCACCCTCTATAGCGGCACCCTGGACAAGAAGGTCGATACGTACGTGAAACTGATGCGCTTCAACGCCAACGAACTGGCGCGCTGCCTGGGCTAGAGATCATGTCTAGAGTTGATACCGGCCAGCAAGACACGAAGGAGGAAGGCTTCCGCCCGGCCATCGAGGTGAGCGACCTCTGGGCGGGATACAACGGCCAGACTGCTCTGGAGGGCATCACCCTGACCATCGAGGAGGGCTGCCTGGCCGGCCTGGTAGGACCCAACGGCTCCGGCAAATCCACCCTCCTGCGGGTGATTCTCGGCCTCCACCGGCCCCGCCGGGGCGAGGTTCGCCTGTTCGGCCAGAAGGTCGACCGCGCCCGCGGCCTCCTGGGATACATGCCTCAGGTGGAACTGGTGGACTGGGACTTCCCGACCAGTATCTTCGACGTAGTGATGATGGGCCGCTACGGACGCCTGGGCCTTTTCCGGCGTCCCAGCCGACGGGATCGCGAGGTCGTCTGGCGCTGCCTGGAGCAAGTAGGGATGGCCGACTTAGCCCAACGACAGATCGGCGAACTGTCAGGGGGCCAGCAGCGGCGTGTCCTCATCGCCCGTACCCTGGCCCAGGAGCCACGCATCCTCCTCCTAGATGAGCCCTTCGCCGGCCTGGACGCCGCCGGCCAGCACGACCTTATGGACCTGTTCAGCGAGGTGCAGGCGGCGGGCAAGACCTTACTAGTGGCAACCCACGACCTTTCCTGCGTAGCCGCCTGCTTCCACCATGCCGTCTTGCTCAACCGCAAGGTCATCGCCTACGGCGAGCCGCGCACCGTCTTCACCGAGGAGATCCTCAATGCTACCTTCAAGACCCACCTCCTTCTGGTGAATGTAGAGGGCAAGACCTATGTCAGCTATCAGTGACCTGACCGCCTACCTGACAGACCCCTGGGCATCCGAATTCATGGTGCGCAGCCTGTTAGCGCTGGTCATGGTTAGCATCGTGTGTGCTGTCATGGGCTCCTTCGTCGTGGTCAAGGGCATGGCCTTCATCGGCGACGCCCTGGCCCACGCCTCCTTTGGCGGCGTGGCCGCTGCCTTCGTCCTCGGTGGCAACATCTACCTGGGGGCAGCCGTCGCCGCCATCCTCACATCGCTTGGCATCGTCTTCGTCAGCCGCCGCTCCGGCCTGCGATTCGATACGGCCATCGGCGTTCTCTTTGTGGGCGCCTTCGCCCTGGGCATCCTGATCGTAAGCCGCCAGGAGGGTTACATCGTCGACCTCTTCAGCTTCGTCTTCGGCAACGTGCTGGGCGTAGGTCAGGACGATCTCCTCCTCATCGCCGCCGTCGGAGCGGCCGTGCTGGTGTTGGTGGCCCTCTTCTACAAGGAGCTCCTGTTCACCGCCTACGACCCGGCCATGGCCGCCGCCTCCGGCCTGCCGGTGGCGGCCGTGCAATATGGGCTGCTGGGCCTTATTGCCCTGACCATTGTCATCTCTCTCAAGGCAGTAGGCATCGTACTGGTGGTCGCGATGCTCGTGACCCCGGCTGCCACCGCCCAACTCCTGGTACGACGCCTCCATCTGATAATGGTGGTGGGCGCCGGCATAGGGGTTGTGTCGTCAGTGGTTGGCCTCTACCTTTCCTATCATGCCGACGTGGCCGCCAGCGCCGCCGTCGTGCTGACGGCAACCGTGCTTTTCCTCCTGACTTTCCTCTTCTCCCCACGACGAGGGGTCATCGGCTTGCGGCGGCCGTCGATTCTGTCGAAGGCTGAAGAAGGCTACGGCAGCCCCAGATAAGAACAAGCGCAGCAGGTCAAGCGCACCCTTCGAAGGCCATGACTCCCCGCAGAGGCGAGCGGAGACCCCCTTGCCCCTGCCACCTGACTCGCGTAGGCTGTTGACTCGGTGGTGGCCTGGCTTGTAATGAAGCCAAGGATACCTGCAAGCCCAAAACAGGAGGCAGAGAGATCATGGCAGAGAATGCAACTATCCAACCCGGTTGGCAACTGAGTGGAGTGTGGTACGAGGGTTGCGCCTCGGAGGGCCAATGTCCGCTGTACTTCGGACGCGATATGCAGCACCCCTGCCGTAACTTCGCCGTCTATGACATCAAGGAGGGCCAAATAAACGGTGTCGACATGGCTGGGATTCAGGTTATCAGCGTGGCGGACATCCTCTCGAGAAGAGCCGCCGACCTGGCTGTCTCAGGCACAGCGGCGGCCATCTACATCGGCGACAACGCCAGCGAGGAGCAAAGACGGATCCTGGAATCATTCGTCGCAGCCAATCTTCCACTGCCGGTCAGAGAGTGCCGGGCCGTCAAGTTCGTTCCCATCAGCGTTTCGGCAGAAGGCAGGACCTACCACGTCACGATGCCCTTCGGCGAGCTGAAAGGTTCGCTAACGATGGGCAGGGACGGCAACCCTCAGCGCATTGAGAACCACCTCGTCCCCTTCCTCCGCAAGTTGAATATCGCCAACACGGAACTATGGAAATATAACGACCTGGGGAGAAACTGGGAATACCACAACTGCAGCGGCACCGTCGCCGACTTCGCGATAGGAAGGTAGCGGGCCACGATCCCGGAGGAGCGACGACGGCCATTGTCGCATGATCTAGCGCCAGTAGTGGCGACAGCCTATTCACATAAGCAAGTGCCAGCCTTAGGATAAGAGAGGGGGTAGTGATTGTGAGTGACAAGAGTTCTTCGACCGAAAAGACGCCGGCTCCTGCCATTGACCGCAAAGAGCGGCTGAAGATACCGCCTCAAGAGATCCCTAAGCAGGACCCGAAGGAGCGAATTAAGAACTGGGACGAAGTCTACCTCGAGCTGGACGTAGAGACCGCACGACGAGAGGCTTCTCGCTGCCTCCAGTGTCCCGCTGCCGCCTGCACCAAGGCCTGCCCTCTCAACAACGACATCGCAGGAGCATTCGCTCTGCTCGAGCAGGGCGACATCATCGGCGCAGCCAACAAGTTCCGCGAGACCAGCCCCATGCCCGAGGTGTGTGGCCGCCTCTGCCCCCACGAGCAACTGTGCGAGGGCCACTGCGTAGTGGGGAAGAAGGCGAAGCCCGTCGCCGTCGGCCGGCTGGAGTACTTCCTCGCCGACTATCAGCGAAAGCACGAGGGCTGGCCCGTGCCCGAGGTGGCTCCGCCCACCGGTAGGAAAGTAGCGATCGTGGGCTCCGGCCCAGCCGGCCTGGTGGTGGCCGAGGAACTCGCCAAGAGAGGCCACACGCCGGTGGTCTATGAAGCCTGGCCTCTGCCCGGCGGTCTCCTTCGCTACGGCATCCCCAGCTTCATAATCAAAAAGAGCGTGGTCGACGACAAGATTCAGATGCTGGAGAAGCTCGGCGTCACTTTCGTCACCAATACCGTTATCGGCAAGGACATCACCGTAGACAGCCTCCTCCAGTCTGACTACGATGCGGTCTTCCTGGGCTACGGCGCCGGTCAAGGCATGAAGATGGGTGTCCCCGGGGAGGACCTCGAAGGCATCATCGGGGCCACTGACTTCCTGGTGCGGGCCAATGTGCCACCGGAGCACCTGCCTCCCGACTGGCGCAAGCCCATCGATCCCGGCGACAAGGTGGCTGTTATCGGCGGCGGCAACACCGCCATGGACTGCCTCCGTGCCGCCATCCGGCTGGGCGCTCGCGAAGTGACCTGCGTCTACCGCCGCACTGAGGTAGAGATGCCTGGGAACGCCAAGGAGCGAGAGAACGCTATCGAGGAAGGCTGCAAGATCGTGTACCTGGCGGCGCCAATCGAGTTCTTCGGCGACGACCACGGCCACCTGCGGGTGGCGCGCTGCCAGCGCATGGAGCTAGGCGAGCCCGATGACAGCGGCCGCCGCAGGCCGGTGCCCATTCCCGACTCCGAGTTCGAGATGCCGTTGGACACGGTGGTTCTCGCCCTCGGCTACCGCGTTGAGCGCCTCATCCTTGAATCGACCGACGGGCTGGAAGCCAACAGGAACGGAACGCTGATCATCGACCCCGAGACCGGCGCCACCAGCCGCCCGGGAGTCTTCTCCGGCGGTGACGCTGTACGCGGCCCGGACTACGTGGTCGACGCCGTGGCCGATGCCAAGCGGGCAGCCGCGGCCATCGACGAGTACATACGGAGAAAGCAGCTGGGGGAAACCTAGGTCTCTAGACCTGCTCCATAAACCCGGCGATCTCCTGCACCCCCACCTTCTCCACCGCCATCTCCGGCGCGTAGACGATCTCGTCCGCCGCCCAGGCCAGAGTCGGCCGGCGCTCGCGCCCCACGCCGATGATCCCCTGAAGCACGTTGTGGATGCTATCGTTGAGGCGGATGGCATTGGCCCTGATCGGTTCGGCCAGGCGGCCGTCGCGGATGATGTAGGAGTCACCCACCACCGTGCAGGTGAAGTCGCCCGCGCGCAGGCCATTCACCGGGTAGGTGTACCAAATGCGGCCCAGGTACAGGCCGTCGCCCACCTGCCGCAGCAGCTCCTCACGGCTGCGGTCGTCCCCCTCGATGATGACGTTGGTGGCGAAGACGCCCGGCTGAGCGTCGAAGTTGCGCCCGCCGCCGCGAGCGAAGCGGAAGCCGCTGCGGGGCACCATGGCCGCCCGATAGTCGGCGGGGTCTACCCCCAGCTTCTCGCGGGCCTTGGGATCGCCCAGGATGCGCTGGCTCTCGTAGTAGTTCGTCAGCAGGCCGGTGAGGACGCCGTCGCGGATGAGCTCGCTGCGACCAGTCGGCAGCCCCTCGCAGGTGATGCCCTTGCTCCCCACGAGCCCCGGCGCCGCGCCGTCGTCGTAGACGCTCAGCTTCTGCGAGGCGATCTGCTTGCCCAGCTTGCCCATGAAGGGGCTGGCAGAGGCGTAGAAGGTGCCCAGGTTGACGCTGGGCATCACCAGGTTCACCATCAGGTCCATCACCGCCTGCGGGCCGAACACGACCCGATACTCGCCGTCCTTGACCCGCACGCCGCCGATGGCCTGGACAGCGTTGCCAGCCGCCTCTCGCCCGGCCTCATCGCCGAAGGCCGCGAGACGGGTCGCCGCCGCCCAGCCGCTGCCCTTGGAGCCCTCCCGCTCGACCATGGACGTGACGAACGAGAGGATGGCGCTCGATTCGTCCGTCTGCACGTCGGGCATGGCATAGGAGGCCACGGCGATGCGCTCCTGCAGGATGGTCACGTCTCCCCCCACGATCAGCCCGAGCGCGCGCAGGTCGCCGCCGGCCAGATCGATGAGGGCCTCCGACGCCTCGAAGGTGCGCAGAGCGCCGCCCACCACCTCCCAGCCGCAGCCCACCAGGTCGGCGTCCGCCAGGCGCATCAGGCGAGGGTCGTGGTAGCGGCGCAGGGCCCGCTTCTCGCCGCTGGGCCGGGCCAGCGACACGAACTCGGGGTCGAGGACGGCCCCCTTGCGGGCCTTGGCCAGCGCCTCCTTCACCCCCTCGATGGATATGTCGCTGCTCTCGCTGCCGAAGCCTATCTTGCGCCCCTCGGCCGTGCGGAC
>Ga0315553_10003221_pt1 | contig 12795 bp, 15 predicted proteins | sample SalMarSW160140MG_FD_203099 | JGI IMG/M metagenome (GOLD analysis project Ga0315553, IMG submission 203099) | Salt marsh sediment microbial communities from the Plum Island Ecosystem LTER, Massachusetts, United States - Salt Marsh Sediment SW1601-40 ... | reverse complement strand
GTTCTCCGTTTCGTAAAGCGATGGCTGTTGGGCGTGGACACCTCTGCAGGCGAAGGCACCGTGCTGCGGCGCTCCATGTTGGCTACATACGGCATCGCGACAACAATGTATAAGACGCTTGTCGTGCTGGCAATTTTTACTATGGTCGCGCTGAAGATACATCTGCTCGGCATCGTTCTTGCCGTGTTATTCGCTGTGACGACGCTGGGGGGGACGACCCGTCGTGCGCTTACCTATCTTCTTCGTTCACCGGAAACCGAGCCAGTGCGCACCCGCGCTTTGTGTGCGGCAGGCTGCTTGCTTGCCGTTCCGCTCCTGATTGCTTTGATCCCGGTATCACTGCCGGTATCGGTTTACGGTGTGCTACAGCGAGCTGAAGAGACGACTGTCTTTGCGAAGTCACCGGGCTTTGTCGAAGCCGTCGAAGTTAAACCGGGCGAACACGTCGCTGCGGGTAATCCCATTTGCCGTCTGGATAACGACGAGGTAGTGATGCGGTTGGTCGACTTCGACAGCCAGCTTGCGGAGTCGCGTATACGCATGAATCGACTGGCGCAGCACGACGGCAGGCACGTTGCCGACGAACTCGGTGAACTTAACTATCTTAACAAGGTGAAGAAAGACGCAGTTGACGATGTCCGACAGCTGGCAACCGACGCGCCAACCTCTGGCGAAGTGCTCGACTGTCTCGACGAAAGCAGAATCGGGTCGTTTGTTGCCGCCGGTACACCGATCGCACGAATCGGCTCCGGGCCATGGACAGTCGCGCTATTAGTCCGCGCTGAAGACATAGCAACCATTCGTCCGCAAGAGGGACAAACGGCCGATGTATGTGTGATGAGCAACGACGCTGTTTGGACAACAGGCACAGTGGAGCGAATTGCTACGGCCGGTTCCAAACAGATCGGCTTGCCCGAACTAACGCACCTGGCAGGCGGAGATATCGCCGTCGATAGCCACAATATGAAGGCGAGCACACCCTACTTCGAAATCACGTTGCGTCTGGCAGATGGCGAGGATCCTCATTTTCGTTCGGGCATGACCGCTTTGGCGCGCTTCCAGCCCGGTCACGAGGCCCTCTGGAAACGGCTTTTCCGCTCGGCCGAGCGGTTCTTCAACCGCGTTCGTCAGCTTTAGTCATCGCCAATGACGCTTGGCAAACACGCTTCTCGGTGCACAATTGTCATGGTGACAACTTGCAAGTGTGGGGGGGACGAGATCTACCTAGGCATTAGGACCTCATAGCGCACTCTGTTGTGACGTTCACGCACTAGCGCATCTCAAGATTAACTCTGTCACTGAATTACGGCAGGCCATACCTTTTGGGAACAAGCTTCTGGCTCTCGTCAGCCACGTGCGAATACCCGCTGGTCACTTTCAAATTGGCGTGATCAGCGGCGCTGCGAATTCCGGCTGACACCTGGTGATTTTGCGAGTCCTGACATCCCACCCGCAGTCCACTGCGTGCTAGAGTTTGTTAGCTTTGATTCCTCACCAACGAGAGTTGGGAACGGAGTCCCCATGCGGCCGTCGAGTGAGTGCTATCCTCGACGGCCCTTTTCTTAGCCACAGTACCTCCTCACTCTGAACGTTGTTAACGCCCGTGCATTCCCAGAAGCTCGTCTGATGCGAGGTTGGTTGGGGGGCGTCTTGACTTCCAACAAGGCAACTCGTAACAAGCTGGGAGACTCGGATTTGGGTTGCGGAAGGGCCCCTACACTGGCAAACCAATAATCTGTTACCACTGCGGGCGGCCACTTCTCTCTTCCCCAGTATGACATGCTCGCCAAGTGGTCCGCGTTCACAGCCGGGGGAGTCACCGGGGCAGCCCTAGGGGTGTGGCTGCTCCACGACTGGCTGTGGGGCACGTTGTTCAACTACGACAACGTGCCGCGTGACAAACAGAGTGCCCTTACGCTGAGTGCATTGGACAGGGATGGTTTGGATGCTGAGGAAACCCGATGCCTGGCAGTCCAGACTAGGCGATTGTCGTGTTCAGGATGTCCCTAGCCGGGTTCCGGCAGTTGTCTTTCGAGGGCTATGCTTTAGGAAGAACAGGATCTTCTGTACCGATTGTGAAGGACAGGCCGGTCCTGCGGCTCAACGCACGCACTCCTATGACACCGCAGTACGTCGGGCGAGCTATAGTTGAAAAAGCGGAACTTCGACTCTTTCAACTGCCCATCCCATGACAGTTCTCGCCACAATTCCCATCGAGTGGTCATCGCTTTTGTATCTGGCATTCGCCGTGATACTGAGCTTGGCGATGGAGTCGAAAACCGATCTGCCGATTCTTAGTGGCCTGGTCGGTTCGATAGCGGCCATCACCGTGTTTTGCTTGCTGGGCATTTTGGTGCCTGGTGAGTTCGGCAGCCATGTTAGTCATTGCTTCGTAGATCCGTTCTTTATGGGCCACTGGAGATCGAACCCCAGCGACGCCTTCTTATCCGTCGGGTTTCATATAGGTGCCCCGACGATCATTTGCATCGCCATCACTTCTGCCTGGTTCAACAAACAATAAAACACACTTCGTTGTCCTTTTTACCTCCTGCATGGACACTGAACGGGCGTTGAAAGTCTTTGCCACAGTATCGCAAACTACCCCTTTGCGGCTCACTCTTTTGGGATGAACGGGAGTCTCCCGAAGGGTCGCTCCTAAGTGATTGCCCCCGAATCCGGGTTCAATTACAATGTGGGCGTTCATCCTCCATGACCCGCACCCGGATAGGCCTGCTAATGAACACCAGGCACCTGCCCTTTTGCATGGCGATCATGTTTGCTTGCAACTCAGCTTCGGCAGGGTCGATCTCATTCAACTTTACCAGTGGCGTCTACTCTGCCACGGCGGACTTTGCTCGATCGGGTTCTAATCTACTTGTCACGCTGACGAATACGTCGACCGCCGATGCAACGAAGCCGACCGACATTCTGACGGCGGTCTACTTCGACATTGCCGGATCCCCGTCCCTGACCCGAGTTTCCGCGACTGTTCCGGTCACAAGTGAGGTTTGGGAGATTGGTTCGGGGACGCTGAAGACGCCGGGTGACCGCGTCGTTGGGGGTGAATGGGCGTATCTCCTGCCGCCAGGGATCGCGTCGACCGGACTTGGCGTCTTTGGATCGGGTGACGTTTTCCCGGGTTTAAACTTGCAAGGGCCAGCGAGTCCTGATGGGGTGCAGTTCGGAATTACCTCTGCCGGCGACGACCTCACGACAGGTAACGGTGGCATTTCGGGTCAATGGCTCATCCAGAACTCGGCGGTGTTCACTTTGGGTGGCTATAACCTGGAGCCTAGCGACACCATCAGCAATGTCGTCTTTCAATACGGAACGGCGCTGGACGAGCCGCAATACGCTGGCAGCGTAGTACCTGAACCATCCAGCATGGTGCTGACCGCGTTCGGTTTAATAGGATTGATTGTCCGCGGCTGGCGACGACGTAATCGATTGCACTAAATCAAGTCGTCTGACTTTCCTGAGCCTGCCCGTTGCCTTCCAAGGCGGGCTGGATCTTATCCATTGAGTCAGCCACAGCGAACTCGAAGTTCGCTTCGTCGTCAGTGATGCGTCACCGATGCCGAAACCGGTCAGCCTATTCTCAAGGCAACGAATCATATCTATACCGGTTCGGGCAAGCCGCTTGTCCGGACAGAGCCATGCTCGTCAAGCGGCCCGTTCATCGCAGCCGGCGGCGCATGGACACCGGATACAAGAGCGCCAACCCTAGCAGCACGCAGGAGGCTGGCTCGGGCACCTCGACGCCCGCATTGACCACCAGGCCCGCGAGAAAGGTGATGCTCAGACCGTCGTCACCAGGGTCGAAGGCGACCTGAAAGGAGCCAGAATCCATTTCATTGAGCGGCAACAGTAGGCCGGAATTGTTGAACTGACTCAGATCGAAGTAGTCGGTTTCTACCACAAAGTCATTCTCGATGCTCGATTCCGTATAGTCGGCGTGTCCGTTGACTTCGTCGCCTTCGCCAATCGCCAATGTGGAACCGGGCATCCAGGAGCTGTCAAGAGTGCCTGTGAGCACCGCCGACCAATCGAAGTAAAAAGTGTACCGGTCCGTCTCCAAACCGAAGACCGAGAAGTAGAGTACGTTCTCACTGCTAACCTGACCGAAGAACACCGAGCCCGGCGTCTCCGCCGAGGCGAACGCATGCATCGTCAACACCAAGCTATCCCCAATCCCGAAGGAATCTAAATCGTAGTCGTCTTCAAAAGGGTCGAGTCCATTAAGTGAAACTTCTTCTGAAGCACTGGCCGAACCGACGCTGTTCGGCGGGTTGTTGGGAGACTCTCCCGTGAACGTGCCGCTGTTGGGCCCGATGTCCTCGAACCGTACATCACCTGATTCGCTGGAAGTTTCGAAGGTTACCGAAGTGGTAGTATCAAACTCATCGGTGATCGTCACGTCAGTTAGCGTGAAGGTCAGTTGCAGCGTAGCGTCAGCGGTGTTTTGGGCCAGTGCTGCAGCCGACATGCCCAGCAACACGACAAGCGCCACGCTTACAGCAAGTACACGGCAAGGTCTCACAGTTTCTACTCCTCAACGAAAGAAACGTTACTCAGTGGACAGATCCAGTTGCTCGTTCTTCCAGAAGCTGACAGTCCCCATCTCGGACCAAGATGACAACCGTTTTCCCATTCTAACCTCCTACTTTCCCATTTTTCCACCCAATCAGGATACAATTTCCCACTTTTTTCCTTCTCCCCCGCTATGCGGGCACCGACATGGTGGTGGATCAGGTGACTGGTAACACGCGAACGCAACGCACAATCCGGAGTTTCCCATTTGAAAATGCTCGGAACGGCTTCAGGCCATGCGCTCTGCATCTTGTAAGAGCATGCGCTTTCCCTATGCCTTGCGTGTGAGATTTGTCGCGGTGATCGCACCTCGATGACCAACAGGCGTTGCATGAGCAACCGGCGATCGGGTTCACCGTGGCCGTCAAGACCACGCTTTAGCAAATTGCCGAAGTCGAATCAACTTAACTCGAAGGATTCTCATCTCCAGTAGTCAGGCTGGCACCGTCCGCCAGACCAACGCAGCGCCCGGGCGACTTACCTCTTCGCTATTCAGCTCCCCGCCCCACACTGGAACCCCCGCCTGGTGTACTGTAGACTAGCCGCTGGCCACCCGCCTCTGAATCGGCTGGGGCTACTCCCCAGAACATCAGCTCCTGCCGCTGCGGGTGGCCACTTTTCATTACCGACAGTGCCATGCTCACTAAGTGGTCCACCATCGGCATCGGGGCCGGTGTCGAAATGGTGCTCGGCATCTGGTTTCTTTATGACTGGTGCTGGCGACTGCTGTTTGATTACGAGCACTATGCCAACCAGCAGGCCAACGCCGCGAAGGTTGCCGGGATAATCGGCGGATGGATCGGCATAATTGCCGGAGTGGTGGTGTGGTGGGTGATCGGGCGGTCGAGACATCCGGCTAGGAACCACACCCGCAGTCAATCACGTAAGCAACTTCCAGACGAACGAAAGCCCTCAAAAACAACCGCTCGGAAGAAGATAGGCAATCTTCCGAAACTACCGATGCGCAAGGTTGACTAGAAAGGCCATATAGATGTTATTTGCCATGGTGGCGGCGTCGCAAGAAGATCATCGTTCCAATGACGCCAAAAAGCGAAAAGATTGAAGGTTCGGGCACCAATGCAAAACTAATGTCGTCGAGTGCAAAGTCATTTCCGGTATAGCCTGATGTTGTATTGACCAATTCAAGTAGTGCCACGCTTGCTGCCCCAGAATTCCATGAACGGCTCGTTAATTCCCATACGCCGTTTGATGTCGGTGTCGTGAAGCTCGTCCCAATATCAACCGAGTTAATCTGAAGCTGTAATCGCGCGTTACTGAACCAGGTCGATGTCCACACGTCAAACTGATAATCAGTTCCCAAGGCAACAGATACCTGCTGAGACCAAACTATCGAATCTGTATCGGTACTACCATTGGCCGCAAGCATCAAACCGGCACCAGTCGTGTGGTCGCCGTACGAAGTTGCGCTTCCATGTGAGTTTCTAGGATCGGTGACGATGTCATAGGTTGCCGGCGCAGTGATGTCCCCCGGCGAAAATGTAAAATCGCTGTCAAATCCGGTGTTGCCACTCTCAAAATCGCCGTTAACTATCAGATCGCCTCGTACGTGTGATACAAACAATAGAATCAATGAGACCGCAGTCACAGTTGTCATGTTCATTGTTCATTCTCTTTGGTATGGGTGCGGAACAATACCAGCATATTCAAGCAAGCGTCTACGCTCAACTCAATTCAACTTAGGATTCAGGCAAATAACTTGTTGCTAACTAGAAACTCCTTCAGTACGCCCCGCATATTAAATCGAATTTCCCTGCTCAGGCCCGCTTGCGTGCCAGCGAGTCGGTCGCGGTGACGCCGCTGAGACCAAATGTCTCGGAATTGACCCCGGACGACGCAGCCGCCGATGCCCCGACGACAATGGATGAGCAGAACGAACCGACAGTAGCCGAACCGCTCCGCGTCGCCATGGAGCGTCAGCCCGCCCCGGCAGACTCGCCGGAACGGAGGGCCGGCCGCTCAACACTGCGATTCCGCTCCGACAGCCAGGTGAAGTTCACATCGGCTGACCGCCCATCGCAGCAACTCGCAGGTCTCGAAAGATCAGACACCAGAACAAGCTCAGCCGGTTCCGGCTCAAGCATCACCACAACCCGAAGAACAATCCACCACGGCCGTCCCACCTCCCCGCCTCCAGCCGGTCCGCGTCCGCTCGGTCCGCCGTTGAGGTACAGGCCACATCACGGGGAACCCCCTCACCCCGCCCCAGCGCAGCGCCTATCCCCTTGGGCGCTGCGTTTTTTTATTGCGCAACAGGCAGCGGCCATCAGCAGGAGCAGGCCGCTCGACGGCTCCGGCACGGCGCTGCTGGTAGCCATTTCGTCAAACAACGCGCTGAACGCTGCAATGTCGCCGAAGTCGAACACTCCGTCTTGATTCACGTCGCCAACAACGTCGGCCGGAATGCTTACGGCGTAGTACCCTGGCGAGATAAAGCCGTTTGCATCATAGGCGTCGCGATTGACCAGTGCTTGAATGAACAGCGGAACGTCTTCCTCGTCTACGACGCCGTCGAGATTCATGTCGCCCAGCGGCACAGTCGCCGCATCGGTAACGAACACGCCTTCGCCGCCGTCAATGAAGTCGTGCTCGGTCAAATTGGCTTCGCTATAAAAACTTGCATGGAAAGATAACTGGTGCGTGTCGTTCCAGCCGTCGGCCGTGTTATTCCCCGGGGAACCATACTGCCCATTGAGTCCGGCGAAGTCGACAAACTCAACTTCGACTTCAACAAACTGGTCTTCGACGTAGATCTCCATCGTGTCGCCGTCGCCCACGATGCGGCGGAGCTGGCCGCTCGGATCTTGGGCAAAGATTGCCACGGAAAGATCGCTCAACTGTGCCTTGAAGGCCACGAATCCCGAGTCGTTGACCGCGAAGTCGAGAATATTGAGGAAGTTGAGCGACGTGCCGGGCGCCGGCTCGCCCTCGAGCGCGACGAGTTCCAGTCCGCCGGCCCCTTCCGACCAAAGGCCGTCGCGGGATGCCACGTCATCAGTCTGGGCAACGAATGTGGCGTATCCTGCACCATCCAGCAGCGGCGAGGAGGTGATCTCGTTAAAATTAGCCCCGCCGGTGCCGGGCGCTGCCTCGCCTTCGAGCATCACCTTTTCGATCGTTCCGCTTCGACGCACCCAGATGCCCTCGCGGAGAAAACCACCAATCAATCCTGTGAGTGTGGCTGTGAACGCGACGTCGCCGTTATTGTTGATCACGGCGGAGTCGCGAAACAAAGTACTGAATTCCTTCCCGTCGGTATCCGGTGCGATATCCGTGTAACGAGCGACCAAGGATAGCGTGCCGTTCGAGTCGGTCCACACGCCTTCGCCGGTAGCGCCATTGGTGAGCGACGCCACAAATGCCACACGGCCGCTGTCATTCATCGTCGGGGCGCTGGGGAAATGCAAGAACTGTCCAGACGAGCCGGGGGCCGGGTCGGCCACTTCCGCGATCTTGTTCACACCCAGCAGCGAGATGTCTTCGGAGAAAACTCCAAGTGAGGGAAATGTCTCCGTTGTAGCAGGTGGCATTGAGGCCGTAATTGCCACGCGGTCGGCCACGTTGTCGAATCCGCCCAGTTGGAAGAACCGCAAAGTGCGCGTCGGATCGTTGGTGTTGTTCGCATTGTCGCCTAATAGCACGACCGGCTTAACCTCATCCCCGGCTAAGCGATCACGATCGGTCCAGATGCCCTCCACCTCGTAGTCATCGGTTGTGGCGAAAAACGCCACATCGCCCAAGTCGGTCAACAAGGGATTCCCGGCTTCGCTGAACGTCCTATTGGTCTCCGGATCGGTGTAGTCGGTGGTAACGACCGTTCGCAGCTCACCAGTGTAACCCGTGGACCAGATGCCGTTCGTTTCGTTGAACAATTCATCGTACAGATCCGCGTTGAAGGCAACCTCGCCCCAGGCGTTCATGATCGGCTCTGTAAAGCTGGCAAACGTGTCGTTGCGATCGGGCGCCGTATCGCCCGTGACCGCCACGGTGCGAAGCTGGGCAGCGGCACGAGAGGCCACCAGCGAAACGGCCATGAGCACCAAGAGCCGCAATAGTGCGGCGAACGTCGTGTGACGGCGTTTTGCAGCGGCTGAGCGGTTGAACGTAGTCGCGATGTGTCGGCTCCCGAAAGTTCTCTTGGCGGGCATGAGAATCGTCCTTCAAGTGTCGTGCTTGGATGTACTCCTTCATCTCCATTCGGCAAGGCGGGTACAGCCCCCTCCTCGACGTTAGCAAGATTCTACCTAGGCCCGTAGGGAATTGCTACGGTTTTGATCACTTTGAGCCCCCGGCGAACTCCGAGGCTTGGGCGGCGCCGGTGGATGCATCGGGTAGAAGCAGATTGTAGGCGGAGTGCCGATTCGCGTGACTTGGCGATCCGGCGGAGGTCGCGCCGGAATTCTTAACAATCGGAGCCGGGGCAAGCATCGCCCAAAAGAATACGCTCACTTATCAACCGGGATTCCCCAGATAGATCAGCCGGGAACCGCTCCCGGCACAAATTTGACATTCATTGTGACCGCTGCGCCCCCCCCCGTGTCTAGCGCGTGGTGATTTTTTGGCATTTTTTCGTGCTTTGCAAGGCAAGAGATGGTTCAAGGCCCGACCTTGGGCTTCGAATCCCCTCTTCGGCGCGCAACTTCCCCTGAAATCGTGACTTACACCGGCCAGTTGATTTATCCACGTGGCGTAGCGACACTGGGCGGTGGGATCGCCAAGCGTGCAATTCGGTTGAGGATCGCCGCGAACAGCCGCCGAGGCACGGCCACTTCGGCGAGCTGAAATGTCACGTATTTTGCATGCCGCACGACCTTCGCTCCGGTCTTCACCAATTTTTCACGGAGCGTGGTCAGCGACCAACGGTCGATCTCCTGGGGCAACGCCAGCCGCCGCAAGAAGTTTGCCACGTTATACGCCAGCGCGAATAGCTGCAAACGCGTCTGGTTGTCCTTGAACGTGCGGCAAGAAAGCTTCGTCCACTTGACCGCGTTCTTGCCCTCTTTTATCCACTGCTCCGCCGTGCCGCGACCGTTGTAGAACTTCACCACGTTTTTCGACTGCTTGGTGAGGTTGGTCACGATGAACCCAACACGTGGAAACAATTCGCCTGCATGCCACTCGACCTTGGCGACCACCCGCCTTACGCGCTGCCAAGACTTTGCCTGGTAGCGAAAGCTGTGGTAAAAGACCTTCGGCTTGTGCGACGGACGACCCACAGGTCGGGTGAGAAGGTGTTCGATTTCCCGCTCCAGCACGGCATTGGCCTTGATGCGGATGGCGTACAGGTATCCCTCGTATTCCAGCAGCCGCAGCAGCTTCGGCAGAGCAAACGCTGCATCGCCGCGGAAGAACTTGGGAATGTCCAGGTGGCCGTAGCGCTCGACGACCGGCAACAGCACGCGTCGCCAGAACTTCGCGCTGGCATTGTTGCCACGACGGAGCATCGCAAACTCCAGATCGCCAAACTGGTTGAACAAAAACAGCGGGTGGTAGCAGCTACATTCGAAGTGGCCGTTGTAGGCGGTTCCTTGTTGATCACCGTAGGTCTCGCTCACGGAGCTATCCATGTCGAGAATGAGTTCTTCGGGCGGCTGCCGTTGGTGGACCTTGTCGATCCACTGACCACAAAGATTCATCAGTGCGGTGAGATTGTGTCTTTGGCTGAGGATGTCGGTTTCAAAACGGCCTACCTCACTGCTTAAGGCCGCTTGCTTTTCTGGCTGACTCGCTCTTCCGCCCACGACGTACCGCATGGCCGGATCGATACACAATCGCTCGGCGTCGTTCACGTCTTCATAGCCTGCCAAGCGGCTGTAAATCGACTGCCGCAGCAAGGGCACGAGCAGGTGCTTTTTGTTCGCGCCCAGGCGTGATTCGGTGAGAACTTCATCACCCATGCTGGTAAGTTCCAACGCATCGTCCAGTTCGCGGTAAGCCAACAGCCCGGCGTCACTGGTGACCTTGCTGCCACAGAATCGCAGCTTCAACCGGCTGTCAAAACCGACCCGCAAATCATCGTTTTGGGCGTCACCCATTGGGTTCTCCTGTCAGATTGGCATGAAATGCTCAAATCTCCTTATTTTCAAGGACTTGGCGCAAATCGCGTGCCAAAACGATGGGAGCTATTTGGGGAATCCGGGCTTAAGTCTTTACAGCATAGAAAGAAGTAAAGTTCTCCAAATGACACTGAAGACATCCTTGAACTCTTCCCTGTTGGAACCCCTCATGCAGGCATGCGTTGTGCCGTTCCGCCGGAGGGACGATCAACTGGAAATCTGCTTGATCACTTCCCTGAAGAAGCAGCATTGGATCCTTCCCAAGGGCATCGTTGATCCCGGGGAAACGTGTGAAGAAACGGCTTTGAAAGAGGCACTTGAAGAAGCTGGTCTCCATGGCCAAATCGTGGGCGAGCCGCTCGGTAACTACGAGGACGCCAAATGGAACAGCAAACTGGATGTGACGGTGTTCATAATGGAAGTCACGCAATGCGACGAGAACTGGTTTGAAGAGAACGTTCGCCTACGCCGCTGGATGGGTCCCAAGCAGGCTTCTGCTCTTCTCTCAAAACCAGTTTTTGGCCAATTCGTCGAGAGTGCAGTGAAAAGAATAGGCGAGCATTAGTCCGCTTCAAATATCTTCGACGGATCTCCTCACCTAAATTGCAATATGATGCATCCTACTGCATGGCTAGCTGCAATCGACCTAGCTCGCGTTATCGAGAACTTGCAGACAATTTGCAAAGTAACAGTTGCCAACCTTGAGTATTGCGGTGCTATGGCCATCCACCTCGACAGCCTTCGACTGGTGGCTGTCAAACTCGGCAACTTTCGCCACTTTTGCGTATCAGCTCGAAAGAAACGTCTTCTGAATGAAATCTTTGAGGACGATTGCGTGATTGTGTGCTGTGTCCTTCGCAGCATAGATCATCAGGATCTGGCGATTGCCGGCTTCTTGCAGCAGTGCTCGAATCACGTCATACTTCAGTTCCAGCTCCTTAACATACCTTTGCTGGAATTCTTCCCACTTATCAGGGTCGTGGTCGAACCATTGCCGTAGCGTAGTGGTAGGAGCCAGTTCCTTTTCCCACCGGTCCAGTCGAAGCGATTCCTTCTTTACGCCACGAGGCCACAGCCGATCGACGAGCATGCGAAAACCTTCGTCGGAGTCAGACACCTCATACGCACGAACCAATCGCAATGTGGGCTTTGCGTGTCGCATCTTGTTTTCAGACCGAGGGTTTCAGGATAGCAGCAGTTACGAGGCGGGAGCCTTGAGCAGGGTTAATAGCATTACAACCGGTGTCTTTGTGCGAATGCTGTGTGGCAGATTGGCGGGCATATGAATCCAAGTTCCCGCCCCGGCAGACACGTTTTCCAAGCCCAGAGTGACCTCGGACTTGCTCGTCAGAAAATGCATCACTGCTGGCGATGAGGACGTGTGCTCCGACAGCTCCTGACCTGCACTGAAGCTAAACAGCACAACTCTTGCCCGCTCATCGTTGTGCAGTGTCCGGCTGAACGTCCCGTCCGCGGGAGTCTCGGCGAGCTCGGCAATGTCAGTAAACATCGTGTAGGGGACACTCAATATGTCGAATCCTTTGTCTCCTGGGCAGGCAATGTTTGACGTGACCTACAATCCCAACTCCGTCCAGCTCTCGAATTTCCAAGACGTCCCCGAGCCAGGCACGATGTTGATCGCCTCGTTGGCTTCTATCTGCGCAGCACTCTTACATCGCCACAAAAACCAACAGGCCAACGAATGAAGACAGTCTCCGTCCTAGCCCTTCTCTCAATCATATCTTGCTACTCACCGAAATCGGTTCTCCCCGAGTGGACCCTTACCCAGTTTACGGATAGTAACTACGACGACAATTACCCCCTTGTGTCGGCGGCAGTGTGCCTGCGTCCGACCAGAGCGGCACGACGAGGCCGCCCTCGCAAGAATCGAGCAACCCACGAATTCCTCGAAGAAAGCAGCAAATTCTGAAACTGTCGCTGCAGAATCCGGTGCACTCACCGCCAGCAGCACCGACAATGCCAACGGTTTAGGTCGCGTCATCAAGGCTTGGCCGATGCTGTCAGAGGAATTACGAAGTACCGTGCAGACCATTGTGTCTATTGCGTTGCTCCTCATGTGGAGGAGAGAAGTCCCTAAGAAGAGGTTTGAGCGGCAGAGAGTTGAACCAGC
>Ga0315553_10003220_pt1 | contig 12796 bp, 16 predicted proteins | sample SalMarSW160140MG_FD_203099 | JGI IMG/M metagenome (GOLD analysis project Ga0315553, IMG submission 203099) | Salt marsh sediment microbial communities from the Plum Island Ecosystem LTER, Massachusetts, United States - Salt Marsh Sediment SW1601-40 ... | reverse complement strand
TTATATGGTGCCGGACCTCCAACAGGGTCTCCCCATCTCTGGTTTCTTCCCATGTTGTACCTAGGAATGATTATCTTTGTGGTATTTGACAAAATACTTGCTGGACTTCCTGACATCTCAAGATGGTTATTGATTCTCTTCTTTCCACTTGCGACAGTATTTCTCAATGGATATGTCGCAACTTTTCTATTGGAATATTTCCCTTTTACAGCGGGTCTAATCCCCTGGAGGCTTGGTGGAGTATTCATGACAGCTGCATTTGTAGCCCTGGGAAATGAAATTCGTCGATATATGAAACTCAGGGATTGGACTATTGGTCGTCTTAGTCTGGATATACCTGCAATCGTTGGAATGTCAATGATTCTAGTTGCAGTTTCAACAGTAAATGGATTCACAGATATAGCCTCAGACAACATTGGTCTTGTTCATCCAGTTTACGTTTCAGTTTGGCTTTACTTGACCACGGGTGTTATCGGGACTTGCATAACCTTTGCAAGCTCTTCATTGATTGTCAAATTGACAACACGTTTCAAGAATTTCATGATACGAGTTGGGAACAGCTCCCAGCAGATTTACGAGATACATCCGATGATACTTCGTCTTGCACCACTCTTCTTAGGTCTGTTCGGAATAATAATGATTAATCCTGTTGAAAGTGCCATCAATTTCTGGATCTTCAACTATATCTTCATCACAGTATTGTCCATCCCTATTGTCTTCTACGTGATTAACCGAGTATCAATACTGAGATTCATGTTCACAGGCTCAAAGGATGAATGATTGATTTCTCTAGCTCTTGTAGGATAATACATTAGGAGGCCTCTCCTACAAGACAACCCGACATAGGATGAGTGCTACACAGGAACTCGTACAGCTCAAGAAAGAGATTATGCAGGAGATATACAGGAATCGAATGCTCTTGACTTCGGTTCGTGATAAGCCTGAAGGATGGACTTTGATATCCGGACTTTGGAGTCCGTTCTATATTCAGCTTCGGATTCTAAGTTCTTTTCCCTCAACTCTAAAGAAGGTCGGAATCGCAATGTCTCAGTTGATAAGAGAGGAATCTCCTGATGTGACCAGGGTGGTCGGTATTGCACATGCAGGAGTACCTATAGCTACTGCAATTTCTTTGGAATCGGGAATCCCTGCTTGTCATACTAGAAAAATCGCTGGAGTCAGATCCGAAGAGGACTTGAGAGATGCGATACCTAATTATGGTCAGCATTCTCTTCTTGAGGGGATTATTGAAGAAGATGATGTCTTATGTATCGTTGACGACCTAGTTACAGGGATGAACAGTAAATTGATTGCGAGAGCACAGGTCTTAGAGGAGATACAAAAGAGGGGTGTTTCTGGTGTTCGATGTGATGCTATTGCTGTAATAGTTGATCGGCAACAAGGAGCGGTAACCATCGCAAAAGAGAGAGGTCTAAATCTGCACTCATTAATCAAGTTTGTAGATGAAGGATTACCCATTCTGAGGGGTGATATGTCTGAAGAAGAATATACTTCAATCATTGAATACCTTCAGAACTGAGTCTTACAACAAATAGAAAATCCTTTCAGACGCCGATGTAAGTCAAATTTGCAACAGCTATGACCGAAACTATGAATGCTTTGAAGCCCATGTTGAAAGTAGCAATGGCGACAGTAGGAAATCATTTTCATTTCTATTCCCGTGCAGCTGATACTGTTGAAACCCCTAGAGTGAAGGCTCTTCTCATGGTTTTAACTGAATCAGAAGAGGAACTATTGGAAAAGATAGAGGACATGATGCTTACAGGGGTTGTTGATGAGATTCAGGAAATAAGTGGTCTCAAAATGGATAGTCCAGACGCAATGCCCTTTGACCTTACTCGTGAAGATACTGATCCCAGAATTTACATATGTAATAGAGCTTTAGAGCAAGAGATTAAGGCATTCACTTTCTTTCTTTCAATTGCCTCCCGTGCAAAATCAGAGGTCATAAGCAGAGTCTTCGAGTACTTTGCGTATGTAAAATCTCAGCAGATTCAACGTATACGAAACGTCTGCAGCACATTCTGATTCTCTTCATTCTTTTTCGGCCAAATTCTACCTCCTAATACTTAGAACACGTGTTCCAATAATTCACAAAATCGCAGGGCGCTTTTTATATTTTATATAAATATATTTATATACATATGATTAATTAATATAAATCAAGGGCCTCTGAGGCTGTCCTGAACGTCTGGACCCGAATCCGTTCCATCGGAAGTGATGGGGTCCGAGGGTCCGAAAATTGGTGATTTCGAAATGGTGTCGGTACCGAAAATAGAAAAACCTGTCATGATACCTCCAATTCTACTGGTTGATTATGACGACTTCAAGAACTATGCAAATGACGCTGTTCTTGTGACTTACGATGTGGAATTCTTCAATGGTCCATTTCTGGATGTTGAAAAGAAATTTAGGAGATTGACTCTCCATGCCATTGGGGTAAAGATAGAAAGCGTTCCACTAACTTTCAAGTTTGTGCTTGACTATAACTCCCTTGAATTGCAGGGTACAGATTGGGTGCAAAAGACAACTGATTTGGACGCTCTTGTTAGGAATATTCTTGATGAATTGAATAGTAGTGTCCGACTAGTTAGAGGTACTATTGATCAAGAACAAGAGATTGGTGCTGTATTGTCAGCTGTCTACTAGTATGCTCTCACACTATCAATCCTGATTCAGAGTCAAAATCAACAAACCATTATCGTTATCAGCATATGCCTCTTACTACTATTTGAACAAGTTTGACCGAAAGGGAACCAGTACCCATTGAAGACATTCTTCCAAGAATTTTACAGGACTACTCCGATGAACCCCGCGGCTGGAGAATCCTATCGACACCTATAGGTGACATGCTAGTTTTTGGTCCTACTTCTTCTTTTCAACTGAAACTAATCCCTCTTGGTCCCCAGAAATACACAGGTGCTGGTGTTGAGATAACTGAATCCAAGAAGACACTCAAACGAATAAGTCGAACTCCTGAATTCGGGTTGAGACCATTAAGCTCTGGGGATATTACAGACCTGATTCAAGCTTTTGATGACCCCCAGACCTCTAGTTTGAAGATACAATCAATACTGAGTCGAACACCTCAATCACATTCTGATTTAGCTGAATCAGATGTTGACCACATCTTATCCGGTCCAATACTTACACGTCCTGATTTTGGTTCATTAGACCCGGAAATTCTGAAGAGACAACTATTACTTGACCGTTCTGCTTCTGATGTGTTTAGAAGACGTTATCCAATGAGGTCTGGAATGTATTTCTAGTGTTGCCAGACCAAAATCCTATTACGGCTTTTTGCAAAATCTAGGACTCAGTTGCATGGACTGTAAGGGAACTAACCATGATACGCAATATCTTCATCATTGATAATGATGGCAATAGTCTGGTTGCGGTAAACTTTGGAGAATGCCATTCCTTAAGCGAGAACTCTCGCGTGGTTTCTGGATTTATTAGCGCAATTCATAATTTCTCAAGAAACCTCTCTGGTGAAGGAGCTAACGAGATTCGATTAGGTGATCTCTTTTTCCTCATTCGAAATCATAATGATTTTCTATTTGTGTTGACAGCAGACACTGATAACAGAGACGAAAATACGCGTAAATTACAGACTATCAGATCACTCTTTATTGAGAGATACGCAGAATATCTCACCGATAACATTGATTCCATTGATAGTACAGTGTTTGATGATTTTGGTTCCTTGCTCATTTCTTCAGGGATTGCGGAGTATAATTGTGGTGATAATCCCACCTGCGAAGAATGTGAGAATCGCCACAAGATGCTGCCCCTAGATGAAATGACTGATCAGATATCATGAAGAAGTGATGGTAGGTCAGACGTGATTTGAATACGTGACCACCACATATTGACGATGAACGAAGTATAACAACTACAGTTAGGTTTCAACTTAACGTTGGCTTACCTTCTCAATCGCTTGAAGTACTTCATCCACTTTCATCTGGGAAAGAATTCCTCTGATGGCATCAAGTTCGCTCTGGCTTCTTATTATGATCCCCATCTTATTGATTGGATTTCCACTTTCACCAATCGGATTAATCTCAACAGCTAAGTAGGCTGGCCCATCCTTTGATTGAGGTATCTTTCTGATGAATATTCCAGGTTCATCAGTCCGTAATCGTTCCCATTTCCTCCCGTGTCTGAGCATATCTCTCAGTGATGCTTCCATTCAAATCACTCATTTATCTTAATTAACCGTCTTGATAAATTATATTGCATCTTGTCTGTGCAACAGATACTCAGGTCCGAATATCTTACGTGCCATGACATATATAATAGCAGTTTATTCACTTGAGAATATGAAAGAAAAATCCAAGTTTTCAGTTACATTCAAGGATGATTCAATTGTAAAGCTTGTGAGAAAGACTGACCACAGAACATTAGCCATCTGGGCAGTTGATTGTGTCGAGCGTGTCATGCCATACTTTGAGGAAGCGCACCCAGAAGACCCCCGTCCCCGAAAAGCTATTGAAACACTCCAAAAATGGATACATACTGGAATATTCAAGATGGCAGATATACGCAAAGCTTCACTTGATGCTCATGCGGCTGCTCGCGAGGTGGGAGAAGATAATGCTGCTCGCTCTGCTGCTCGTGCCGCAGGTCAAGCGGTGGCAACTGCACACGTTCCCACTCATTCTATTGCTGCCGCAAATTATGCCTTACAGGCTATTCATAGAACCGTCAAACCCTCTGATGTCGATGCTGCCATAGCCAAAGAACGAGATTGGCAATACCAGCATTTACTTGAATTGAAGAATAGTAATCCTAGTTTACAGCCTTGAAAAACTATGTTACATCTTGTAGGAGTTTTTTCACGCAGAAACTCTCAGACAATACGGATTTTACTAGAGTGTTGATTCATGAGAAAGTAGTTGACACTTCTCTAGATTTTGTCAAATCCAGAGCATAAGCTGCAACAATGAACTAGCAAGAAGTGATGGTGGGCCGGACGGGATTTGAACATGACCACCGCACGTTTGAATGTGCGTGGAAGTCAAGCACATGTGTCATAGAATATGCTTTGAAAAGCAAACATATATAGGCTTATACGTTTGTATAAACAAACATATTTTGCTATTGAGGAATGCTGCTTGAGTGAAGATATTCCAGACCTCTTCCGAGATATTGTGTTGACTCCCGAAGGAGAGAGTCCAATCAAGGAAGTCATGTTCATTACTGATGAGAAATCAGCTAGGGCATTTGACCACGAGGCACGTGTAGCCATTCTTACAATTCTCGCACGTGGTATAAAGGACAGGTCCACATCTGTTCAATATGATCAGGAGAGTGATGTACGAACTGAAACAACTAAGAGAGTAGTTCGAACTGCACTCTCAGTCATAGAGATTGTAAAAATGTCTAAGAAATATGATGATGTCATGCCGCTTACTCGCAATCAAATCTATCATCATCTCCCAGTAATGATTGATAGTGGCATCATAGTAAAGCATGGCACTGTACAAAATGGGAATAGATTCACAGATTATTACAGACGTACTGCGATAAGTTATGTCTTGACATTAGAAACGCCTGACTATGGGGATGAATTTCTTAGGAAAATAGAATCAGATAGATTAGACAAACTTCTATCGATGTTTACATTGAGTCTTGATAATTCCCAGCAGAAGAAACTTCTCGAATTGAGAGTTAAAATGCAAAAACTCCAAGACCGTTGGCGTCCAATGATTGCTAAGATGGCACAAGATGATGTCACGGACCGAGAGATCATTCGTTTCTATCACTGGCTACTTGACATCTACTCCTTGATGAATCCGGAGTACATTGAGTTAGGTAAGAGTATTGCGAAGATTCTGTTCCCTGAAGCTTTGGAGGGTCAGTAATGAGAGACATTGGTCACATGGCTGTGGAAGCTGCAAGAGATGCGGGTGCAGATTTTGCTGATGTACGAGTTGAACGGACACAGAAGTTCAGTATTGAGGTGCATGATAGTATCCCGAGAAAGGGACTTGTCGCGAAGATTACAGGAGCTGGAATACGTGTACTTGTAGCAGGGTCATGGGGTTTTTGTCCAACCTCTAATCTGGATCCAAGTAATATTCGAGAAGTCGCTAGGGCTGCTGTTGAGCTTGCGGTATCAAACAAGGATAGGGTCAAGAAAGTGTTTGAGATAGAACTTGACACCTGTGTTGATGAGGCAAAGACCCCAGTGAAGGTCCCATTACAGAATGTATCGATTGAAGAGAAGTTAGCTCTACTCAAGGAGCTCAACAAAGAGGCGAGTGATATTGATGCTAGGGTGTTCAACTCACGAACAGCCTATCAAGAAACAGTCACTAGCCTTCAAATAATCAACTCTCTTGGTACAGATGTTCATCTTGAATTGTCCATACCTTGGCTCAAGATTTTTGTTGCAGCACGTGAAAACTCTAGTAGTCAAAGGGGAGTCGCTAGACTTGGAGGGAGTGGCGGTTTTGAGCAGATGAACTATGAGAATGCCCGTGCTACCTTGGAGGAATCGGCAACTCTTGCCTTGGAAAAACTAGATTCTACCACTGTAAAGGGTGGTACATATGATGTGATTACTGACCCTGACCTGACAGGGGTGCTTGCTCACGAAGCCTTTGGACATGCATGTGAGGCAGATAACTGGGTCTCTAATGTGACGATTTTCAGAGGGCGCTTGGGAAAGAAACTGGGCTCTGAGGTCATCAATATCAGTGATGACCCTACTATCCTTGGATTGAGAGGGTCCTTTGCTTATGACTGGGAGGGAACAAAGACAAGAAAGCGTGAGCTGATAAAGAATGGTCGACTGAATGAATTGCTTCATACCCTTGAAACCGCCTCACGGATGAATTTAGAATGTACTGGTGCTGCTCGTTGTGAATCATTCATGTTTGAACCAATTCCTAGGATGGGCAACACTTTCTTTGAACCTGGTGACTGGAAGGTTGAGGAACTAATTGAAGACACTAAATCGGGTCTGATTCTATGTGGAATAGGTGGAGGGTACACCATGTCGAGCAGGGGCGTCTATGCCTTCATGTCAACCCATGGATATCTGATTGAATCAGGTGAACGAAGTCAGATCATCAGAGGTACCACCATCTCAGGAGAACATCTTGGAACCTTAGTGAAGATTGACGCTCTTTGTGATGACTTCAGGATGAACTCTGGAACCTGTGGAAAGGCTGACCAGCACGTTCCTGACATGTCTGGCGGACCACATATACGAATACGCAATATGGTCGTAGGAGGTCAATAATTGAAAGAAACACTCTTTGAGATTGGTGAGAGGCTATTAAGGTCTGCAGATAGGAAGAATATCAGTCAGACTGAGGTCTATCTTGAATCCCTACAACGCAGAAAGCTCACCGTCGAAGGTGGGTCTGTTAAAACTGCAAAGAGAATCAATGACCAAGGTGTGGGGATACGAACTGCAATTGGAAGTCAGTTGGGTTTTGCATACACAACATCTCTAGCCTTTTCCGACTGTCAAGATGTTCTTGAGCAGTCAGCTACTCTCGCACGTGTCAATGACGAAGATCCCCTCTTTGTCGAGTTCCCTACTAGTGTAACATCTTATCCCCGAGTTTCTGGAATCTATGACAAAAGACTCACTAACCTGAAATCAGAGGAGATATCAACACTACTCTTTCGTGCAGTTGAGAGTAATCAAAATCACTTACGCGCTGGAGAGGTTATAATCTATGGGGATTTGGTAGTCACTACAAAATCAATTGCTGTTCTGAATTCCAACGCAGTTCAAACCTTCAATGAACGGACTCAAATCATGCTTGAGATAGATTCGACTCTCAGAACCGATGATCAACAACTGACCAGCTATGAGTCTCAATGCGGTACAAGATTGGCAGATGTTGATCCGGAGTGGGTGGGTCAGACTGCAGCGGAGAACACACTCAGAATGATACATCCTAAACCAGTGGAGAATAAGCGGATGCCACTCGTGCTCTCACCTAGGACCTTAGAATCACTATTTGGGATGGGCTTCACCTCAGCAGTCAATGCTGAGAACTATCTCACTGGTCAGTCCTATCTCAATGGGTTGTTGGAGTCAGATGTTGCATCTGAGGATTTGGTGATAGTAGATGATGGCAGTCTTGAGGGCGGCTATAATTCCTCCCCCTTTGATGGTGAGGGAAGTCCATCATCACAGACCGAGATTCTAGAGGGTGGAATTCTCAAGAGTCTACTTCACAGTTCCTATACTGCAAATGCTTCAGGTTCTACTAACACGGGTAATGCAGTTCGAGACTCATATTCGGCCCTTCCATCAGTAGGTAGAACAAACCTTCAAATCAAGCCAGGTAAGGGTACTTTGGAGGACTTATTGTCAGAGATGAGTGAGGGTATCTATTGTCAGTTGTCCTTGGATCAGCCAAATTCTCTCACTGGGGAAATCAATGCACTGATCATGGAGGGATTCTACATCAAGGACGGTAAGATTCAACATCCTGTGAGAAACACAACCTTTGGAATAAACATGTGTGATCTGTTGAATAGGATTGTACGTATTGGTGATGACACAAGAATGATGGAAGGATTCCTGAGTCCCAGTGTATTAATTGAATCAGTGGTTGTTACTTCGGATTGATAACATCTTTGAGCATATGGGGCTTCCCAATTTGGTCTGATGCTCTGTCGTTTATTTGAGAAGTGGTGGGTCGGACGAGATTCGAACTCGTGACCACTGCACGTATGAACGTGCGTGGAAGTCAAGCACATATGTCAATGCAGTATTTACTAGCTAGTCAGAATGATTCTGACCTGCACATAGCCAGGCTAGACCACCGACCCATATTTGAGAGCTGATTTTCTAGCCACAACCGAAGAAACCATCCGAAGACGGTATCATAGCCGGGCTAGACCACCGGCCCCTGTATCGACAGTCACGAGAGCTGACGATTAAAAAGATTGCGACAGCACTCAAATTACTTTCCTGTGCTACCGAACCCTCCACCTCCTCTTTCTGTTTTAGAGAGTTCATTAGCTTCTTCTAATCTAACATTGGGAACGGAGCGGATTGCGAGTTGTGCTATTCTCATTCCCTTTTTGATTTCAAATGACACATTACTTAGATTGATGAGAGTACACCTCACCTCCCCCCTATAACCCGAATCAATAGTTCCTGGGCTATTTAAAACCGTGATTCCATCTCTCAATGCTAGACCGCTTCTAGGACGTACCTGCCCCTCGTATCCGCTTGGAATCTCCAGAGATAGTCCAATTGGAACCCCAAATCGTTCACCTGGTGCTAATTCATGATCAACCGTGGAATACAGATCAAACGCAACATCCCCAGGATTTGCTTGCTTTGGCATGGTTGCATCTGGTGATAACCTCTTCACCCGTACAAGTATCTCATCTGTCAACTTGACTGAACGACTCCTCAAAACTCACTTAGACCAATGTCCAGATATAGGTGTGGGTATCCAAACCAAACCTGAGTGATATGAGTTCTGGACTTGATAATCTGATACGAGTTTCATCAAAAGAGACTGTTCCTGCAGTTGACTTGTTGACTCAGACCTTCTGGAATGATTCTATATCTTGTTTATTCTTTCCAAATGAATCAATGAGGAAAGAATTTCTAACCGCCTATTTTGAGTATCGTCTGAAACAGGGCATTCTCTATGGCGAAATCTATGCCACTTCTTTGGACTTTGAAGGCATCGCATTCTGGAAACCGTCAGATAAGCTACAGAATACTCTTTGGCGTAACATCAGGAGTGGCGGCTTTTCACTATTCAGAAAACTTGGGGCACCACTCATTAGGAATATGATGATAGTGGATAAGTTCACCACTGGAAGAAGAAATGACTTTGCATCTGGTCCGTACATGTATCTGGGACCCCTTGGCGTGCATCCCAACCATCAAGGTAAGGGATATGCAAGTAAGCTAATCCGACCTATGCTTCAACATCTAGATGTAACAAGTACATCTTGCTACCTTGAAACTCAGAGTGAATCCAATGTCTCTCTCTACGAGCATTTTGGATTTGAAATCCTTGATGAAACAGTAATTCCAGGTACCGATATCCCTCACTGGGATATGATGAGAGTAGCACGCATCTGATTGTGTGAATTTATACATAACAACGATAAAGAGGTTGATATCATATTCTACTAGTAAAATGTTGAAGGTATTGGGGTCTTAGCGTGAGAAACAAAATAATGAAACTTGGACCGATGGCCTTCATGATTACTCTCTTAGTATTCACATGCAATGTTTCAGATTTGAGGGATTTGTAAACGCTGTCTTTAATGGAGTGTCAAGTTGGTGGACGAATTACAAGATTCATTTGAAACCAGATCAAAGCAGCTCACCTTGGGGTGGGACTTTGCGTTGGAGCAACTCTCTAGATATAGACACATTCAACATTTTCCTGTCATCATCAGATACAAGAACGTAACGACATCATCTAGAAAACAATCAAGAGAATCAATATTCTCGTATACTTTCCGTATGCGCATTTGATTGATTGATCACCATTTCCAATTGATCCTTATCGATAGGATGCTCTTCGGACTCTTTTTGAGCTTCTAGAAGCAATTCGTCAAGAGATGAAAAAGTTCCCTTATCCTCTATCACCCATCTAGTCATGGTGTTCAGATTGGATTCTCCATCCCACTCTATTGTTGGAATCTCTTCTTTAGTGAAGATGCCCCTTTTGTATAAACCTTCCATTAGTGCTTTATCTAAAAGAGTGTCGCAAGAGATCCATTTTCCAGAAAGATAACACTCGCACCAAGGATGAAATTGTATTATATCTGGTGATTGCTGGTAAAGAAATTCTGAAACTATGCCTTTGATGCATTCTTTACGGAGGGCAACGATGTGATATCTAGCTGGGATTCTTATCGCTCGTAACAGTGCAACTTGAAGATTCGTTTTGTTACCACAATCGCCAATTCCTTTCCGAAGAGTTCCAGATGCTGTATCAAACTCACACATCATGAATTTTATCTGATCTCTTACAAAACGGAAAATGCTTAGCGCCATTGTTTTGGTATTTGCATCGTTCTGGGTTAGTTCCTTCGCCTTTGCAGTTATCTCCGGATGGTCGCAATCACAAAATTCTGTTGGATTTCGATACTGATCTTCGTCACCTATTTCTTGGAACTTCATTTCAAATATCATCCTCCACGAATACAATCTCTTAAACAAATGTATTATATTTCACATCATCACTTAATTTTCTATCGAATCTGTTTTGGAGAACACCCTGTCAACAATTAATAAGTTATCAAAGAAGGAGTGGTGCCGAGGGAGAGATTTGAACATAACAATGAATCCATGAGTTCTTAGTTCACTCTCATAGATGAAAAGACCTAAAGAGGGTTCTGTACTTTTGTGAGATTTGCGTATAATGCAATATTATGGTACGTATGCACTATGAAACCATGATATTCGATATAGCGTACTAATGGAGGAACTAGAATGGTAAAGTGTCGGATTACGGTTCTGAAACGAACCTTTCATGAAGATCTAGCAAAAGAACACTTGCAGGCAAAGACGGGTAAATGTGGTGAATTCGAAGATGGTCAAGAATTCATTACAGAAAGCCCCACAGCTAAACCTGACTCGTTTCCGTGTAGCTTTGCTTGGCATGACATCCATAGATTCCTCTTGACCCTTATGCAAGGAGGCAGTTTTGACAATTATGTGGGTAAGACTGGTAAAATATGGAAGTGGATGAAGTCCGATAATTCCTACATAACCTGCTGTACTGATGGAATCAGACCTGTTATCTTTAAGCTAGAGGTAATTGAACGGTAACGATTGAGGACATGAAATCTCAGCTATTGTCAGAAGGATTTGAGATACTCATACAGAATTGAAAATGGTGCCGCGGGGGTGATTTGAACATTCCTACCAGCATAAGTTGTGTTTAGTGAAACATAACAACAATTAGATGCCCGTAGATTGACTCACCATATGTTTCATGTAACGTAATGCGAAATATGGAGGAATGTATGTGGATCGGAAATATGTGGGAGTACTGATCTCGATTGTAATTCTCGTGGGTGGAATATTTGGTGCATCACTATACTTCAATAATCTAGAAACGACAAGTGATGAACTACAATGGGGAATTCAAGAGGGTGATCAATTTACCTACTCACTCGTTGAAACAAGCGGCGAGATTGGTTGGACCTATGCTGAGCCCCTGAACGTATCAAGGATCGTAGTGAAAATAGATAATCTGCCTATACTCGATGATGTATCACCTGCTACTTTTGGTGATCTCATTGTTCGGCATATCAAAACAACATGTTATTTTGAAAATGGTAGTGAAATTGATGCGTATTGGCCAAATCATGCTTTTTCGCATTTACTCCTCCCTGTTGGTGACTGGGACTTCATCGATTTGTTGTACCCAGATGACCCCTCACAGTTTTGTACAAATCCCACATATGGTAGGATTTGTCTATACTCAAGGAATACATCTCCAACTGACAATGGATTCTTCTTTGCATATTACGAAGTTGGGATAGATGATTTTCATTGGGATAAAGGGTGGCTTCAAAGGAGTACAGGGATACCTGAAACTGTGAACTATATTTACGACCATGACTGGCTGGTTTATGCAGCTAATCTTACTCTAATAGAATCATAGTTTGATAATCGTTTCACATAGTTTCTCTGCATTGCATATTGAATTGGATTGTGGAATCAAAGATAACTTTAATGTAGAAGATGGTGCCGAGGGAGTGATACTCAGATTCTATGGATATCACCATCTGTGATTTCAAAATTGTTGAT
>Ga0315553_10003217_pt1 | contig 12799 bp, 14 predicted proteins | sample SalMarSW160140MG_FD_203099 | JGI IMG/M metagenome (GOLD analysis project Ga0315553, IMG submission 203099) | Salt marsh sediment microbial communities from the Plum Island Ecosystem LTER, Massachusetts, United States - Salt Marsh Sediment SW1601-40 ... | reverse complement strand
TGGGCTAGCCTACCGCCGCTGCCGTGGGCTAAAAGAATCTTATCCTCCATGTTCATCTCCATATAGATAATAGGCCGAGCAGCTGCCCTCGGTGGAGACCATGCACGGCCCCACCGGGCTTTCCGGCAGGCAGGTTTTACCGAAAAGGGGACAGTCAGACGGCGTCTTTACCCCGCGCAGGATGTCGCCGCAGATACAGCCCGCCGGCTCCACCGCCGGCCCCGGCTCGATATTAAAATTAGCTTCGGCGTCAAAGCGCCGGTACTTACTCTTAAGCTTCAGGCCGCTGTCGGCAACTTCCCCGATTCCCCGCCACCGGGCGGGGGCGGGCTCAAAGACCTGCTCCATTAGCTTTAAGGCCTGCCGGTTGCCTTCGGGGCGCACCCCCCGCCGGTAGGCGATTTCAACTTTAGATTCACCCTTTTCCACCTGGCTCACCAGCATGTCCACGCACTGCAGTATATCCAGGGGCTCAAAGCCGGAGACGACGCAGGGGATGCCATAGTCACTGGCGATAAACTCCCAGGGGTGAGAGCCGATGATGGTGCTGACGTGCCCCGGGCAGACCAGCCCGCCCAGCTTGACCTCGCCGGCATCGAGCAGCGCCCGGATTACCGGCGGGCATAGTTTATGTAAAGAAAGCACGTAGTAGTTCTTTATCCCCTTCTCCTCCGCCTGTAATATAGAAGCGGCCACGGTGGGGGCGGTGGTCTCGAAGCCGATGCCGAGAAAGACCACCGGCTTACCGGGGTTGTCTTCGGCGGCTTTAAGGGCGTCCGTGGTGGAATAGACGGTATATACCTCGGCGCCTTCGGCCTTGGCCTTTCGCAGGCTGGAACGGCTCCCCGGCACTTTAATCATATCGCCGAAGGTGGCGATGATTACCCCCGGAATTTTAGCCAGAGCGATGGCCTTGTCCAGGTCGGCGTTGGCGGTGACGCAGATGGGGCAGCCCGGCCCCGATACCATCTCGATGGTATCGGGCAGGACCTGGCGGATGCCGTAGCGGAAGATGGTCACGGTATGGCCGCCGCAGAACTCCATGAAGCGGGCATGGGTCTTTGACTGGTGCCGGATGTGGGATATCAGCCCTTCGGCCAGCTCCGAGCGCCGGAACTCAGTGATATATTTCACCCCGCCTCCTCGGCCTCGGTTATCTCTCTTAAAAGCGACAGGGTCTCTTCGGCCTGTTCCTGGTCGAGGACGTTTATGGCGTAGCCGGTGTGGACGAGCACGTAGTCCCCGACTTTAGCTTCGGGGGTGAGCCAGAGGCTGATGCGGCGGGTTATGCCGCCAACCTCGGCCTCGGCTTCTTTATCGTCAATTGATTTAATTAATACCGGTATGGCCAGACACATATCAAACTCTCTTTCCCCTCCCCCTATTGTATATCTTCCCATACCCACCCGCCCAAAAGGGTTTCACCCTCTTAGACTCTCTCTACCCCACCCCCTTAAAGAAATTGATAGAAGTATCACTTCTGTAGGGCGGGAGGGTGGGAAATAAAACGTCTTCTAAAAACCAGGCTAATCCCTCCCCTTCTACTTCGCCCGCTGTCTCTCCCAGTCGTCCTCGACGCTTTTAATCTCCTTGCCGATGCGGAAGGCGGGGCCCAGAGATTTGCCTATATCATGATACGTTAAGGCCGGGGTGGTCACAACGACAAAGGGGTCGATTTTGGTGGCATCGGGCTTGCCCTCGGTCAGGCAGTCGTCGGAGACCAGGATTTCCTTGACCGGCCCGGCAATCAGGTAGTGGCTGCCCAGCTTTATGATATGCTCGGCGTTACAGCCGATATTTACCGGGCACTGCTCGATAAATGGGGCATTGGCGACCTCGCCGTAAAACACCTTGAAATTGCAGTCTCCGGCTTTATCGGTCCTGGTGCCGGTGGCCAGACCGCAGTAGTCGGTCTCCCTGACCATAGCCGTGTTGGGTATATTGACCGAGAAGGTCTTGTTCTGTTTTATGCCTTTAAAGGAGTGGCGGACATGGTTCAGGGCGATAGCAATATGGGGAGGGGTGCCGCAGGCGATAGTGACCCAGGCCACGGTGACAAAATCGGGCTGGCCGTCAACGTCGGCGCCGACCAGCACCGTGGAGTGGGGGAATAGCATGGGTAATTTTTTAATATTCGTTTTCTTCATTTCTTTCCTCTCCTTTTTAATAGTTCTCTATCTTCCCACACCACCCACCCTCATAGGCTGCGCCTCTGTAACTTGCTCCCCCACCCCCCATTGAGGTGGGGATTTCCTCTTCTCTCCCACTCCTCCTAAGGAGTTAATAGAGGTCTAACCTCTATGGGAGGGAGGGCGGGAAGCTAAACATACTCTAAAAAACCGGGCTAATCCCTCCCCTTAACTCTCTCAAATCTTGGCGAAATTGGCAACCACCGCCTGCCCCAGCGAGACGCCGCCGTCGTTAGCCGGTACCAGGCGGTGGGTGAGCACCTCAAAGCCCTCTCTCTTTAGAGCGGCTACAGCCAGCTTTGACAGCAGCCGGTTCTGGAAGACCCCACCGCTAAGCGCCACCCGCTTTATACTACTCTCTTCGGCTATCAATTTACACATCTCGGCGACTATTTCGGCCATCGTATTATGAAATTTAAGCGATATCTCCGGCGCCGGCACTTTATTTCTGACATCCTCGACCACTCCCGCCAGTAACTCCTTCAGCTTGACCACACTCATTCCCCCCTCCTCAACAATGGAGAAGGGATAAGACCCCGCTTTTATTTTAATCTTATCAGGCTTTATCTTATCTAACTTATCAGGGGCAAGCATTTCCAGCTCGATGGCCGCCTGCGCCTCGTAGTCTATCTCCCCCCTCACCCCAACCAGAGCGGAAACGGCGTCGAAGAGCCTGCCCGCGCTTGAAGTCAGCGGCGAGTTTATCTTTCGCTTCAGCTGCTTTTTTATTATCTCTATTTCGGCAGACTTAAGCCCGTCAAGCGGCAGCCTGTCTAATTTAAAATCCTCGCCCAGCAGGGTATAGAGGTAGCTTAAAGCCATCCGGTATGGCTTCTTTATGGCCGCCGCCCCACCCGGCAAAGGCACGTACTCCAGGTGCCCCACCCGTTTGAAATCTTTGCAGTCGGCCAGCAGGAACTCACCGCCCCAGAGGGTGCCGTCGCCGCCGTAGCCGGTCCCGTCCAGCGCCACCCCGATAACCGTCTCTTCAACCCCGTTCTCGGCCAGGCAGCCGGCGATATGGGCGTGATGGTGCTGCACCGGGACAAGTTTTAAACTCGAACTTGCCCCCGCTTCAAGGGCGTATTTGGTGGCCAGATATTCCGGGTGCAGGTCATAAGCTATGATTTCAGGTTCAATACGGAACAGCTTTTTATATAGCTCTACGGTGTTTTCAAAGTGTTCCAGCGTCTCCTCGTTCTCCATGTCGCCGATGTGCTGGCTCAAAAAAGCGTGCCCGTCCCGTGTCAGGCAGAAGGTGTTCTTGTCCTCGGCGCCGCAGGCTAAAATCTGTTTCGCCTTGAAAGGCAGAAATACCGGGTAAGGGGCGTAGCCCCGCGCCCTTCTTAAAGCCCGCGGCTGGCCGTCCTCGACCGTATAGACGCTGTCGTCGTAGCGGGCGTAGATATCTCTATTATGCATCAGGAAATAGTCGGCGATTCCATTTAATCTTCGTAAAGCCTCGTCGTTTTCGCCGGCGATAGGCTCCTCGCTCAGGTTGCCGCTGGTCATCACCAGGGGCAGGCCGGTCTCTTTTAGCAAAAGGTGATGCAAAGGGGTATAGGGCAGCATCACCCCCAGATATTTCAGCTTGGGGGCAACCGCCTTAGCTATATCTGAGCCCTGTTTCCAGCGCAAAAGCACGATGGGGCACTGGGGAGACCCTAAAAGCTTCCTCTCCTCTTTAGATACCGGACAGTGCTTTTTGATTTCTTTTATGGTAGCTATCATCACCGCCAGCGGCTTGGAGGGTCTTCTCTTTCTATCCCTCAAGGTGTTTATCGCCTCCCGGCTGGTGGCGTCGCAGGCCAGCTGAAAGCCCCCCAGCCCCTTCACCGCCAGTATTTTGCCCTCTTTGAGCAGAGCAGCCGCCTTTTTAACAACATTCTGGCTGGCCACTGTCCTGCCCTCACTGTCAACCAGCTCCAGGCCTGGCCCGCAGTCGGGGCAGGCGTTGGGCTGGGCGTGAAAGCGGCGGTCCAGGGGGTCGTCGTACTCCCGCCGGCATTGGGGGCACATCTTAAACTTGCGCATGGTGGTCTTGGGACGGTCGTAGGGGATATCCTCGATGATGGTAAAGCGCGGCCCGCAGTTGGTGCAGTTGGTAAAGGGGTAGCCGAAGCGGCGGTCTGTAGAAGAAAAAATCTCTCTCTGGCAGTCCTCGCAGGTAGCGATATCGGGTGAAACTAACTGGTATTGCCCCTCCCGGCTCAGGCTGGGCTTAATCTTAAATTCGGTATAGCCTCTGGGGGAATGAAAAGTAGCTTTAATGTTTTCGATGCGGGCAACGGGCGGGGCTTTAGTCTGGAGGTCACTGATGAAATTTCGTACCGCTTTGCCGGCTCCCTCCACCTCGATATCGACACTTCCCGAGGTGTTGCGCACCCGGCCGTTGAGCTTATACTGGTGAGCCAGTCGGTAGACAAAGGGCCTGAAGCCTACCCCCTGCACCACCCCCCGCACTTTTATCCTGGCCAGTCTCCCCGCTCCGGTCAGCACCATCAGCCTACCTCACTGCTACGGAGTTACCCTCCAGCCGCTTGCCGAATAGTCCTTGGCGGGAGTAAACTTCTTGATGAGGTCCAGCCTGCCCAGCCGCCTCAGGCGCTCATAGATAAGCTCCCAGGCGCAGTCCCTCTCCGGGTCGAGCTCGCACTTGCCGTTGCTGGCGCCGCCGCAGGCGCCGTTGAGCAGCCCCTTGGAGCAGCGGGTGACCGGGCAGATACCGCCGGTAAGGGCCAGGATGCAGTCGCCGCAGGCGGAGCAGCTGTCGAACATCTGGCCTTCCTGCCGGTCGTCAATGCCGATGAAATGGGAGTTCTGCGCCGGGATGGCGGGCAGGTCGGGAAAGAACTTGGCCACGGTCTGCGGCCCGGCGCCGCAGGCCAGGGAGAGCACCGCCTCCACGTCCTCAACATAGGGCTTTATCGCCGAAACGGTCAGGACGGAATCGCACTGCTTGACCACCGAGGTTACTTTAAACTCAAATTCTTTACCCTTGAGCTGGCCGGCAAGCTCAAGCAACTGCTTTAAAGTCTTGACTTCCCTTATACCCCTGGGCGGCTGGGTACAGCCGTCGCAGCCGGCAATCAGTATTTTACGATAGGGTGATATGGACTCTAAAATCTCGTCCAGGGGTTTAAGCGTGGTTATAATCATTTTGTTTCCCCCTTCCTGGCCCCTTTTTTGGCCTCCTGCAGGCTCTGGCGGAACTCCCGCACTTTCTCCTCCACCTGCCCCGGGTAGCGGGGGGAGACCGAGGCGAAGTTAAGCTTATCGCCGAGGCCTATCTGGTCTAATTTTGCCTTTATGTTGGCCACCACGTGCTCGGCTTTGGCGCTGACCTTCTCCTGCTTGCAGTCATCCTCGGAGCAGGCCACCACCATAACGCCGTCGGCGCCGCTCTGTATCGCCTCCAGTATATGAAAAGCCTCGATGCGTCCGGCACAGGGCAGCTCTATAGTCCCGATATTGGGGCCCATATCCCCGTTTAATGGGGGATAGACCGCCCACTGGCAGCGGAAGACCAGGATTTTGGGCGGCTTCATCTCGGCCAGCATTTGGGGAATTAAATCTGAAATTCGGTCCCTCTCCCAGTTATCCATGTCGAGGGCAAAGGCCGGGCAGAGGGCAACGCAGAGGCCGCAGCCCCGGCAGGCATCCAGGTCAAAGCTTATCCCCCCCTCGCTGGTCAGCGTCGGGGCGTGATAGGGGCAGTAGGCCACGCAGGTGCCGCAGGCGATGCAGAGGTCTTTATCCACCGTAACTTTCAGGCTGTTGCGCTTCAGGGTGATGGCTTCTTCACCGTAGCCCAGTTGCTCCAGCAGGCGGTTGAGGGCGATGACCCGGCGCCCGGCGAGCGGGCTGCCCCGCTGGAAGCGGCAGTAGTCCTCGTCGCAGGCAAGGATATTGATATTTTTTATCCCCGCCGTCAGCACACCCAGCAGCACCTCCTCGGGAATACGCCCAACGCAGGGCACGGACAGGGGAATAAAATCTTTTACCCCGAACAGCTTGCCCACTCCGGCAAAGTCGGGGGCGCTGCCCTTGCACATGATAACCAGGTTATCGCTCTTGTACTGCGGCCTTACTTTTTCCAGGTATTTAAGCACCGACTCGCAGCTGTAGTAGATGGTATCTATGGCTTTGGCCGGGCAGGCGGAAGAGCAGATACCGCAGACCTGGCACTTCTCAATATCCAGAACCATTCTGTTGTTATCCCGGTCCTGGGTGATGGCGTCGTAGGGACAGAGGGAACTGCAGATAGTACAGCGGCTGCAATGGTCATCATTGATATTAACGGCGACTTTAGGTTCGGCGACCGTTTGGCTCAAAATAGTACCCTTTCTAGTCTCTAGCTTCAGTCTCTAGCTTCAGTCTCTAGCTTCAGTCTCTAGCTTCAGTCTCTAGCTTCAGTCTCTAGCTTCAGTCTCTAGCTACCCTTGGCTTCGACCGCCTCCCCCTTCTTCACCTCACCCCTGCCGTTACTGTGAAGCGGGCCAAGCCGGGTTATCTGGTCGATAAACCCGTTGACGGTATCGCGGAACTTATTCCCCTCGGAGGCGGAAATCCACTCCAGCTTTAATCTCTCCGGCTCTATCCCCAGCTGGGGCAGCACGTTCTGGAGCAGGCTCACCCGCCGCCTGGCCTTGTAGTTGCCGCTGCTGTAGTGGCAGTCACCGGGATGGCAGCCGGCCACCAGTACGCCGTCGGCGCCCCGGGCGAAGGCGTGAAAGACAAAGGAGGGGTCAAGCCTTCCCGAACACATGGTGCGGATTACCCGGAAATTGGGCTTTATCTTCAGTCTGGAGGTGCCGGCCAGGTCGGCGCCGGCGTAGGAACACCAGTTACAGCAAAAAACTAGGACTTTGGGCTCGAAATTTGACATAGCCTTTCCTCCTTTATTATCTGACTGATGATTAATGGTATACTATTTTCTATCTCCGGGGTAAACTCCTCCCCGAAGGTGGTATTGTCTTTTACCTCCACGGCGTAGATGCTCACCTGCCCCGGCATAGGGTAGCCCAGCTTTTCCCCCAGCTTAAAGGCGGTGGCGATATCCAGCCCGTGAGAGGAAGAGAAATCGGAGCGGGGCTTCAGGTCCTCAAGCTCAAGCTTATACAGCTCCCCCGGTTTCCCCTTTCCCGTCTTAATAGAATCGATAATAATCAGCTTATCGTAGCCGGTAACCTCATCCAGTATGGCCAGCCCGGCCTCGCTGGTAGCCTCCACGGTTATATCGGGAAGCTCCACTGCCAGCTCTTCGGCTATCCGGATGCCGATGGCGTCATCGGTAAGAATGGGGTTGCCGAACCCCAGAATAAGCGTTTTCATGCTCTTTCAGCCCTCATCATCTCTTAGTTCTGGCGCTCTCCAAAAGACTCCAGGAACACCTCGGGGATATCGGGCAGCTCCCCGTCCACCCAGGACTTAAGGCATTTCAGAGAACAGAAGCTGTACTGGACAACCTCCCCCGGCCCCTCCCAACAGGACACGGTAAACCAGCCCTCGAGGGCATGGCAGGGAGGCTCACCCACGGGGCACTCCAGCAGCTCACCGCAGACATGACAGCAAAGGCTTTCTTCCATTTCTTCCATCTATCTCCCCAAACCTTATAATGAGCAGGTGTTGCAGCTGTCCGTCGAGCAACTGCTGCAACTGCTACCCCCACCAAAATCCAAAGAGTCGTCGGAGCAGCTGCAGAACCGGGAAAGCACGCGCCCGGCCTTACCGCCGCACTTGGGACAGGGCACGCCCTCGCCCGCCTGGCTCATTGGTTTAAGCAGCTCGAACTTCTGCTTGCAATCGGAACAGACATACTCGTATATCGGCATTTCTCTATCACCGGTGGCTAAACCGCCACCACCTCCTTAACTTCGGGTATCTCTTCTTTGAGTATCCGTTCAATCCCCTGTTTAAGGGTTATAGTAGACATCGGACAGCCGGCACAGGCACCCTTCAAGATCACCTTGACCACCCCATCTTCCACCCCCACCAGCTCGACATCGCCGCCGTCGGCCTGCAGCGCCGGTCTTATTTTAGCTAAAGCCGCTTCCACTTTCTCTTTCACAACCCACCTCCTTATGGTAACACTATTTAAACGCTGGCGATAATCTCCGCCCGGCTAATCTCTTACCAGGCTCTTGACCAGCGTCCCCTTAGAATCAAAGACACTCAGCTCTAAGGGCGTTCTCCCCGGCAGGGAATGGGTGGCACAGGCGTGGCAGGGGTCGTAAGCCCGGAAGGCCATCTCGATCATGTTCAGAATCCCGTCGGGAACATCGCCGTTCTTTATCAGCGCCTTGGCCGCCTTCTCCACCGACATATTAATCGCCGCCGAGTTATTCTGGGTAGCCACAATCAGGTTGACTTTGGTGAGGATTCCCCTCTCGTCGGTCTGGTAGTGGTGGATAAGCGTGCCCCGGGGCGCCTCCACCACCCCAATCCCCTCTTTGGGGGTCTCGGTGGGCAGGTTGACGATGTCGTCCGAGGTAATCTCGGGGTCTTTAGCCAGCTCCAGCGTCCGTTCGGCGGCGTAGAGCGCCTCAACCAGCCGCGCCCAGTGGAAAGCCAGGGTACTGTGCACCGGCTTGCCCCCCAACGTCGAGTACATCTTCTCGTAGGCGGCCTGGGCCAGCGGCGTGGCCATACCGTCGGAGGCGTTTAAGCGCGCCAGAGGAGCTACCCGGAAGACGCCGCTCTCCTTGCCGTCGACAAAGCCTTTCCAGCCCACATTCTTGAGGTAAGAAAATCTGACGTAAGTCCAGGGCTCGACATGCTCCCGGATGTGGTCCAGGTAGTCCTGCCCCTTGAACTTGGCGTACTCTTTGCCCTCGGGGTCGACCACCCTTATCATGCCGTCGTAGAAGTTTACCTTGTTATTCTGGTCCACCAGGCCCATGTAGTAGGTCTTATGGGCGTAGACATCGCCGGTAATCAGGTCGACGTAGTCTTTATTCTTTAACACCACGTCATCGAAAAGCCCCAGGGCAACCTGGCAGAACTCGACGCCGTATTCCCCGGCCTCGATGATGGTCTTTCTCTCTTCCTCGCTAATCCGCTTGGAGACGCCGCCGGGCAGTCCGGCGGTGGGCATAACCGGCTTGCCGCCGATTATCCGCAGCACGTTCCGCATCCGCTTCCTCATCTCGATGACCTTGCCCCCGACTTCAAGCCCCACCTTGCCGATAACGCCCAGCACGTTCCTCTCGGCGGCCGGCGCCGTGGGACCGACGACGAAGTCGGGACCGCCCAAAAAGACGAAGTGCAGAATGTGGTCTTCGGCGGTGAAGGCGCTGTACATCAGCTCCCTTATCTTCTTGGCCGCCGGGGTCGGCTCAACCTTGAACAGGTCGTCCAGCGCTTTGGTAGCCGCCATGTGGTGGGCGGTGGGACAGACGCCGCATATCATGGTGGTGATGCGGGGCATCTCTTCGGCGGCTCTCCCCTCGGAAAACTTCTCAAATCCCCTCAGCTCGGGAATCTGCAGGCAGGCCCGCTCGCAGTTGCCCTCGTCATTGAGGAATATCTCTATCTTGCCATGTCCCTCGAGCCTGGTTATCGGATCGATGGTTATCTTCTTCATACCACCCTCCTATTCCATTCTCTTTCTTCTCAGTAAAGAAGAAGCTAGGCTAAATCTATAGACCGTCCCGGCCGGGTCGACGATATTGTCAATCAGCTTCTTGACCTCTGCCTCGCTCATGGTCTCCTCGCCCTCAATTCCCAGTATCGAGGCGACCATGGACAGGGCTCTGGCCCCCTGGTCAACGACGCCGTCCAGCGGGCCGAAGCACCCCCGGCACGGCTGGTTGGCCCTGATGCAGGTCTCGCCGCAGCCGGTGCGGGTGGCCGGGCCCATACAGATTATCCCCTGCGCCAGGAAGCACTTCTCGGGGTCCATCTTTATCTGCCAGGGTCTTTTGACCTCGTCAATAGACAGTTTATCCGGCTTGGATTCCGCCCTGGGGCAGGTATCGCACAGCGCCTTGTTGGGCGCCAGCACCGCCCCCTTTTCCGGCAGCTTGCCCTCAAGAATGGCGGTTACCGCCGCCATTATCAAATCGGGGGGCGGCGGACAGCCGGGCAGATAGTAATCAACATCAATGGTCTGGTCCAGGGTCTTCACCGTATTATAGAACTCGGGCAGGGTAAGCTCGCCCTCTTTAATCTTGGTTTTCAGCTGGGGGAAAATCCCGTCGGGGTTGTCAACGGTGGGGGCTTCGGTATACACCCTCTGGAAGATAGAATCCCGGTCATAGAAGTTACCCAGCCCCGGAATCCCCCCCAGGTGAGCGCAGGCCCCAAAGGCAACCACCAGCTGTGATTTCTTCCTCAAGAGCTTGACCATCTCTTCCTGCTCTCCCAACCTCACAGCGCCATTGATGAAGCTCACCGCTATCTCGCCGTCCTCCTTGGCCTCGATATCCTTGCGCTTGAAGTCCAGCGCCACCGGCCAGAGCACGATATCCACGGCATCGGCTACCTTCAGTATATCTTCGTTAAGGTCAACCACGGTTTCCTCACAACCGCCACAGGAAGCGCACCAGTAAAAAGCAACCTTTGGTTTAGCCATCTTTAACCCCCTTTCACTGATAACAACCTGAACTTTAGCCCGCTCCGCCCCGCGAGAGCGTAATAATCTAACTAGGGTAGCCAGAAGAAATAGCAGGGGAAAGGAATAATAGAAAACAGGAAACACTTGAGGTTCTGAGGGCGTAAATTACTAAAGTCATCTTTTTATCTGGCATAATTTGCTCTATCTGCTCACTGTCAGCCTCTGGTGTGCCTAACGGTGGGCTAACAGGCTCTGTCTACCGCGGATACTTTAAGCTCCGAATTTCTTAGTTCAGACCAATCCCGATACTGCTTCCACTAAATTTTAGCATTATAGCTTTAAAGCTGTCAATTACATTGTACTAGTTTTAGTCTCTTGATAACAACTTTTAGCAAGGTAATCCACCCCCGTTACTACCGGTTCTCCAGCTTCCCATACCCTCCCGCCCTCATAGGCTCCGTCTCTAACACTCTCTTTCCCCACCCCCCAGAAAGGAGAGTGAAGAGAGGTTCTAACCTCTATCGGGCGGGAGGGTGGGAAATAGAACGCACTCTAAAAATCAGGCCAGACCCCACCTTATCCCCACGTCTTCTTTATAACTCAATTCAATACTTAAAAATAACACACTCCACCTCAGCGGAACGTATCATAGCTCAATAGACCACACTTCACCTCAATGGAACATACCCGAACATACAATGGCTCAACAGACCTCTCTGGAACTGACTATTGACAGCCCACACTCGTTCTGATACACTTGTTCCTGAAACAAATGTATTAAGAGTCAACCATGCCACGTGTATCAGATACCCGGTCGCGCATCCTCGACTTCATCCGCCGCTTCCTCGACAGGCGGGGCTACGCCCCCACTGTGAGGGACATCGCCCGCGGCTGCAATATCAGCACGCCCTCGGTGGTCCAGTACCACCTCAATATGCTGGAGGAGCAGGGGCATATCCGCCGCGACCCCGAGGTATTCCGCAGCATCCAGCTGGTGGAGAGAAAGCGGGAAGCCGTCTCCCGCGTTCCCCTGCTGGGCACTATCGCCGCCGGCAGCCCGATACCGGTGCCCGCCCCCGATAGCTGGACGGCGACACCTGAGGAGACCCTCCAGCTCACCAGCGAGCTGACCCAGGACAGGAAAGACATCTACGCCCTGAGGGTAAAGGGCACTTCCCTGGTAGACGCCTTCGTCGACGACGGCGATATCGTCCTGATCCAGCAGACGAGCACGGTGGAGGACGGTGAGCTGGCGGCGGTCTGGCTTAAAAACCAGCAGGAGGTGACTTTAAAGAAAATCTATCGGGAAAAAGGCCGCATCCGCCTCCAGCCGGCCAACAAGGAAATGCAGCCGATGTATTTTGCGCCGGAAGAGGTCGAGATTCAGGGCAAGGTAATCGCAGTGTTACGCAAGCTATAAGTATAGGGAGGTTTAGAATTGGCCAAGATACTGGAAAAACCGGAGGAACTGAAGGTAACGGTGAATGTCCGGGGGGTACCTTTAACCCTGGCTAGAAACGGAGAGAAACAGCGCGTAACCAGAGTATACCGGAGCTGGCAGAAGGTCGAGGAGTGGTGGGGCAAGGAGACTACCCGCAATTATTTTATGGTCAAGACCAGCAAGGGACTGGTCTGTGATATCTACCGGGATACGCCCGGTGACGTCTGGTACCTGAGCCGGATTCACGAATAGTCTTAGATAAATAACTTTAACAGGTTTCGGGGCAACCTTTTGCCCCACCCCCCTAATTTATCTATTCCCACCCGCCGCCCTTAAAGGGAAGGGTTTACCCCACCCCTTTTTAACGATTCTTAATTTTCCCATACCCACCCGCCCACATAAGCTGCGCTTTTAGCATTTTCTCTCCCCACCCCCCTGTTTTAACGGGTGTTAAAGAGGTCTAACCCCTATGGGTGGGAGGGTGGGAAAAGATACTTCCTCTAAAAGCTGGACTAATCCCTCCCCTTTTCCCCACCCACGTTGAGTGTGCCAACCTCCTTTTTTATCCCCATTCCTGAGAAGAAACTGATAGAAGTATCACTTCTGCAGGGC
>Ga0315553_10003215_pt1 | contig 12800 bp, 8 predicted proteins | sample SalMarSW160140MG_FD_203099 | JGI IMG/M metagenome (GOLD analysis project Ga0315553, IMG submission 203099) | Salt marsh sediment microbial communities from the Plum Island Ecosystem LTER, Massachusetts, United States - Salt Marsh Sediment SW1601-40 ... | reverse complement strand
CTGGCCACGACGGTTGAAGCTCCTTTCGGGGGCAGATCCAAGTCTCACGCCGCAAAGCGGAGGACAAGATCTTGACCCGAGGCCTCAAGCGAATCGGACACCGGGCGGGCAGGCCTGTTGCCTTGGCCGCTATCGTTGCCATCCTCGCCGCCGGTCTGTGGCACTTCGCCCTGGGCGGGCTGCTGAGCGGCGGTGGCTCCTCTTCCGGCTCAGTGGCGCTCGCCACGGACTCCCCCCAGCTCATCTACAGCGAATTCGGCCAGAACAGCGACACTATCTGGGCGGCGGCCGCCGACGACCTCTCGCGGCGACGGGCGATCGCGACGGTCGCGCACACCCCCGAATACGGGATATTCCCCAGCCTCTCACCGGACGGAGGGCGCATCGCCTACACTGTCCTCCCTGCCGACGGCGGGCTGGCCGACATCGCCGCCCCCGCTGAGGTGTGGGTGATGGACGGCAACGGCGCCGATCGACGGCGGCTCGCCGTTGACGCCGACCTGCCGGTCACCCCTGTCTGGGCGCCGGACGGCGGCTCCCTGGTCTTCCGGCGCAGCGTCTTCCGCGAGAACGCCGCGGGCTCCTTCCAGTTGGTGCGCATGACCCTCGCGGGGGCGGAGACGGTCCTTGTGGTCGCCGACGCCGGCCTATTCCCCGTCGGCTTCTCCCCTGATGGGGCTACCTTCTACTACGTCCAGCTCTCCGCCGACGGCACCAATCTGGGCCGGGTGGCGGCGACCGGCGGTCCCGCCGCCCCTGTCGCCCACCTGAGCGACGACTTCGCCCGCGACTGGCATCTCTCCCCCGACGGCACCCGCCTGGCGTACCTCGCCCCCCGCTATTCGGGCGATAGGGTGTCCTACAGCGCCACCGTGCTCGACCTGACAGGGAACAGCGGCGGGCCGGTGTTGAGGGCCGCCTCCGCCACGGCTGCGTTGAGCGGCGCCGATGAGTTCAACCCCATCTGGAGCCCCAACGGCCGCGACCTGACGGTCGGGCGCCTCACGTCGGGGAGCAGCGGAGCGCCCGCCCTCCAGATGGCGGCCGCCGGCATGGGGGACGAGGGCTCGCTGGCCGCCCCGCCGAGCGGCTTCGACGTTCCCCTCGCCTGGTCAGGGGACGGCGGCTACCTGGCCGTGCGCTCCTTCGAGGGCGACTCCGTTACCAACCCCGGGCGGAGTTGGGTGATGGTCGTGGGCGGCGACCAGCGACAGAAGGTGGCGGAGATCAGCGACATCGAGGTCCTGGGCTGGCGGGATGGTGGAGGGTAAGGGGCGGCGGTGAAGCGTCTGGCACTACTAGCGCTGGCGATCACGGCTTCGGGGGTCGTCTCCCTCGCCAGGCCGTCGCCGCCGGTTTCCGCCTGCTGCCTGCCCACTACCCCCAACACCTATGAGTGCCCGGAAGACCGCGGCCTCTACCTGAAGGCGATGGACCTCGCCGCGTTCAACATGCTCTTCCCCGGCGACGCGTATTTCGGGCTGCCGCGCCTGGAGACCGGCCTGCGGGCGAAGAGAAGCAGCACCGAACCGTACATCCCACCCATCCTCCTCCGCTCCATCGGCTGGATAGAGAGCGTCATCACCCAGGCATCCCGCGTCATCCCTTATGGCGCCATCGGCCCCGCCCTCATATCGTTCGACTGCGGCCACGGCATCATGCAGGTCACCAGCGGCATGACCACGCCGCTCGGCGGCGACGACTACGCCAGCCCCGAGCAGCTTCTGGTGGCCACCAACTACGCCTATAACGTCGCCCGCGGCGCCGTCATCCTGGCCGATAAGTGGAACGCCGCCCCCGAGAACCGCCCCATCGCCGGCACCGACACCAACAGCGACCCGGAGCTGGTCGAGAACTGGTATTTCGCCGTCTGGAGCTACAACGGCTTCACCGGCCCCGGCGCCAAGCGGAGCAACCACCCCATGGACCCGATCTACGGCAGCTGGCCCCGCGTGGCCTACAGTTGCGGGCCGGCGAACGACGGCTTTGGCCACAACCGGGGGAACTACCCCTATCAGGAGCTTGTCTGGGGGTGCGCCGCCCATCCTCCCGTGGTGAACGGCTCCACCCTTTGGAGTCCCTTCGAGCTGGCGTACCCTGATCTGAACGACCCCCGTTTTCGCGGCCCCCTCGACCTCTCCAACTTCGTCTTCCCCTACACGGCGATGGACATCCCCACTCCCTACTACGCTCATCGCGACTCCACTGCCAAGCCCTCGTCCAGCCTGCGGGAGCAGATAGTGGGATCGCCCCGGCTTGGCCTTAGCAAGACCGATGTGCAACTGCTCGTCGACAAGAAGAGGAAGACGTTCGCCTCTCAGGAGGTGAACATCTCCAACCAGGGGAGCGGCATCCTGTCGTGGATGGCGGTCTCGTCGGACCCCTGGCTGCAGGTCAGCCCTGTCGCCGGCGTGGCCGTGGGCCCGGATCTGCCCTGCAGCGCCGGCGCTCCCTGCGAACGCGAGGCGAAGCTCACCCTCACCATAAACCCGTCCGCCCTCCCAAAGGGAACACAGACGGCCGAGGTGAGCATCCTATCGCCGGCATCGGATGAGACCCAGACGATCAAGATCACGGTCGCCTCCCTGATGAAGCTGGGCGCGCCGGGGTTGACCAAGAGTTGAACAGGGAACGAAGGAGAGAAAGCCTCACAGGGTGAGGTCCGGCAGGGCCCGTTCGGGGGCCTTGTGGTATACTCGATCACAACTGAGGAACGATCGGATGTTGGGAAGGATATTCGGAGCCGTACGCCGCAATCATGCCCTGGAGCATGCCACGATATCCATCCTCATGGGGCGTCTGGGGCCCGATACGCGGCTCGTAGGCCGGGCCACGCCAACCGGCTTCTACGTCTACGGCAACCTGCCGACAGACGAGCTTGAGGAATCGGCGAGGGAGGGCTTGGCCCGCCTCCAGCGGGGGGAGGAGCGCCTAGCCGTGTCGCCGCTGTGCGGGACAAACCTGGCGGTGGCGGGTATCATGGCGGGTCTTGCCTCATTGCTGAGCGCCGGCGGCAACCGCAGCCGCTGGGAGAGGATGCCCATGACGCTTCTCGCCTCCATGCTGGCCGTGATCGCGGCCCAGCCCGTGGGACGCTGGCTACAGAAGCGCCTCACCACCGACGCCGACGTGCGGGACATGGAGATCGTTGGTGTGCGCAGAGCGGATGGCGGGCTGAGTCGCTATCATAAGGTGGAGACCTCCCGCCGGGCAGGGGCATAGGCTGAGTCGAGCGTCCCTGTAGCTCAGAGGATAGAGCGGCTGCCTTCTAAGCAGCGGGTCGGGGGTTCGAATCCCTCCAGGGACGCCAATCTTTCCCGGATACAGTTCTGACACGACAACTCCCTGCAAATCCCAGCGCCGGTTTGCCACTCCCTCCCGCAGCGCCCAACACGATCCTCTCCGCGCAGGGCGATCCACCATCGTTCTCGCTTCTGTCGCTGGCCCGTGCCGGGCAGGCCGCACCACGGTCGTTAGCGGGTGGCTTCGGTCGGCGGTTCGGACGGATTGGCCGCGCCACCCGAGCCGCGCCGAGCAGCGGCGTCTCCCGCCTTGTCGCGTCTTGCCGCCACTAATATCTCCCTTTCCCTCAAATCTGTGCGGCATTGGGCTTGACAAATCACGGAGCAGGCGCTCTATGCTTGGGCCATCCTCGTCTCGCTGGTGGCAGCGATAGTTTCGGGAGGTGTATGATGCGCGCTCGAAACGTCCTACGTTGGCTCCCCTTGGGCTGGCCGTGTCGGTGGACTGCGGTTGGGGCGGAGCGGTTCCGGAGTCTTCATAGGAAGCCGGGCGGTCTGGAGTCTCGACCTTCTGACACTGTCAGGGCAACATGACAGGAGCGCGACATGGAGACGGAGTGGATTTGGGACAGGCTTGACCCCCTGGAGCGGCAAGTAGCCGAGCTCCTGCTGCAGGGGAAGAGCAACGCGGCTATCTGTGCGGAGGTCTTCCACTCCAGAGCACGCGTGCAGGAGTGCATCAAGAGGATCTTGATCAAGACGGGGGCAGACAGCACCAGGGGCGCTATCGTTCTGCTGGTTGAGGAAAGGGAGACCCTGTCGCTGCTTCGCGTGCTGGATCAAGCGACGGACGGCGTGGTAATCACGCAGGATAGAGTCTGTAAGTTCGCCAACAGGGCTCTGGCAGAGATGTACGGGTATGACCCCGAGGAGATGGTGGGGATACCCTTGGTGGAACTGATAGCCCCTGGAGCTAGGGACACAGTGATCAATCACTATGAACTGCGGATGCGAGGTGAACCATTTCCTCGCATTTATTCGACCAGAATCCTGTGCAAGGGAGGGCAAGAGAAGGAGGTAACGATGGCCAGCGGAGGGTTGATCCGGTACAGGGGCAGGCCTGCCATCCTGGCGATTGCCGCTGCCAGCCTGAAAAGAGGTGGACAGTGAGGAGCGAGAACTGGACACTCCGCAGACCGCTCGGCGTGTGACTGGTCAGACGCAACATATGTATGAGACATTTGTCTCGTCTTCTGACTCCGGCCGTCACCACAGCCTTGATAGGTGTTGACAGGACGAAGTAGGGCTTGCCATATTGGGGCAGGCTCTAGCGTTTCCGTTGGGACGAGCGGAATAGCGTGCCCAGGGGAAGCGGCGTGGCAGGGATGCCGCGTGCCTCCTACTGCGGTTGGGCTACGGCACGGTGACGGCGCGTATTCAGCATGAGAATATGCGGGCCAAGCTCTGATCCACCGGCGCCGTGCCGTCGCTCCCGCCTTGTCGCGTCTTTCCGCCCCTCGCAGTGCTGTGCAGCGGATATCTTATAGAAGCCTATCTGACGGTATTTCGCCGGCTCGACATCCCCAGAGTACGGACGCGAAAGGGGGTTCAAGGCGAAGAACTAGCCCTGCAACAAATTAGCCCCGGCAGGTTGAGGCTCCCGATATCATCCTCTGAGATGTCCGTAACATTTGTCTGATCATGCCCCAACCCAAGGGGTGATTGAAGGATAGGCTAGCTCGCCTCTTGCTGGAGAAGGAGAGCAGGCTTACCCACCGTCTTTTTCCGGGACCGGCGCAATTATCCCCGCCACAAGAATCCCCGCCGCGACCCTCACGTCCGGACGGCCGTCCGGTTAGCTTTGATTAGGGGGAGCAAAGACATGAAGAGAATATCTTGGGTAGCAATAGCGGTGGCGGTCTTGGTAGTGAGCTTCTTAGCCTTGAGTTCGCTCCCGCCCGCTAAGGCGGGGAACACCCTGGTGGTGGACGAAGACGGGTACGGCAGCGCAAGCGATTGCGATGCCACAGATGTTGCTGCCTATAGCACTATCCAGGCAGCTATTGCGGCCGCTACCGCAGGCGACACCATCTCGGTTTGCCCGGGCGCGTACGTTGAAAGCGGACAGATCGTCATCAGCCATGACCTGTCCATAGCGGGTGCCGGGGCGTCCACGACGGTCATCAAGCCGGCGGCCGATACCGGCTCCTCGGGCGATGCCAGAGGCTGGTTCCTTGTTAACAGCGGCGTCACCTTCAACCTGAGCGACGTGACGCTCGATGGAACCGGGCGCAAGGTATACCAAGCGATCCGCGACAAGGGACAGGGCACGATCAGCGACTGCGAGTTCACGAACATCAAGTTCGAGGAAAGCGGCCCCAGCTATGCCGGTACGGCGATAGCCGTGTCCGGGTCGTCGGCGATGAACGTCGACGTGACCGGCTGCACGTTCAGCGGCATCGGCAGGGTCGGCGTGCTGTACTACGGCTCCAGTGTCACCGACTCGACCTTCAGTGGCAACACCTACACCGGTAAGGGTTCGGGCGACTGGCTCGACTACGCGGTGGAGGTGGGCGCTGGGGCGATCGTCACCATCAGCGACAACGACATCAGCGGCAACACCGGCGTGGCGGACGTCGACGGTTCGACCTCCGCAGGCATCGTAGTGACAACGTACTACGGCGCTGGGTCGCAGGCCACGATCTCGGGCAATGATATCTCGGGCTGCACCGCTGGCATTGGCGTGGGATATGACGACAGTGACACGAGCGTCGTGACCGCCCACTCAAACAACCTGACCGGGAATGCCACGGGCATCGATACCACGGCCCCGCTGGTGGACGCCACCGACAACTGGTGGGGCAGCGCCGACGGACCGCAGCACGCCTCCAACACCTTCAACGTGGGCGCCCAGGGCGACGCCGTCAGCGACAACGTGACGTTCGTGCCCTGGCTTGACGCCCCCGCGCCGGGCGGCGACAGCTTCGCGCCGGTGACGACCACCGACCCCGTTGGCAGCTACGCCTCCATCCAGGCGGGCGTCGACGCCTCGAACGCAGGTGGCACCGTCAACGCGGCGGCGGGGACGTACACGGAGAGCCTCGATATATCGGGGCGGAGTGACATCAGCGTCGTCGGCGCCGACCGCGACACGACCATCGTGAAGCCGGCGACTACCTCATCCTGGGCCATCTCCGGCTATCCTCAGTACGACTCGCGCCAGGCGGCCGTGCGGGTCGTCAGCTCCACGGACATCGACTTCTCCGGCTTCACCTTCGACTTCGACCTGGTGAAGGGGAACAACGTCGCCGGCCTCTTCTACTGGGATAGCACCGGCGTCATCAGCGACAACGCGCTCAAGAACATGACGGCGTCTGACGCTGCCGGCTTCTACGGAGAGCTGACAAGCTACGTGCGCGCTCCCAGCTACAGCGACGGCGCCCGCGCCGAGGTGGAGTTTGACGGCAACGTCTTCAGCGAGACGGGCCGGTTGGGGATTGTGACGCACGACTTCGTGCACGCCACCATCACGGACAACATCTTCACGAAGACGACAGACGACTTCGGCTACGCGATGGAGATAGGCTCGCGCTCCACGGCGACGGTAAGCGAGAACACTATCTCCGGCTACGACACACCAGCCGCCTCCGACCAGAGCCAGTCGGCCGGCATCTACATCGAGAACTCTTTCACCGGTGGGCTAGGGCCCATCAACAAGCCGGTTACCGTCAGCAACAATACGCTGACCGGGAACCAGTACGGCGTCTACATCGGCAACGAGTTCGATGGCTATGCGGGGAATGTCGACATCAACGTCACGCTCACCGGCAACAACATCCACGACAACACCGACGGCGGTGTGTACGTGGCGGACGAGGACAGGGAGAACGGCTCCTCGGTCACGCTGAATGCCAGCGGCAACACCGTAAGCGACAACGGAGGCGAGGGCTACCACTTCTTCACCTACCGTGACGGCGAGATCCACGCCACGGTGAGCGGCGACACGATCAGCGGGCAGCAGACCGGCGTCCTCATCGATGAGTGTGTCGATGAAGGTCCCGACGACATGTGCCCCAGCGGCGCCAGCAACAGCCTGTACGACATCGTGGTGGGTCCAGATAACGAGATAACGGACAACGACACGGGCATCGGCGTCTTCTCCATCTCCGGCGTGGTGATAGAGGGCAACGAGATACACCACAACGTCAACCGGTCAGGCTACGCCGGTGCCGGCATCATGTTCTGGGGTGACAGCGACGACGAGCAGGTGCTCAACAATGTGGTGCACGACAACGATCGTCAGGGCATCTTCCTCGGCCACGATACGGCGATCAGCACCGGCAGCGTCATCTCCGGCAACACCGTCTACAACAACGGCCGCGACACCTACCCCAACCCGCCCGATGCCTCAGCGTACGGCATCCAACTCTGGAACGCCGACGACAACACTATCACCAACAACGAGGTGTACGGCCAAGACGACTGGGAGCCCTACCCCGATTTCGACTTCGCTCAGGGGATCTACCTCTTCGACTCCAACAACAACGTGCTCACCGGCAACTACCTCCACGACAACAACTACGGCGTGGGGGTTTGGGGTCCGGGCCGGGGCGACGGCAGCAACCAGATCAACTTCAACGACATCTCCGACAACACCGGCTTTGGGTTCAGGAGCTTCGACGCGTTCACCGTCGACGCCACGGGCAACTGGTGGGGCGACGTGTCCGGTCCCTACCACGCCACCCACAACCCCGACGGGACCGGCGACACGGTAAGCGATGACGTGGCCTACAGCCCCTGGCTGGGGATCGGCACAGACGCCAGCGGGGCTCCCGGCTTCCAGCCCGCGAGCCCCATGACTTTCATCGTGGAGCCGCAGGTCTGCCTCCCCGTCGGCTGCATCCAGCAGGGCGTGAACCTGGCCTCCGCGGGCGATACCATCAACGTGCACGATGGGACGTACGTAGAGCCCGGACAGATCGTTATCAGCAAGGACCTGACCATAGCCGGCGCAGGGGCGTCCACGACGATCGTGAAGCCGGCAGGCGATACCGGTTCCTCGGGCGATGCCAGAGGCTGGTTCCTTGTCAACGGCGGTGTCACGTTCGACCTGAGCGACGTAACGCTCGATGGAACCGGGCGCAAGGTATACCAAGGGATCCGCCACATGGGGCAGGGCACGATCAGCGACTGCGTCTTCAAGGAGATCAAGTACGAGGAAAGCGGTCCGGCCTACTCCGGTGTGGCGGTGGTCGTGTTCGGGACACCAGCCATGAACGTCGACATAACCGGCTGCACGTTCAGCGGCATCGGCAGAGTCGGCGTCCTGTACTTCGGTTCCGGAGTCACGGATTCGACGTTCAGCGGCAACACATACACCGGCAAGGGTTCGGGCGACTGGCTCGACTACGCCGTTGACGCCGGCGCCGGAGCGCACGTCACCATCACCGACAACACCATCAGCGGTAACACCGGCGTGGCGGACGTCGACGGTTCGACCTCCGCAGGCATCCTGGTGACAACGTACTACGGGTCCGGTACGCAGGCCACGATCAGCGGCAATACGATCTCGGGCTGCACGGCCGGCATCGGCGTGGGGTACGACACCAGCGACACAAGCGTGGTGACTGCCCGCATCAACCTCATCACAGGGAACACCACGGGAGTCGACACCACGGCTCCGGAAGTGGATGCCCTCAACAACTGGTGGGGTGACGTAACCGGGCCGTACCATCCAACCACCAACCCAACAGGTCAGGGCAACAAGGTGAGCGACAACGTGCTGTTCGATCCCTGGCTCAAGGGCGTCGAGTACGTGGGCGATACCTCTGTCATGGTGGGCAGCGTGGCGAACCTCCGAGCCCGATTCCTCAACTCGGACGACACCTCGCCCTCTGTGGCCGGTATACAGATGCACTTCGACCTTGTTGACTCACACAGCGCACCGGCCTCGGGCTCACCCTTCTCCGCCCTTACTCAGAGCGACGGCGTGGCCAGCGTGCCGGTGTCTGGTCTTGGAGTCGACGTGTACACGGCCACGGCCCGCTGGGATCCGCTGCAGGACAGTGCCCAACTGGTCGTGCTCGGACTTGGCGACTCAGATGGGGATACGATCATCGATACGCTTGACAACTGCCCACTTGTCGCGAACCCCGACCAGACCAACACCGATGCCAAGTCGATCGACAACGGGCCCGTCGTGGCGGGCGACGACATCACCGTCCCCAACGGCGACAGCCTGGGCGATGCCTGCGACACCGACGACGACAACGACTGGTTCTCCGACGCGTTCGAAGCTGTGGGGTGCGGCAGCGGCCCGACCAACCCGCTCCTCCAGGACACCGACGGTGATAGGGTGGTGGACGGCGCTGAGTGCCTCCTCGGCTCCAACCCCAACAACCCCAACAGCAAGCCCTCCTGCGTCGGCATCGTTGACAACGATAGGGACTGCCTCTCTGCCGAGGTGGAGGCTATCTTCGGCTCCAGCGACGACATGAGGGACACGGACGGCGACGGCATCAGCGACGGCGTTGAGGTCAAGGGCTGGGGCACCTCGCCGACTGTAAAGAACAGCGACGGCGACGTCTGCGACGACGACAAGGAGATCGTCGAGATCAACGGCGACGGGGTGGTCAACGCCCTCGACGAGGCACGGGTGGCGCAACGGGTAAACAACGCCCAGGATGACGACCCCAACGACGGCAACCCAATCCCCGACCTCGACATGCAGGTGAACCCCGCCTTCGACATCAACAAGGACGGGGTGATGAACGCCCTCGACCCGGCGCTGGTCGTACTCAACTCGAACATGACGGAGCCGGCAGAAAAGTGCGACTGCAGGTAGTCGGATAGGCGAGATTGGCGGAACTTCAGTAGAGTAGGGGGCAGGCGTGAAGCCTGCCCCCTCGATTCTGTTCGGGCGCTGCCGTGGCCCCGGGGAACGCATCGCGCCAAAACGCCATCTCCTTCTGCCAATAGGCGCGGGAATGCCGGCGCCCTCCAACCGACGCTATCTGTCTCAAGGGGTGAGTTACTGCAGGAGGCCCATCTTCCAGTTGATGACTGGACGTGTTTCGCTCGCTGTTGCCGATTCTGTGCTACAGCGTACACAGCGGTCTGCCTTCTAAGCAGCGGGTCGGGGGTTCGAATCCCTCCAGGGACGCCAAACCTTCCTCAATGATCCCCCATCAAACCATCAGGCGAACACGCGGCTCTCCTGCTGGCCTATGGCAAGGACTCGCAGGCGATCCCATCACCATCGTTATCGAGCCCGAACGGGTCGCCGGGGTAAGCGTCGAGGCAAGACTGCGCCCGCGCCCTTGTCGTGAAGTCCGAGCAATTGCAGTCGGTCGCAGCACAAGGCCCGCAAGGATCCTCGGGCGATGGTTGGGGAGGCGTCGCCGGCTGCGGCGAGGGCGCCGTACAATCCTCCGGCGCAGGCAAGCCAGGACAGGCACTCCACATCCCACGCCCTGCCCGATACGCTTCACATTCGGAGTTCTGGAGCGATGCCTGGAGCAGCGTGTCGGGCGGGTAGGCGCTGGCGCGGGCGTACCCCTGCCACACGAGGTCGCCGTTGAGGAAGAGTTCGCAGCCCGGGTGCGAGGGATCCGTGTCAACCCACACGTACGCCAGGAGACGGCCCATCCCGTCCATGCAGGAGGTGTCGCGCATCAAACACACTGCCCTGCCGTTCAAGAGGCCCCCGACATAGTCGGCTGCCTCCCTGCCGTAGCACTCGATACCACCATATACCTCGGGTGTGTCCACGCCGATAAGCCTGATACGATACTCTTGTCCGGCGGCAATGGGGCAGTCGTCTCCCCAAGCGACGGGGAGGTCCAGGCGCAGGTCGAACGTGTCGCCGTCGACCACTTTGGTCGCTGTGCCGACTGCGCAGCGCAGGCCCGTCCCGAACATCGTCAGCACCAGGAGGCCACAGATAAGTGCTAGGGACAGCAAGCCACGCATGGGGGTTACGCCCTTTCGAATCCTTATCCGCCCGGATCATATCCCCCACGCCGGCATTGTCAAGCACCTCAACGAGTGCCCACGGGAGAGGCCAGTTCTCTCTCCTTCTCAGAATCGTTGTGCCCGGTTCCACGATGCGCCATCTTCCTGTTCTGATGGGCATTGCCAACAGTAAGTTGTTTAGTTCTGGCGCGTCTTGTCTTATAATGTGTTCTAGACAAATTGGGTTTGAGCGCGGGCCGCGGAATCGTGCCCGTATGAGGCGAAAGGAGTGAAGCAGATGAATGCAATCCCTCCAGTCAAGGCATTGAATAGACCGGTGGTGGCAGCAACAGTAGCCTTCGTGGTGGCGGGGCTGCTGCTCCTTGCGCTGTTTGGCGTTGGCGGTTCGGCCTTTGCTGATCCCCACGCTGGGCAGTCAGTAGATGTGGCCATGGTTGGCTCGTCCGACGTGATCAACGGTGGCTATTTGCCGGAAGTCACGCCGCCGGCGGGGTTGGCGGACTTCAATTTCAGCGACCTCGATCCAGCCGATGTCAACGGGACCAATCTAGCGGACTTCGACACAGTGGTCCTGAATGTGGCCAGCGAGGAGATGGACTGCGAAACGGGTACATTGTTGGCGGATGCAAAGACGGCCCTGGTCAGCTTTGTGCAAGCTGGCGGCAAGCTCATCATCTATGACAGCGAATGCCCTCCCAACGATTACAGTTGGTTGCCCTTCCCCTTCACGACCGCCAACCCCGGCGCCATGGGCGGATACGGCACGTTGACCATCGTTGAGGAGAACACCCTCTCCTCCAACGATGGTGAGGACCCCCACTTCATCGACGCGCCCAACTTGGGCAGCGAGACGGACGCCGTCGGCGACATGAACGTCATGACCACCCGCGACTCTCACTGGTGCCTGGACATGGAGGGGACCAATTCGGCTGAGCAGACCGGTCCTGTTCATGTCTACGCCCGTTATGGGTCGGGGTTGATCATCTACAACGGCCTGGATGTGGACTACATGGGCGACGAGCCGGAGCCGCCTTGGCCGGACGGGCTGGACAAGATCTGGCTCCAGGAGCTTCAGCAGCCCTTTGACCCAGACAACCTGCTTTGTCGGCGGCAAGTGGTGACCCCGGAGGAGACCCACAAGCGCTCGACGCGGACGCCCACGCCGACGGCTACGGCCACGCCGGAGGCGCCCACGGAGACTCCTCTGCCTCCACCACCGCCTCCGCCTCCCACGGCCACGCCATACGGCGGCGTGGGACCGCAGATAGTCGCGCCGACCACCGGCGTGGGTGCGGAGACGGGCGCCGGCCTGCCCTGGACCATCATGGGACTGGCGATAGCGGGCGCCGTCGGCGCAGTCGCGGGGCTCGGCGGATACCGGCTGTGGTCGGGTAAGACCGGTAATCGGTAGCCAGCCACGCGGTTCGATAGGACCGCCAGAGCTCAAGGTAACAGAGAGAACAGGGCGGCGGATCGCAGAGGTTCGCCGCCCTTCCATCACCGTCTCGACAGACCACCGCACACCTGCCAAATCCGAAGACCGACAGTAATCTGATCGCTTGCCCTATCAAATGCTGTCGGTCT
>Ga0315553_10003214_pt1 | contig 12802 bp, 13 predicted proteins | sample SalMarSW160140MG_FD_203099 | JGI IMG/M metagenome (GOLD analysis project Ga0315553, IMG submission 203099) | Salt marsh sediment microbial communities from the Plum Island Ecosystem LTER, Massachusetts, United States - Salt Marsh Sediment SW1601-40 ... | reverse complement strand
TTTGATCTTCTCTATCATAGTACGAATGAATTATCAATAGTTGGAATATTCAATTGACAGCCCGTTCACCGGCGGGTACACTTCGGCAAGGCGGCGATGCCATGCCATCCATAGACAAGATACACAGCATCTTCGAGCTTCTCCGCAAACACTACAAGAGCGGACTCACCAACAAGGAAATCAGCCGGGCCTTGAATATTCCCCCATCCACCTGCTACCGCATTCTCGCTTCCCTGCGACGGTATGACTACGTGTATCAGAACAAGAGGGATTCCCGCTATTTCCTGGGATTCGCCCACCTCCGCCTGGCCGAGTCCGTGGTTGAAGGCATGGATCTGGCGGCGGTCTGCCTGCCCTACCTCGAAGAGTTGCACAACCAAACCGAAGAGACCACGTTCTTTGCTCTCTATAACGGAAAACACTGCATCGCCATGGAGATCTGCGGTCAGATCAATACCCGGGTATCCGTCGGCAGAGGCGAGATCATGCCGCTGCACTGTGCGGCTTCGGGTAAAGCGGTGCTGGCATTTCTGCCGGAAAAAGAACGGGATGCCATCTTATCGAAGCTTGAACTGGAAACCTACACTCCCGAGACGATCGCCAATGTGAAGGATCTTCGCAAGAACCTCTCATCGATCCACGCCACGGGAATTTCCTACAACGATCAGGAGTTCCACAGGGGTATCACCGCCCTGGCAGTGCCGCTTTTCGGCAACGACAACCGGGTTATCGGGGCCATTGCCCTGGTCGGCACCTCCATTGACCTGGACATGGAACAGCTCGATGAATACTCACCGATCTTTGTCGAGGCGGCTGCAAACATCTCCGGCAGGATCGGTGCGACCTTCCCGCGCCACATCCTTGACTACTGGGCAAAAAAATCCCCTCGATAGGTTTATTTGATCCGCTCCACGATCCTGCCGCTCTCCTTCTCCTTTAGGATTACTTTCGTCCGTCCGTCGGGCATCTTTTCTTCTTTAATCAGGAGGTGGTTTTCGTCGTAGTCGGAAAAGCCGCCCTTTTCTGTAGAACCCTTTTCACCCCGCCAGATCTCCAGCTCGACGGGCTCCCACCGTTTTGAGGCGACGGAACGGTAACAGGCATCCACGACCGCATTCACCACGTAACCGTCGTAAAAGGTCTCCATCGGTTGCTTTCCACTGTCGAGTGCGTCGAGCATGTCGGTAAACATATGGACATAGCCGAGCTCCGCCAATTCATCTCCAACGGGGAACAGCCAACCCTTGTCCCCTTCGGCCTTCTCCGCTACATAGCCCTGCTGGCCGACATTCGTGAACATCTCGAAACCGGTTCTCAGCCAGTGGTTGACCCAGACCGTCCCCTCGGTGCCCGACACCTCATCTCTAAGATCCATCCCGCCCCGGAAGCACCAGCTTGCTTCAAACTGGCCGACAGCCCCGCTTTCGTATCTGATCAGACCGATCGCACTGTCTTCGACGTCGATAGGATGGACCTGGGTATCCGCCCAACATACCACCTCCAGAGGACGAACATTTTTCCCGACCAAAGCTCGGCTGATTTCGATGCAGTGGCAGCCCATGTCAACAATGGCTCCGCCGCCCGAGACCGATTTATCCCAGAACCAGGCACTATGCGGTCCGGGATGGGTTTCCCGGGAACGTGTCCAGAGTACCTTACCGACGGCACCCTTGTTCACAGAATCGATGGTCTTGAGCATTTTTGGTGTGTAGGTCAGATCTTCGAGATAACCGTGAAACACACCGGCCTTCTCCACGGCTCCCAGCATCTCCAAGGCATCTTTGGAATTTGTAGCCAGAGGTTTCGTGCATAACACGGTTTTCCCGGCCGCCGCAGCCTTGAGCACAGCTTCTTTGTGCAGAGAGTTGGGAAGCCCGATCACAACCACGTCGGTCTCCGGATCGTTGATCGCCTCATCCATGTCGACGGTCCATTTTTCCACTCCCCATGAGGCTGCGGAGTCCTTTGCCTTCTGTTTGGATCGCGAGTATAGGACATGAACCTTGTCACGGCTCCGATTTGCGTGGAGTGTTTGCGTGTAGAACATCCCGATCAAACCCGCTCCCAGCATAGTGATCTTATGCATACCGGTACCTCCCCTGTAATATTGAAGTCAACTGTCCGATTTCCGAGGATAAGGAGCAAAACGACTCATGGGTTGATGAATGCCCGTCTTTTTCCAGGCAGCTTGGATTATATTCGAGGAAAACAGAAAATTGAAGAACAAATTCCAGGAGTAGTTACAACCCCGAGTGATCCGCATCTAGTCTTTCTTGCCCTTTAGAGCGAAGAAGATCCGCTCCGCGGTGACCGGCAGGTGGGTGACCCGGACACCGATCGCATCCTTGACGGCATTGGCCGCAGCCGGTCCTGCTGCCGATATCGCCGGCTCCCCGATTCCTTTGGCACCGAAGGGTCCCTTTCCGGATCCGGACTCCAGCACGATCGACTTGATATCCGGTACATCCTTCGAGGTCGGAATGATGTAGTCGTGAAAGTTCCAGGTCCAGGGCACTCCGTCCACCTCGAGGTAGTCCTCCATGAGCCCGAAACCCAGCCCCTGGGCAACCCCGCCCTCCATCTGTCCTTCCACCCGGTTGACGTTGATCGCCTGTCCGATATCGTAGGCCGTGGCCCACTTCAACACCTTCACTTCCCCGGTTTCGATATCCACCTCCACCTCCGCTGCCTGAGCGCCGAAGGTAAAGTCCGGAAACACGGGATCTTTGATAACATCCGAGCTGATCGGCTCGGTGAAGGGGGCCCGGAAGGTAGCCAGGCTCTGAGGGATCTTGCCTTCGAAGTGACACTGTTTGATCGCGTCGACCAGAGGGATTCGCTTTTTCGGATCGTCGACCACATACACCGTGTGGTCTTTCAAGTCGAGCTTCTCCGGGGCTACGGAAAGCATCTCCGCCGCCTTGTCGGTGATTACCTTTTTCACGTTTTCCGCCGCCAGCTTGGTGGCGTTGCCCGACATGTACAGAGCCCGGGTTGCGGTGACCGTCCCCGAGAGGGGGGTGACCTGAGAGTCGGTGGAGATCACGTGGATCTCCTCGATATTCAATCCCAGCACCTCCGCCGCAATCGCCCGAACCGATTCGCGCTGTCCACCGCCGAGATCCGGGATACCGGTCCGGACCACGGCGCTGCCGTCCATTTCCAGGTTGACCCAGCAGTTGGAGGTGTCGTGAAGGTAGGTCATCCGTCCGTAGGACTGCCAGGCGCAGGCCAACCCGCGGCCGACCTTTTTGGTCTTGCCGCCCTTGCTCTTATCCCCCAAAGCCTCGAGGGCCGCCCGGGCACACTTTTCCAGCCAGACCTCCGAGGTAATCTCCTGGTAGCTGGCCGTCACATCCCCCTTCTTGAGGAAGTTCTTCTTGCGCAGCTCCAAGGGATCCATACCGAGCTTTTCCGCCAGGTCGTCCATCTGGGCCTCGTAGGCCGCCACAACCTGCATCCCCCCGAACCCGCGGAAGGCGCTGGTCATGATGTTGTTGGTGAGCACCGAATTGGCATCCACCTTGACATTGGGAATGAGGTAGGGTCCGGTGGAGTGGACCGTTGAGTAGATCAGGACCCAGGGGCTCAGGTACACGTAGGCCCCTGCGTCGGAGACGATCTCGGCCTCCAGGGCAACGAGCTTGCCCCCCTTGGTAGCCCCAGTCTTGTATTTGAGGACGTAAGGGTGCCGTTTATGCCTGGCATAGCCCATCTCCTCTCGGGTAAAGGTCAGCTTCACGGGCCGGCCCGTTTTCCGGGCCATCAGGGCCAGGAAGACCTCTACGGTGACGTCTTCCTTTCCTCCGAAACCCCCGCCGATCAGCGTACCGATCACCCTTACCCGGCTCTCCGGTACTCCGAGTACCGTGGCGATGTCCCGGTAGTGCTCGATGACCTGGGCTGCGTAGCGCACGTTGATCACACCCATGTCATCCACCCAGGCCACACCGGATTCAGGCTCAATGTGGGCGTGCTCCTGCCGGGGAGTACGATAGGTGTTCTCCACGACCACATCGGCTTGGGCAAAGCCCTTCTCCACGTCTCCCTTGCGCAGCTTCCACGAAGCGATCACGTTGTTGTTGCCGTGGATCTTGGGCGCCTCCGGTTTCATCGCTTCGAGAGGATCGAACACAGCCGGAAGCTCTTCGTATTCCACCTCGATCAGCTTCAAAGCATCCCGGGCGATATCCAGGCTCTCCGCAGCAACCAGGGCGATCGCCTCGCCCCAGTAGCGGACCCGTTCCCGGGCCAAGACCTGATGCTTGGCTTCCAGCAGTCCCACCTCGGTGGTCTGTCCGACCACGTTCTTTACGGACTCATTGTTGGGTACGTCCCCGGCGGTCAGCACGCAGACAACCCCGGGAAACGCCTTAGCCTTGGACACATCCAGGCGCTTGATCCGGGCGGATGCCTTGGTGGAGCGGAAGACTTTTCCGTGAAGCATTCCGGGCAAAGTGAAGTCGTCGGCGAAAACCACGTTTCCCAGGACCTTGTCCTTCTCGTCCAGACCGGCTATCCGGGTTCCGACTACGCTGTACTCCTTTTTCATCGATACTCTCCTCTGGCAACCGCCTCGATGGCGTCGACGATCTTCTGATACCCCGTGCAGCGGCAGAGATTTCCGGATATGGCCTCCCGGATCTCCTCTCTGGTCGGCTTGGGCTTGGCATCGAGCAGCGCCTTGGCGCTCATCAGCATCCCCGGCGTGCAGAAACCGCACTGCAGGGCCTCATAATCCACGAAGGCCTGCTGTAGAGGGTGCATCTTGTCCCAGGTGCCGAGGGACTTTGCCGTGTACACCTTGCTCCCGTCGGCCTGCAAGGCCAGGGTGATACAGGAGAGGATCGCCCGGCCGTCCTTGATAACCGTGCAGGCTCCGCAGTCTCCCTTGTCGCACCCCCGTTTGACATCCATGAAATTGTTTTCTCTCAAGAAATCGAGCAGGGAGGTTTCCGCCTTGACCCTGCCCCTGATCTCCCGATCGTTCACGGTAATGCAGATATCGTACATACAGCCGGCGTTCAGATTCGGATCGCTCATCTCACTCCTCCATTCCCAGGGCCTGGCGGATCGCTTTGGCCAACAGGCCGACAGATACCTGCTTTCGGTACTCGGCGCTGCCCCGGACATCGGTGATCGGGCTGATTTCTTCAGCCACCGTCTGTGCAAGGTTCGAGATCCTGTCCCAGTCCAGGCTCTGTGCTTTGAAGGAGCTTTCAGTCTTGCGTGCCCGCATCGGAGTCGGAGCCACGCCCCCCAGGGCGATGCGAATATCCTCCACCCTGTTCTTTTCAGCCGCGATCCAAACCGCGACGGAGGCTACCGAACAGGAGGTACCCTTGCGGAGACCCAACTTGATATGCCCCCCCCTGCCCTTCGCCGGCACGGGGAACTGCACCTTGAGGATGACCTCCTCCGGCTTAAGGACATTCTTCCCCGGTCCGGTGAAGAACTCCTCCAGAGGGATCACTCGCTGTTCCGTGGCACTGGCCAGGACCACTTCCGCCTCAAGGACCAAAAGTGGTGGAATCGTATCCCCGATCGGAGAGCTATCTGCGATGTTGCCGGCCAGCGTGGCCATGTTCCGGACGAGGGGATTGGCGAACTTCTGCAGCACATCCCGTAGAAAGGGTATCTTTTCCCCGATCACCGGAGATTCCATGATGTCGGCGATCAGCTCCCCGGCTCCGATCTCAACTCGGCCCTCCCGGACCTCGATTCCTTTGATCGCCTCGAGAAACTTCACGTCCACCAGAGTTCCACCGGGAATCGATCCCTCCTTTATGTAGACCAGGACGTTCGAACCTCCGTCAAGAATTCTTGCCTTGCTGCCCTCTCTGGCTTTGAAATCGAGAAGCTCCTCTAACGCCGTGGGTCGGAAAAAGCGGAAATCTCCCACATCTGCCCTCCTGCAATGAATTTTGCCCGATCTATCTGTGGTATTCGCACCTGAAAAGTGGTGCTTTGCATACTATCCGGCGGGAGGAATTATGTCAAATCATATATTCTCATTATATGAAATCTTATTCTTGAATTTGATATTGACACCCCCGGGCCACATGGGCAGAATGGTGCGAGGATACAAACCAATGAGTGACAAAAAGTTCCATTTTCTCGGCAAAGATTTTCCCCGCAAAGAAGGCCGGGCTCGGGTCACCGGTCGCGAGGTATACCCTTCAGACGTGGTGCTCCCGGGCATGTTGTACGGCAAGATCCTGCGCAGCCCCCATCCCCACGCCCGGATCAAACGGATCGATTTTTCCGGGGCTGAGAGATTGGGTGCGGTCGTGCTCGCACATGGGGACACTCCCCAGGATTTCTTCAATGTGCGCCAGGTCTCCGTGCCCCGTTCGACCTACAAAGACTGGCGGATCTTGAGCGACCATGTGCGCCAGGTCGGGGATCCCTACGCTGCGGTAGCAGCCGAAACAGAGGAGCTTGCCGAAAAGGCCGCCGAAGTTGTCCAGGTGGAGTGGGAGCTCCTGCCCGCCTACTTCAACATCGAAGAGGCGATGGCCGCAGAGAAGAACCTGATCCACGACAAGGTCTACATCCAGGACAAGGAGATCCCGATCCAGAACAACATCGCCTGCACCCGCGAAGTTGCTGAAGGCGATGTAGAGAAAGGCTTTGCCGAAGCGGATGTGATCGTGGAGAATGAGTTCGTCACCCCCCGGGTCTACCACTGCCAGATGGAACCCCGCGGCTGTACCTGCCGCCCGGAACCCGACGGCGGGATCACCGTCTGGCCGTCTACCCAGGCCCTTCACAACACCCGCATCCTTCTCGGGCAGCTGTTCGATATTCCTCTGAACAAGGTGAATGTAATCCGTGTAACCGGGGGCGGACACTTCGGCAGCGGTATCCATACAAATCCGGTAATCCTGATCACCGTTGCTATGGCTCTAAAGGCGGGAAAACCGGTAAAGATCCTTCAGAGCCGGGAGGAGGATCTCTACGACCACTGCCGCTATCCGACCCGGTACACCCTAAAGATCGGGGCCAAGAGAGACGGCGCCCTCACCGCCGGAGAGATGAAAGCCTGGGTGGATATCGGCGCTCATCATATCCAAGCCCTGGCTTTCCTCGGGGTCCTGGCCGGCTGGTGGCACTCTCTCTACCGGCTGCCGAACATGAGCTACCAGGGAGTCGCGGTGTACACCAACAAAGCCCCGACCTGCGCCATGCAGGGATACGGGGCGCCCCAAGTAACCTTCGGGGTCGAAACAACCATGAACATCCTGGCGTAAAAACTCAATCTCGACCCGATCGAGCTGAGGGCCAACAACTACGTGGGCTTGGGAGAGATCTTTTGGGGTCAGGGTCCCACCATCCGTTCCCTGATTCAATCCGACGGAGTCAAGGAGCTCCTGTATACGGGAGCAGAAATGATCGGCTGGGACAAACGCCCCGATCCGAAGACTCAAAGCGGGCGCCTGCGACGCGGGATCGGGGTCGCCCGGGGCTTCCACACCTCCGGCACCGGGGCCCCCGTGCCCGGGGAGGTGAAGGACTACACCACGGTTCAGGTCAAGGTGAATGAAGACGGGTCGATCGACATCCTGACCGCCCTGATGGATCACGGCGGCGGAACCTTGGACGCGGCGGCCAAGCTGGTTGCCGAAGAGTTCGGCGTACCCTTCGACAAGGTGGGCATCTCGCCGGCGGACACCCGTTCCACGGGCTACGATGTCTGCACCCATGCGACCAGGGGGGTGTACTGCGGAGCCGGCGCCGTTTTGGACGTGGCCAGGGACACCAAGAAGGTTCTTCTCGATTATGCCTCCCGAATCCTCAACGCACCCGTGGACTCCCTCAAGACCCGTCCCGATGACGAGAAAAACCAAGCAATCATCTACGTGGTGGGGATGCCTGAGAAGAATATCACCATTCGAGAGGTTGCCCAGACCGCTATGAACAATGACTGGGGGACGGCCATCTCGGCGCGGAGCGTGCGCAAGGTCAACTGCCCCCCAGCCTACACGACTTTTTTCGTCGAGGTCGAAGTGGATATGGAGACCGGCATGGTGCGCATCCTACGGGTGGTGGCCGGAAGCGACGCCGGTACGGTGATCAATCCGGCCCTGGCCAAAGGGCAGCTGCAGGGCGGATTCTACCGGGGTGCCGGCATGGCTCTGCTGGAAGACACGGACTACGATCCGAAAACGGGGCTGTTGACCAACCGGGGACTGCTTACCGACTACAAGATGCTCGGGGCGGTGGACCTTCCCGATCCTGAAAACTTCGAGATCTTCTTTGCCCACACCTACGAGCCCACAGGCCCGATGGGAGCCAAGGGAATCGGAGAAGCGGCTCTGAATCCGGTCCCCGCAGCCGTAGCCGCAGCGATTCACAACGCCACCGGTATTTGGTTCACGGAACTGCCGATTCTTCCCGAAGCCATCCTGCACGCGTTTCGCGAAAGAAGCGCGCGGGAGGGGAAAAAGGCGCCCGGGCAGCCCCAAGTGAGTTTCGGCAGGATAGGGCGGAAGGGAGCAGATCATGTCGAGTACCCGTGTAATCAGTCTTGATTTCGAATGCAGAAGTCCCAACAAGCTGGAAGACGCACTGGAAGCATTAAACTGGGATGGAGCCCAGGTTCTGGCCGGGGGCACCGACCTGGTCAACAATATAAAGATCAATCTCACCCGCCCCCGCCGATTGGTGTACGTCCTGGGAATCCCCGAACTCGATTTCATCAGAGTCGAGGGAAGATCGATTTCCATCGGAGCGGCAGCCCGCTTGAGCGATATCGAGCATAATCGCCAGGTTGTCTCCCGATTTCCCGCCCTGGTGGAAGCGATCAATGTGATCGGGGGAACCCAGATCCGCAACATGGCCACCCTTGTGGGCAACCTATGCAATGCCTCCCCGGGAGCGGATACACCACCGATTCTTCTGGCTCTCGACGCGGAGGTGGAGATCTGCGGGGGCATCGGCGGCGCGGGGATCCAAAGCAACCGTCTGCCCCTCGGCGGCTTTTTCACCGGACCGAAAAAAACCGTGCTGAAGCAGGGTCAGATGGTGCGTTCCGTGGTGCTGCCGTCTCCTCCCGAACACTCAGGAGCGGCTTTCCGCCGCTTGGCACGGGTCAGCCTGGACATCGCCAAGATCAACTGCGCAGCGTTCATCAAACGGGACGGAGACGCGGTTCAGGAGGTGCGAATCGCCCTTGGATCGGTGGCACCGACGCCGGTCCGAACGCCCACGATTGAAAAGGCTCTAGAAGGAAGAAAGAAAAGCGATGGCTTGTTCCAAGAAGCGGCGGAGCTCGTGGAGGAAGACATTGCACCGATCGATGATGTCCGCTCCACGGCGGAATACCGCAGGCAGATCGCTTCCCTGCTGGTCCGGGAAGCTCTCCAGGAAGCCTGGAAACGGGCGGGAGGCAAATGATGAAAATACCGATTACCCTGAAGGTGAACGGCAAAGAGTACCCTCTTGAGGTCAAGGCGAACGAAATTCTGCTCAATGTGCTGCGGGACAGACTGGGCCTGATGGGCACCAAGTACGGCTGCGGCATCGGAGAGTGCGGTGCCTGTACGGTGCTGCTGGACGGAAGAGCAATTCTATCCTGCCAGACCCTGGCCTTCACCGCAGATGGTAAAAAAATAACCACCATAGAGGGACTCGAAAACGATGGCTCGCTGCATCCCCTACAGCAGGCCTTCATCGACGAGGGAGCGGTTCAGTGCGGATACTGCACTCCGGGAATGATCCTGAGCGCCAAGGCCCTGCTCGACATAAACTCCAATCCTTCCAACCAGGAAATCAAGCAGGCTATCCGCGGAAATCTCTGCCGCTGCACTGGCTATACGAACATCGTTCGTGCTATAAAAACGGCGAGCGAAAAGATCAAGAATGAAGGAAGGAAAGTGAAATGAGTTTTGAAGGACGAGACATTCTGAGCACCGAGGACCTCTCGAAGAGCGATCTTCTGGAGATCATGAAGGTCACCGCCAATATGGAGGATCTGGTCAAGAAGGAACACGTTTCCGACCTGCTCTCCGACAAAGTGGTGGCGGTGATCTTCCTGGAACCCTCCACCCGCACCCGCTTGTCTTTCGAGACCGCGGTCAGACGCCTGGGAGCGCGCTCGATCACCGTGGCCGATGCCAAGAGCTCCTCCGCTTCCAAGGGAGAGAGTCTGGCCGATATGGCCCGCACCGTAGAAGGCTATGTGGACTGCATCGTCGTGCGCCAGCCCCAGACCGGCGGAGCCAAGATCATCGCCGATGCGGTAAATATCCCGGTACTCAATGGCGGCGACGGTTCGGGACAGCACCCCACCCAGGCCCTGCTTGACCTCTATACGATCCAGAAGGAGAAGGGCACCCTGGAAAACCTGACCGTCGGCATGGTCGGGGATCTGAAGTACGGGCGGACCGTGCACTCCCTGTCCTACGCCCTGGCTCCCTTCAACCCGTCCTATATCTACTGTGCGCCCAAAGAGCTGGCCATGCCGGAGCACGTTACAGCGGATGTGAAAAAGATGGGGATCCCCGTCAAGGAAACCGGCGACATCAAAGAAGCTCTCCAGGCGGACATCGTTTACATGACCCGCATCCAGCGGGAGCGTTTCGACGATCCGGCGGAATACGAGCGCCTGAAGGGAAGCTACGTACTGAACCGGGACCTGGTGGAAAAGGGCAAGAAGGGCATCGTGATCATGCATCCCCTGCCACGGGTTGACGAGATCACCACCGACGTGGATGATCTTCCTGGCGCCGCCTACTTCCGCCAGGCACACAACGGCGTGTACTTGCGCATGGCCCTGCTGGCCATGGTGCTGGGACGAGCATAAGGCGGGTTGGTGGGCGCAGCACCCCGCGGCAGACTGCGGCGACACACAGGAGGAGACAGATTATGGCACGAAGCAAAGCGTCCGTTGATTTAAGCACGATCCTTCAGATCGTGGTGGCGGTATTTCTCGTCACCCTTGGATTAATCGCGAACATCCACTACAACTCGGACCTGGCCCGCTTCGGGCGGGGGATGAACAGCCTCTTCGGCCGGGCCAACGATCCGGCTAATCTGATCGTGGGGATCCTCGAGGTGGTGGCGGGGGTAATCGTGTTTGCCGGGGTGTTTTTCGCCGTGCAAAGCAAGCTTCTCTACGCTGCGACTCTGGTGATCGCCATCCTCTGGACCATTCAGATCATCCTGAGTTTTTTCGCCAGCAATTTCGCCGAACCGGTTCTGGCCGTTTGGATCAACAGGCTGGCCGCCGATCTGATCGTGCTGCTATCCCTCTGGCTGATCAACAGGAAGTACGCCTAGCTTTTCTCTTCTTCGATCTCTTTTTTCTTCTTGTCCTCGTCGCTGATCTGTCCCTCTTTAATTCCCTGCTCGAACTCCTTCTTCGCCCTTCCCAGTGAACGGGCGAATTTGGGAATCGCAGTGGCACCGAACAGAACCAGGACGACACCGACGATGATGACTACCTCCGTTGTTCCGATCATATACTCCTCACTCTCTACCTGTAGTATACAGTATTCTCTCCCGGGCGGAACTAGGAATCCGGTTGTTCCGGCTCCCTTTCAACTTCTTCCTCTGAAGGCAGATCCTCCTCCTCGAGTTCTTTTTCGATCTTCCTCATATACTGCACGGAACTGTCCCTGATGTCCCTCAGTTGTCGAACCAGCCTACCCAATCGGCGAAAGACTTTAGGCAGGTCCTTGGGATTGATGAACACAATCATTACGAGAAAGATGATCAGGATCTCGAAAAAACCAAGCCCGAACATTAGCGCGTCCCTCCTCGCTTCACGGCCGTTCCTTGCCGAAGTTGAAGATCCTGGCAACCAGAATGGTCAGGAAGAACAAGCCGACCAGGGGCAAGGCCAGGCTGATCTGAGAGACGAAATCCGGCGGGGTGACGATCGCCGACAGCACAAAGATGCCAACAACGATGTATCGGCTTGCCTTCAGCAGCACCTTGCGGCTCAATACATTCATGATCATGAGGATTTCCAGGATGATCGGGAGCTGAAAGAGGATGACCGTGATCATCAGGAATTGAAATATTACGAAGATGTTCTTCCCGTAGTTGAGAAGGAGTCCCACATCCGTGGGAATAAACCCTGAGCTGCTCAGAAACTTGATGGAAATCGGGATGACATTGAAATATCCGTAGTAGAAACTGAACACGATCAGGCAGAAGCTCACGATCAGGGAAATAAGAATGATCTTCTTCTCTCGTTCCGTGAGCCCCGGCAGAATGAATTTGATGAGGTTGAACACATGAACCGGAAGGGAAAAAATGATCCCCGAAAGGATCGCGACTTTCAGGCGCACCAGGAATCCCTCGAAGATGGTATTGATAAACAGGATCTCATCTCGGATCGACAGAGCATCGATCTCCCGAAAGGGCTCGAACAGGAAGGTGACGATAGAATCGAAGAAGATATAGGAGACGATCGCCCCGCAGAGGATCGCGATCATGGAAACGATGATCCGTTTACGCAGCTCTCTCAGATGATCGAGAAAGGACATCTCGCCTTGGGGATTTTTTTGTGCTCTGAATCGCTGCCTGTCTTTGTTCACGTTGAAAATTTAGTGCAGTCTACCTGGCAGTGTCAATTCTCACACGCCACTACTAACACAATCTTGTCTCCGGGCGGGCTCAAGTATGGGATTTCTACCTGATGTTAACGCAGGATCAGAGTCTCAAGCCGATTCATTCTCACCGGCCCAGTGAACCCAGTCGATGTTGTTGCTGCGGGCTGAACGGGCGAGGTGCTCATCCGCGGTCCAAAGCTCGGCATTGATCTGCTCTGCAATGGCCAAGTAGAATCCGT
>Ga0315553_10003212_pt1 | contig 12805 bp, 10 predicted proteins | sample SalMarSW160140MG_FD_203099 | JGI IMG/M metagenome (GOLD analysis project Ga0315553, IMG submission 203099) | Salt marsh sediment microbial communities from the Plum Island Ecosystem LTER, Massachusetts, United States - Salt Marsh Sediment SW1601-40 ... | reverse complement strand
CTTGTCAGTGATTTCTATAGCGGTGATTCCCTGAATTATAAGTCCATCCTGAGGTACCAGATGAGGGATTTCTCTGATCTGTCCAGTGATCCGTTTCCCATACCTTTCGATGGCGGGTATGCCGGCAAACCACACGGGTACATTGAAACAAACTGGAGCATCTGCAGAAGCACATCTGTATCTGCTGCCGTGATAACCGGCATTTTACCCGGGGAATTTCCTGAATTATCAACCATGTGGACCATTCTGGGCCAACCTGCCACCTCGATCGCATTGCCATATTGGCCCATTGGTTACCCTCCATACCACGCTGATGGGGTGATTACTTCATTGTTGTGCGACGTTTCGCTTCAGATAAAAGCACAATTATTCGACTACGCCGGTGATGCCGATTGGATCGATACTTACAAACTGCTGGATGGAAATGGTGGTGGACTCTGGACAAAAACATTCCCTTACGAAGACATCGTTTTCAACGAAGCAGAGGCTCTGTTGACAAACTGGAGAGAGCTGGATGACCTGCCAGTTCCCGATATGAAGTCTTTTGACGATTCCCTGGCTGAAGATGCCTACAATTACCTTCAAAATTGCCTTAGCTATGTCCTTGCGGATCCTCCTGTAACGGCTACCCTCAATTCTGATCCGCTTGTCTTTCCCAACCCGTTTGCATCCGGGACAATGTTGAATTATGAATTACCGGACAGGTCAGATGTACGCATTGAAATTTATACTATTACCGGCGTATTGATCCAATCGATAGTCTATTATGATCAGGCTCCGGGTAAATATGATCAGAGATTAAGTCTTGATCTCCCTTCCACCGCTGGCATCCTGATCCTGAAACTTACCATTAATGACAAATCACAAACAGTGAAGTTGATTAAAAAACCGGAATGACTTGTCTTGTGCTTCCGTCAGCAGGTTTCAAACAATTAACTTATCCCGAAGGAATGCCTATGGCAGAAAAACTATTCCCTTAGGGATGGTTTTTCGGGATAGGCAGTATGCAGTATGCAGAAAATAGTCTGCTGTAGCCTGTCAGCAGCCCCCAGACCAATAATTTTGAATTAAGTTCTTCTTTCTCAACTTCATAATTCGATATTCGTTAATCGATATTCATTATTCTTCTGGGCTGAGTCCGGAGGATGTGGCGGGATGGCTAGGTTAAGATAAAGGTGCTGGGTGCTCGGTCCTCGGTACTGGGTGCTGGGTACTCGGTTTTTTGATTTAAGAACACCCATTAACGATTTATGATTTTAGATTTACTTCTTAGATCAGCGTTCCTTGTTCGGTGTTCGATATTCATCTTTTCTCTTTGCCCTATGCACTTTGCCCCACAGTGTCCGCTGTAATCTTGATGAAGGCGGATGCTAATCACTTGGGGCTCCTCTGCTCAACCTGGCTCCTCCATCGGCCGCCAAAGGCTTGCCGACGGCGCTGCACTAAATTAGTCCACCGGACTAATTATTAACGCTCGGCCCTGTTCTATGTTTGTCTTGTTTGGTATTCGAATATTGAGATTAACACCGGTCGTACCTCGATTTAAAATTCTGGGTACGACTTTGGCAAGTAACAATACTCGCAACCCGAGCTTGAGTCGGGTTGCGAGATCAAGTAACCATACCAAGCTGCACCAGGAGATGATGGGGTTTCGGAAGAAGAATAAGTTGGGGATTGGGACAGTGACGCCAGAAGAGGTGAAGGAGTGGCTTGATAAGTTATAAAATGAAAAATCAATTATATAAAGAAAAGCCCTATTATTACGAAAAGGGCTTTTTTTGTCCCTGATTTTTCCAGGATAGGTACTTAATTGTATTTTTCTAGAATTTAAAAAAAATATTATAATGTATAATATATTAGACAATTTATAATATATTTGTACATAATATTATACATTATGAAAAAGAAAGTAAATTTATTGCCAAAGCACCAAAGAATTCTGAAGGAGCTAGGGAATAACATAAAGTTAGCACGGTTAAGAAGAAAACTGAGTACTAAACAAGTCTCAGTTAGAGCAAATATTGCCAGAATGACATTATACGAAATAGAAAGGGGCTCCCAAAAAGTAAGTATTGGTGCATATGTACAAGTACTTTTCGTGCTAGGTTTAGAAAATGATATACGAAAAGTTGGAAAAGATGATGAACTTGGGAGGAAGCTTCAAGATTCAGAATTAATGGTAAAAGAAAGAGCACCCAAAAGATCACAATCATAATACTATGACAAGCAACAGTCAACAAAAAAGGATTTATGTATATGCTTATTGGAGAAGCAAATACACGCCGGCCTTATTGGGAACACTAAATGTAGAAATCTCAAGAGGAAGAGAAATATTTTCATTTGAATACAACAATGATTGGCTTGAATCAGGATATGCTCAAGTTTTGGACCCAGATTTAGGATTTTATCCCGGACGTCAATATATACGTGATGATAAAACAAATTTTGGATTATTTCTAGATTCTGCTCCAGATCGATGGGGACGATTGCTTATGAAGAGGCGAGAAGCAGCCCTAGCTAAAGCAGAAAATAGACCAAATAATAAATTGTATGAATCTGACTATTTACTAGGAGTTTATGACGGTCATAGAATGGGTGCGCTAAGATTTAAAGTAGATCCAGAAGGTGAGTTTTTGGATGATAATACACGCAATGCCTCACCACCTTGGGCAACATTGCGAGATCTTGAATATGCAAGTTTACAACTTGAAAAAGATGATCTTTCTGAGGATCCTGAATATTTTACTTGGCTAAATATGTTAATTGTCCCAGGTTCAAGTTTGGGTGGTGCAAGACCTAAATCAAGTGTAGTTGATCCAGAAGGTGAATTATGGATCGCAAAGTTTCCAAGCTCAATTGATCAATTTAATGTGGGTGCTTGGGAGAAGGTTGTACATCAGTTGGCTGCTGCTTCAGGAATTAATATTTCTGAAGGAAAAATTCAAAAGTTTTCAAGTAACCATGACACCTTTCTTACTAAAAGATTTGATAGAACACCTACTGGGGAGAGAATCCATTTTTCATCTGCCTTAACTATGTTAGGTTATAAAGATGGTGTTAGTTTTGCCGATGGTGCCAGCTATCTAGAACTCGCAGAATTTTTAATCCAAAATGGGGCAAGAGTAAACGAAGACCTTGAAGAATTGTGGAGAAGAATTGTATTTTACGTTTGTGTTTCAAATACAGATGATCATTTGAGAAATCATGGTTTTATATTGACAGATGATGGATGGATTTTGTCTCCAGCCTATGACATCAATCCTGTTGAATCAGGAACTGGCTTAAGTTTAAATATTTCAGAGGATGATAATTCTCTTGATCTTGAACTAGCTCTTGAGGTTGCAGAATACTTCAGAGTAAACATTAACCGTGCACGTGAAATAATAGATCTGGTAATGGACACTGTCAATCAGTGGAGAATTATAGCAAGAGAATGTGGTATTTCAAATGTTGAACAAGATTTAATGTCGAGAGCATTCAGGTTAGTTAATTAGTATGAACTCAATATTATAGTACTATTACGTTGATTATTAGATGTTTTAGGCCATTATTCCTTGGGTTTTTCCTGTTTATCAATTAATTTAACATAATACCACAGGTTTGCTAAAATGAAAGTACATCTCAGGAAAAGGGAGATTAAATAACAAGAGATCGGAGAAATCCCGAATGGGATTTAACAATGAATAGCCCCAGGCGCAGCCTGGGGCAAACGTGACCAATGAAAATCCCGGTCCAACTACGAACTTTCTACAACAGGAAAACGATTCATGGATCGGAGAATAAAGGCGCTATTATCAGCACCTAATCCTTCCGCCGAATGCACCGGTTTCCCTCGAATAAGGAATGGCAGTTTCGGCGTTTGTCTTTCGATTCCAATACCCCGGGTTACTCACGCTTACGCGTGATCACCCGGGGCTATTATCATTTTACCCCTCCGGGGTATTTCTGTCTTTTTAGGCAAGTCCAGAGGGGAACAATGCGTAATTCCCTGATTTGCATTTGATAATTGGTTGATCTATATTTAACTATCCAAACCTGATCAATATGGCTGATAATCCATTCAGATTCTGGCAGGAGCTGAAACGCAGGAAGGTAGTCCGTGTAATAGCTATGTATGCCGGAGCGGCATACATCATTATTGAACTGGTCAATAACGTTGCTGAACCATTGCACCTGCCGGTATGGACAGCGACACTGGTTATTTTATTGTTGATCATCGGATTTCCTATTGTGGCTATTTTATCCTGGATCTTTGATATTACTCCTGAAGGATTGAAGAAAACTAAGCCTGTTAAAGTAACAAAGGAGAAAGAGATTGAGATTAAACCTGATAAAAGAAGATTGAAAATTAGTGATGTGATTATTGCTGTTCTGGTTGTGGTTATTTGTATTCTCCTATTTCCAAAAATCTTCAAGAATGATAAATTTAAGGACATCAGAGATGAGTATGGAAGGATTTCTGTTGCCGTGATGCCATTTAATAATTTAACTATAGATACTTTATTTAATATTTGGCAGCAAGGACTTCAGAATCTTCTCATCGCTTCACTTTCAAATTCAGAAGAGCTCTCAGTCCGCCAGGCACAACCCGTTAATGATATTCTTGGGGGCAAAGAACAAATTAACTATGCATCCATTGAACCATCTTTAGCTAATTCTGTTGCGACAAAGCTTAAAGCGAATACAGTTATCATCGGTAATATATATAAATCTGGTAATAATATCCGAATTACAACCAATTTGACGGATTCAAGAACTGAGGAAATTTATAAATCATTTGAGGTAAACGGCAATTCCGAAAATGATTTCTTCATTATAACAGATTCGCTGTCTGGTCTAATAATGAATTATTTAGAAATAAAATCACTGGAACAACATTTGCCCATTGAGTTGAGGGATGCTTTCACATCATCTGCTGATGCATACAAACATTATATTCAGGGAAGAAATTATCATGGTCTTTTAGATTATTTCTCAGCAATTGAGCAATACAATAAAGCTTTAGAAATTGACTCAACATTTGTTTCACCAATGTTATTTCTTACACACGCATTTAGAGATATTGGACAATCCAGCCAAAGTAAAAAGTGGGCATATGAAGCATTTGATCAGATTAATAAAGTGCCAAATGATATTCAATTGGAAATACGTGAGGTGAAAGCGATGGTTGATAAAAAACCAAAAGAACAACTTAGTTATATTAATCGAAATTTAAAGATCAATCCCTACTCTACACAGAAGTTGTATACTGCCGGCTGGATCAATTACAATTTGAACCAGTGGCAACAAGCAATAGAAGCATTAGAAAAGGGCATTGGATTAAATGAATACCTTGGAAGCAAAATTAAACTATGGGTCTATTATTATACTTTACTTGGAAATGCTTACAATAAAATTGGAGAATATAGGAAAGCATTGAAGACGTTTGAAGACGGACTTGAAATATGGCCAGATAATCCTATTATCACTCACTGGCAATCAGTTTGTGCCATTTCAAATGGCGATTCATTATTAGCTAATGAGTACCTCACAAATCTTAACAAGATAGCACAAGAGCAGGGTTGGTCAGAAGTAAATAAATTATGGTGGAATGCTTTAAGTTACGAACGTGGAAATAATTTAATCAAAGCGGAAGAATATTATGGACATGCCATCAGTTTGAACCCAAATAATTTTGAACTAATAAACAGTTTCGCCCATTTTCTAATCTTCAATAATATTGATATTAACGAGGGAGTTAGTTTAATCATTCCTATCGTTGAAAATTATCCTGACAATTGGAATTATCTTTATACATATGGTTTAGGACTTTATAAGAAAGAAAGTTATCAGGAGTCCGATGAAATTCTGCAAAAGGCCTGGGATCTAAGGCCCTCATATAATCATGATCATTACCTAATTCTCCAGGAAGTCGAACAAGCCCTTACCAGAGAAAAAAGTCGAAGACCATGACTGAACATTATGAGTGTCAGGGTGAACAGTGACGAGTGACGCGTGACAAGAAGTGAGTCGTGAACTGTGAAAAGTGACCAGATTCTTGTCAACCATTTGTCACTTACCATAAACCAAAACCCAATAACTCCCTCCCCCAATTCGCCCTCGATCCAGGATGTGATCTTCTTCCCGCAACCCTGTCTGCCGACAGGCAGATGAGGCCGGAGGGCAGGCAGCAGGCTGCAGGAATACCTCGATCTGGGCATTCCGGAAGAATGGATAGAACCGCTGCAGGAGTTGGGGTATGACAGGGTCGAGAAGTTAAGAGATGTAGAAAAATCCGGTAAGCTGGCGAATGATTTAAATGGGTATAATAAGAAAAATAAGCTGGGATTGAAGGGGCTGAGTCCGGAGGAAGTGGCAGCTTGGTTAGGTTAAGATAAAGGTGCTGCCCGCCCGAACGACTGACGCGTTCAGTCGGGCGGGGGTTCTCGGTGCTCGGTCCTCGGTACTGGGTGCTGGGTAATTGAGAGGGTGACTGTGAGACTTTGAGACGGTGAGACTGTGTGAGGATGAGTATGCAGAAAGTAAAAGGCTGCAGGCAACAGGCGGAAGGCAGGATGTAGCAGTGAACTGTGAGCAGTGAGCCGAAATAAGTAGGTAGTAGGCAGTAGGCAGTATGCAGTATGCAGTAAAATAGTCCGCAGTCCCCAGTCGACAATCCCCAGACAAATTACTTCATAATTCGATATTCCTTGTTCGATGTTCGATATTCAATTTGGCCTCAATCATCCGATTACTCACTGCTTCCAGCAGTTCGTGAGCTCGTCATCACTTTGTTCTTCCTCGGTTGGGACTTTTGTGTCTTCTATTTGTTCAAGTTATTATTTATTTGACTCGTCTGAAAAAATTTGTAACTTGTTGTAATTAATCCTAAAACCTATTTGAAATGAGAAACCTACTATTTTTAATTACTGGAATTTTACTTTTTTTGACAAACTGCGCACCGGTTGAGAAGCCAATGACTCCTGAAGAGAAGGCTGAAATTGAAACCACAATTACAGAGCTATTTGACTCAATTACTCAAGATTTGCTTTCCCTTAATTACGAGAGATTATTCTCCTATTATAATTTTGATGAAAATTTATCCTTCATTATTGATGGTGTAATTACCGTTGGTGGAGATACAATCAGAAAGATGTTTGATACAAACACCGGTTATATTAAAGAGTTCATAACTTATGAGGCAGACGATTTAAAAATTATTGTTTTTGACCGTGATTTGGTCCTTACTATGGGACCCTTTGAAGAAACTTACATAACAACTTCAGATGACACAATGCATGTTAAGGGAACCACCAGCTATCTTTTACAGCTCGTTGAAGACAGTTGGAAGATAACACATGGTACCGGAGTTCATAAGATTGATAAATAATATAATCTTTATTAAGTTATCGAATGAGCCTCAATAATACGGTTGGGGCTCCTCTGCTCAATCTGGCTCCTCGCTAAATTAGTCCACTGGACTAATTATTAACGCTCGGCCCTGTACCTTAATTTGTCTCTGTATTTAAGGTAAATAAATCCCGGATGGGATTTAATAATGAATAGCCCCGGGCCCACCCTGTGAAATAGTGGCACAGCCACTAATGCGAAGCATTATTTCACAGGGCAAGCCTCTACGAGGTTGTATATTGGATTTCAAATCGTTTTGGACTATATTTATATATCCAAACCTGCTCAACACTAAACAAATTCAATACTCTGTCATGAAAAAAACAGTCAAAATACTTCTGTACTCCATTCTGGTTATTATCATCGGTGGATTTGTATTCCTTTACATTTATTACCACACTTATTCACCTGAACGGGATGACATTGATATCGTTAATGAAAACCTGGTTTATTACCAGGAAACATACGATGAATCAAGAAATGCCTTCCTAACCGGTGTAGCCGATGTAAGGAAGAAATTCAAGAATGTCAAAACAACTGAATTCCAGGTAATAAGCGATATTGATTCAAACCTGATAATGGATCTGTGTTATATCCCACCCCAACAGGATACAAACCGGTTGTTTGTGTTGATTTCCGGCACCCACGGAATTGAGGGTTACGCGGGTAGTGCCATCCAGCAGATGTTTATGAAAGAGTTTCTTGACAGTGAGATCGTAAAAGATATGGGTGTTCTGCTTATTCACTCCTTCAATCCGTTCGGTCAAAAATATTACAGGAAAGCAACTGAATTTAATGTTGACCTTAACCGTAATTGCGGGATAGGCATTTCCCTTTTTGAGAACAAAAATCCCGGCTACGGGGACCTCTACGATTTGCTTTGTCCTTCCGGTGTAGTAAACAAAAACAGTCTGCGCAACCAGTTCTTCTACCTTGTTGCGATCTGGAATATCCTGAAAGAATCTATGGCTACACTGAGAGAGGCTGCTACTATAGGGCAATATGATTACCCGGAAGGATTTTTCTACGGCGGAGACGACTTTACACCTCAAACAGCAGCACTGAAGACACTTTTTCCGGAAATTTTCGAACCTTATGACCTGATTTTTGCCATCGATCTACATACAGGTTACGGCGAATGGGCAAAGCTTCATCTTTTTCCAAATCCTGAAAAGAATGTGGAGATCAAATCCCTGATCGAATCTCTTTTTGAAGGACATCATATCGACTGGGGAGATAGTGAAGACTTCTACACCATTGTCGGAGATCTTTCCGGTCTCATCAAACAGGTCAAACCGGATGCTTTTACGCTCTGTATGCCATTTGAGTTCGGTACCCTGAATTCCCAGGAGACCATCGGATCCCTTCAATCCGTTCATAGAATGATCCTGGAAAACCAGGGGTATAATAACGGCTTTAAGAATCAAAAATCTGAGAGGAAAGTATTGGATGATTTCCGGGAGATGTACTACCCCAATTCGGAAGCCTGGCGATCCGAGGTAATCCGGCAATCAAGGGAAATGCTTGAATCTTGCCTTTCCCGTTATCTGGTGATGGAAATTGGAAGTGACAAGTAATCCACCTGTATCAAAACTTCTGACGACAAAAACAGGCGGTTCGAAAGGTCTTAACCCACCGGTATAATTATCGCCCTTTCTGAATGTCGAATAAATTATCCTAACTAGTATTGCGCTTGTTCAATTCTTTATTGATGTTTTTTAATCCTGCATACATCAGTAGTACAAAACCAAGGCATGCAATGGCCGGAATAAAAAGAGAAATACAAAAACCTTTACCAGCAATCAGATCATAGATGAACAGTGCTACATCTAAAACAAAAGCTATGGTCAGTATTCCCAATACCGCCTGAATAAGTCTCTTCCTTTTTACAAGCTGTTTCAGGCTAAAATCTTCAATGTTTTCTTGTGCCATAATAAATACTATTGGTTCCTTCTTTTAATTTCTTCATTAAGCTTCCTGATCTTATACAGATTCTCCCCTGTAACTAAAACAAATCCTACAGCAATAAAAATGTACGTATGGATATAATTGTAAGGAGTCTCTTTCACCAGATCCAGATAGATTATATAAACGGTTAATAAGGGAATAACAATTACAGTGAACAATAACCTGTAGATTTGAGTTTTCTTCTTTTTTTGTAAATCTTCCCTGCTCAATTCTTCTATGTCCACCCGGGCCATTATGGATAGTTTAAATCTTAGCTATAGAAATTCAAATATATAATAATTTAAAGATAACGTACTGAACTCACTAAATCAAAATAACTTTACAGGGGATAAACCATCATCCGTACAAATTAAATCGGTTGTTGTCTCTATTTATAAAAACTCAAATACCAAACTTAAAAACCCGGAAGTTCTTTCGAAATAACATGCAGCATCTGTTTTTTTTTATCGTCCATTAAATAACAGTGTTAATATTATTAACAGTGTTAACTTAATTTTTAATTATGACCATAAAAGACAGGAAAGAAAGAGAAAGGGAGGCATTGAAATCAAAAATTCTGTTTGAAGCTGAAAAGATATTAGCAAACAAAGGGATTGAAAACCTCTCAATGCGTAAGATCGCCAGTGAAATAGAATACTCTCCAACGACCATTTACCGCTTTTTTAAAGATAAAGAAAGCTTACTGACTGCAATAATCCGTAGAAACCAGAATGAGATCAAGAGACGATTTCAAAGAATACTGGAGGATGAGTCATTAAATGCTCTGGATACTCTTAAATATTTGATATCAGAGTATATAAGATTTGGCCTTGAGTTCCAGGACACCTATACACTTTATACAAAATTATGCTCTTTTGAAATAGTTGATGGAGAAATTTATGAAATCATTGGTGGGGAGAGATACCGGATTTTTTCATCCTGGCAGGATCAGATTGACATCTTAATTAATGAGGGTAGGATTTCCGGTTATGGGTCAATCGATATAATACTATTGATCTGGCATGTTACGCATGGATATATAAGCAATAGAATTTCTGTTAAGAATTTCAATTGGAAAGATACTGATGAGGAGATAGGTGGTCTGATTGATATGATTTTTAATGGGATACTAATCAAATAAAAAAATAAAACCATGAAAAGATTTTATGTCGCTCTATTATGCCTGGGTATGTTAACTATATATTCAGTGGCAAGATGCCAGGAGCGTTCAGGAGAAATGAAAATAGTGATTGAATCACAAAAGGCTCTGTATGGAACCACTCCGCAAATTAAAGTCATTGGTTTATCCCCGTGTGAAGAGATTACCATTCAAACCAGTTCAACCGATGAAAAGGGAATACATTGGAAGGCAAAGGCGAAATTCCACTCCAATGAAGCAGGTCAGGTTGATCTTAGTAAGAACGCGCCTTTTACAGGTGATTACGAGGGTATTGATAACCTGGGTCTGTTCTGGTCGATGGGGCCATCTGGTACAGAGAGCAAGGAATTAAATTACGCATACAATCGGGATAAAAGTCTCACAATCACAATCAGTGCAACTGATTCAGAAGGAAAAACAGTAAAAGAGGATTTAGAGCGGTATTACAAAGATCCTCAAAGAAAATTGACCTTCTATACGCTTGATGAGAACGGGCTTAAGGGAACCTTGTTTTCACCCCTAGGTTCAAAGGAATACCCCGGTATTATACTGCTTACAGGCTCAGGCGGAGGTGATATTAAATGGCTAGCTAAAGCTATTGCTTCAAATGGATTTTCAGTTCTGACCCTTCCATATTTTAACTACCCCGGGCTACCTGATGGACTGGTCAACATCCCGGTTGAATACTTTGAGAAAGCTGTTAAATGGATGAAAAACCAGAAAACAGTAATGAACGGGAATATTGGACTGATAGGTGGATCCAGGGGAGGAGAGCTTGTTCTGCTACTTGGAAGTATGTTTGATGAATTTGATGCCATTGTTGCCTGGTCTCCAGCAGCACATTTATGGATGGGTGAGAATTATACAGATCTTGTACCTTCATGGACTTATGAGGGAAAGGCGTTACCTTATCTCGGTAAGGTTTTTAATGAAGAGGAAATGAATATGTTCATGAGTGGGCAGATGACATCATTTGTGGATTACTTCAGAAATTGCTTAAACAATACTGATCCGGATCTGGTTGAGATGGCCCGAATAAAGGTTGAGAAAATCAGATCAAATTTATTCTTACTTGCAGCTACGGATGATAATACCTGGCCATCATCTGAATATGTCAAGATGATTATGGACCGGTTAAAAGAAGAAGAATCCGGATACGAATATCTGTATATCTGTGCCGAAGGTGCCGGTCATATGGTATTCCTGCCTGATTTGATCCCCGGTAAGTATAGGGCTTTCAACGGAGGTACTCCGGAAATGGATCTAAAATATGGACTTGAATCATGGCAGAAAATGATGGATTTCCTGCATAACTGTCTTGATTAGTGTGAGAAAAGAAAAACAAGCTGGAGATTGGAACTGTTTCCGCGGAGGAAGTTGGCAGTTGGCTTGAAAAAGTAAGCAGTAAGCAGTCTGCAGTCCACAGTCAAATTACTTCATAATTCGACATTCTTTGCTCGATATTGGATATTTCTCTTTCTGATTGTCCTCTAATTTTCAATGGTAAATATAACAAAATGATTCCGGTCCAACTACAGTTTTTATTCAACTGGAAAACCACTCATGGACCGGACATTACCAAACGATTTTGTATACATTACGAATACCGTTACCAAACAACGAAACGGGCTTCGTTACCCAATACCGATAACCGAATAAATCAAACTCGTACCACGAACTGCCAATACTTCAGCCCAATGCTCAGTCGTAGTACGAGGATTTTGTTGGAATTGATATATACTTAATCTATATTTAGCTATCCAAACCAACCCATATGCCTGAACAATCCAACAATCCATTTAAGTTCTGGGAAGAACTGAAACGAAGGAAGGTTATACGTGTTATTACAGTTTACGCTGCTGCTGCATTTGTTATTATTGAGCTGATTAATAATATCACAGAACCTTTAAGATTACCTGAATGGGTTCCTACATTGGTTATTGTACTGCTTGCCATTGGATTACTCATTGCTATTGTAATGTCGTGGATATTCGATATTACCCCCGAAGGAGTTCAAAAGACTAAACCTGTAAGCAAGGAATCGGAACCAAAAAAAGAAAAGCCTTCAAGTACGATGGGCTGGAAGATTGCTACCTATACAAGCATTGTGGTGATTATCGGGTTGTTGATGATTAACATTTTTAGCAGAGAAAAGCAAACTGAAGACCTTACCGTATTGGAAAAATCCATTGCTGTACTCCCATTTGATAATATGAGTGATGGCGAGGAATATCAATGGTTTGGTGATGCCATCACGGATGAAATCATTATGCAGTTATATAAAATCAATGCATTTGAGGTGAGGTCGAG
>Ga0315553_10003211_pt1 | contig 12805 bp, 10 predicted proteins | sample SalMarSW160140MG_FD_203099 | JGI IMG/M metagenome (GOLD analysis project Ga0315553, IMG submission 203099) | Salt marsh sediment microbial communities from the Plum Island Ecosystem LTER, Massachusetts, United States - Salt Marsh Sediment SW1601-40 ... | reverse complement strand
CCAGAAGTTCTTCTCTATATTTTTTAACCGAATCAGAATACTCATCGGGTATTGGTATTTCTTTAAAATCGAGTCCCTTCTCGTCTTCCCATATCCAGGCTTTCATTTCCACGATATCGATAGATCCTTTTACTTGTTCTCCGGCATAAAGAGGTAAACTCAAAACGAGAGGCGTTACCTTAAGTCTATCTTCCATCATTTTAACAGTCCGGAAAAAATCCGAACCTTTTCTATCTAATTTGTTTATAAATGTAATTCTCGGAAGATTATATTTATCTGCTTGCCTCCAAACTGTTTCGGATTGAGCTTCGACACCTTCTACACCGCTAAATATGACCACTCCGCCATCGAGTACTCTAAGGCTTCTCTCGACTTCTACCGTAAAATCGACATGCCCGGGGGTATCTATCAAATTTATCCTTTTACCCTTCCAGAAAATAGTGGTAGAAGCGGAAGTAATAGTAATACCTCTTTCTTTTTCCTGATCCATATAATCCATAACAGTAGAACCCTCATCTACTTCTCCTATTCGATGGACTCTTCCACTGTAAAAAAGAATTCTTTCAGTTAAAGTGGTTTTCCCCGCGTCTATATGAGCTATGATTCCGATATTCCTGACATCAGGAATATCAAACCTTTTCTCTGGATTAGGATTACGTGCCATTAGAAATCCCTAAACTACTATACTAAATATTGAAAGATTACCAACCAAAATGGGCAAAGGCTTTATTAGCTTCTGCCATTCTATGAGTATCTTCTTTCTTTTTGTACGCAGAACCTTCTTTCCTGGATGCGGCGATTAGCTCGTTACAGAGCTTTTCTTTCATAAGATACTCACCTCTACTTCTGGCAGCTTTCACCAGCCATTTAATAGCAAGAGAAAGTTTTCTTCCCGCCCTTACTTCCATAGGTACCTGATAAGTTTGTCCGCCTATCCTTTTTGGTCTGACTTCAACCATCGGCTTAACATTATTAATAGCCTGATTAAAAACATCGATGCCTTCTTTACCTGTACGTTCAGTGATGAGATCGATAGCACCGTAGAAAATATCCTCTGCTACGCTTTTTTTCCCATCGTACATTATATTATTTACGAACTTCGATACAAGTTCTGAACGATATTTGTAATCAGCAGGTATTTCTCTTACTGGAGCTCTTCTTCTTCTCATTTTCCCTCTCCTGTACTATCTTTAGGCTTCTTCGTTCCATAACAAGAACGGCTCTTTTTCCTACCCTCTACTCCTACTGAATCATATACCCCTCTTACAATATGATATCTGACTCCGGGCAAATCTTTAACTCTACCTCCTCTAACCAGAACTATGGAGTGTTCCTGCAGGGCGTGTCCTTCCCCGGGGATATAAGCACTAACGACCTTCCCATTAGAAAGCCTAACTCTTGCTACCTTACGCAACGCTGAGTTGGGTTTTTTGGGAGTAGTCGTATATACTCTTAAACAAACTCCTCTTTTTTGAGGACTACCCTCGAGAGCCGGGGACTTAGTTTTTTTCTTAATTTTTGATCTTCCTTTTCTTATTAACTGATTTATTGTCGGCATATTAACCTCCTATGCTCTTTTTGCTTCCTCTGTTGCTTCTTCTTCAGCATATTTTAATTGTATATTATTAAAATCTTTGAATCCTGTACCCGCGGGAATTTTCCCTCCTATGATAACATTTTCTTTTAAACCTTTAAGATAATCGGATTTACCTTCTAAAGCAGCATTTAAAAGCACCTTAGTAGTATGCTGGAAAGATGCCGCGGCTATAACAGAATCGTGAGACAAAGAAGAATGTGTAATACCAAGCAACAGCGGTTCAAAAGTCGCGGGTTGCCCGCCTTCTTTCGCAATCTGCATATTTATTTCTTTAACTTCTTTCGCATCCATAACCTGTCCTTCCAAAAATGTGGTATCTCCGCTTTCGGCGATTTTAACCTTCCTGAACATCTGGCGAACGATTATTCCGATATGCTTATCATCTATATTGACTCCCTGCATCCTGTATACTTCTTGAATTTCATTGAGCAAATACTGCTGCGCCGCTATAACACCTTTTACTCTTAATATATCATGTGGATCTACAAAACCCTCACATAACTTATCCCCGGCATTTACTTTTTCACCTTCGTGGACCATAAAATACTTGCCATAAGGAACTTTATACTTTTTCTTGTCTTTATCCGATTCTACATAAATAATTCTTTTCCCTCTCGAAACTTTACCGAATCGGATGACACCGTCGATTTCGGAAATTATAGCCTTATCCTTGGGAGATCTGGCTTCGACCAGAGCTTCGACTCTCGGAAGACCGCCGGTAATATCCTGCGTACGAGCGATGTCACGCGGTTTCTTGGCGAGAAGAGAACCAACTTCCACTTTGGCTCCGTCTTCAATAAACAAATAAGAACCTCTGGGAATCGGATATTCGGCCACTTTTTTCTTTTTATCTCTAACTTCAATGGTAGGCAAATATTTACTCTTTGAACCGTAAACCACCATTCTCTGTCTCTTTCCTGATTCATCTACCATCTCCTTAAGAGTAACTCCCTCTTTAATATCGATAAACTTAACTTTACCCTCTTTTTCTGCTATTATCAAATTAGAATAAGGTTGATATTCAAACAGAACATCTCCCTTCTTAACCTCATCCCCATCTCTGACTTTCAAAACCGATCCATAGGGAATCTTATATTTTAATTTACCCTCACTATAAGTTAAATAAAGTGCGGAATTTCTTGAAAGAACTACCATTGGTTTCTCTTTAACATTTTTATAATCCAAATCCTCTGCAAAAGTAATTTTTCCGTCTTTAGGTGATTTTTGATAAGACTCGGCTGCCGCACCCGACGCAATCCCACCAACATGGAAAGTTCTCAAAGTCAGCTGCGTACCGGGTTCTCCAATGGATTGAGCAGCAATAACTCCAACCGCGGTACCTATTTGAACCAATTTCCTGGTTGATAGATCGCTGCCATAACACCTCTGGCAAATACCCGTTTCCGATTCACAGGTAAGGACCGAACGATTTCTGACAGATTCTACACCCGCCTCTTCAATTTCCCTGCCTATTTCTTCATCTATCCACTCACCTGCCTGAACAATAATTTCACCCGTTAGCGGATGAATAACATCATCAGCAGTATAAGATCCTTCAATCCTGTCAAACAGAGACTCGACAACTTTTCCACCTTCTATAAGAGCCGAAACATCTACCCCCATAACCGTACCGCAATCTTCTTCTGCAACAACAACTGCTTGAGCCACATCCACCAACCTTCTGGTTAAGTAACCCGCTTCAGCAGTCTTTAAGGCTGTATCCGTAAGACCTTTTCTGGCTCCGTGGGAAGAAATAAAATATTCCATCTCGTTCAATCCCTCTTTAAAAGAATGCAGGATGGGAGTTTCGATTATCGCCTGGGAAGAAAGTTTCTTTTGAGGCTTTGCCATCAAACCTCTGAGACCGCAAAGCTGCCTTATTTGGTCCATATTACCCCTTGCTCCTGATCTGCTCATCATATGAATAGGATTAAATCCTTCTCTATCCAGCATTAGAGATTTTTCTATCTCTTTCTCGATTATCTCTGTGGCTCTGGTCCATGTATCTATGACTTTATTGTATCTTTCTCCTTCTGTAATGATACCCTGTACCTTATGCTGCCTTTCCGCTTCTTGAACTTTTTTCTGAGCGTCTTCTATAATTCTTTCTCTTGCTTCGGGAATAATCATATCTGTCAGCCCTATGGTGAGCCCCGAACGAGTCGCGTATTCAAAACCAAGTTCTTTAATTTCATCCAGAAATTCTGCAGTTTTATCCATACCGAGTTTCTTATAACACCTCAAGATTAACTTCTTTAATCCCTTGCTCTCCAAAGGTTCATTTACCCATCTAAGAGACTCTGGAACTATTTCATTAAAGATAACTCTACCTACAGTAGTCTCTATCCATTCTCCTTTATTCATAAATTTGATCCAATCGTGAAGTTTTATTACTTTCTCTTCATAATTACAAACTACTTCTTCTATACTGTCAAAGAACCCTTCTATTTTCTTTTCTCCATGTCGTTCCTGTGTAAGGTAATAAACTCCGATAACTATATCTTGAGTAGGAACCATTAAAGGACTTCCATTAGCAGGAGACAGTATATTTCTTGAAGAAATCATAAGGAAATAACACTCCAATTGAGCGTAAGCAGACAAAGGAACATGTACTGCCATCTGGTCACCATCAAAATCAGCGTTAAAGGGAGGACAAACCATAGGATGAATACGTATTGCGTTACCTTCAACCAGCTTAGGCAAAAATGCCTGAATGGAAACCCTGTGCAGGGTAGGAGCACGGTTTAATAAAATAGGATATCCATCTACAACTTCCTCTAACAAATCCCATGCCTTTGGATCATTTGCTTCTAAAACTCTTCTTGCCTGTCTTATTGAATCGACGACCCCGGACTCTTCAAGTTTCCTGATAATAAAGGGTTTAAAAAGTTCTTTTGCCATTTTCTTGGGAAGACCGCATTCATATAATTTCAGAGTTGGATCCACAGTAATAACAGACCTTCCGGAATAATCGACCCTCTTACCTAAAAGATTCCTTCTGAATCTTCCTTTTTTACCTTTAAGAGAATCGGTTATAGATTTAAGCGGTCTATTACCTCTGCCGGTAATAGAACGACTCAATCTGGAATTATCCAGCAACGCATCTACAGATTCCTGAAGCATTCTCATTTCATTTCTAAGTATGGTAGGAGGAGCATCTATCTCTATCAGATTTTTAAGCCTGTTATTTCTTGTAATAACTCTCCGGTAAAGATCGTTGACATCAGAAGTGGCAAAAACTCCGCCTTCAAGAGGAACCAGAGGTCTAACATCAGGAGGGATTACCGGTAAGACCCGTAAGACCATCCATTCCGGCTTATTACCGGACTTAAGGAATGACTCTACTATAGACAGTTTCTGTAATAATTTTTTCTTTTTATGTTTTGAACCGACGGATTTTATTCCGGATTTTAGTTCTTTAGATATTTCACCGAGATCTAACTCTTTTAAGAGCTCATAGATACCTTCACCACCCATTTTAGCTGTAAAAGCCCCTTTATATTTATCCTTTAATTTCGCGTACTCTTCATTAGAAATAACCTGCCCTTTCTTAAGGGGAGCATCTCCCGGATCGAGGACAATATAAGATTCATAATATAAAATTCTCTGAAGCTGTATCTTTTTTAATTCAAGCAACTTACCGATAATACTCGGATTAACTTTGTAATACCAAATATGAACCACAGGAACTGCCAGTTCGATATGGCCCATCCTTTCTCTTCTTACGCTGGACTTCGTCACTTCGACCTTACATCTTTCACAAATGTGTCCTTTATACTTTGGTCCTTTATATTTACCGCAGTTACATTCATAATCCTTAACCGGACCAAAAATTCTCTCGCAGAACAATCCCCCCATTTCAGGCTTCTGAGTTCTATAATTTATAGTTTCAGCTTTCTTTACTTCACCATGTGACCAGGACAATATTTTTTCAGGATAAGCAAGAGAAAATCTTATAAGGTTAAAATGCTTAGGCAACCCTTCCTTGAATCTTCCTTCGTTAAATTTCATATTTATCCTCCTCCCCATTCTTGAGGAGTTCAACATTTAAAGCCAATCCCCTGAGTTCTTTAACAAGCACATCGAATGAAGTCGGCAATCCGGGCTCCGGTGGGGGATCCCCCTTAACTATCGCCTCGTAAGCCTTATTCCTTCCTTCAACATCATCGGACTTTATAGTAAGCATTTCCTGTAGTGTATGCGCAGCCCCATAACCCTCTAAGGCCCATACTTCCATTTCTCCGAATCTCTGTCCTCCATACTGAGCTTTTCCTCCAAGCGGCTGTTGGGTTATCAAAGAATAAGGTCCGGTCGCTCTGGCATGATGTTTGTCTTCAATCATATGATAGAGTTTCATTAAATACATATAGCCGACCGTTATTTTCTGGTCGAAAGGTTCTCCGGTTCTGCCATCGAAAAGATCTACTTTACCGTCTTCCGGAAGACCCGCTTCCTTCAATAGTTTTTTAATCTCGTCAATAGAAACCCCTTCGAAAATAGGACTTCCGACATTTACATTTAACTTTTCGGCGGCCCAGCCAAGATGTGTTTCCAAAATTTGTCCGACATTCATTCTGGAAGGAACCCCCAAAGGATTAAGTACAACATCCACAGGGGTACCGTCTTTCATGAAAGGCATATCTTCTTCCGGCACTATAGCCGCGATAACACCTTTATTACCATGTCTTCCGGAAACCTTATCCCCTATCGCTGCTCTTCTTCGTTGACCTATATAAACTTTAATCATCTTATTAACACCCGCAGTCAACTCATCTCCTCTTTCAGCAACCTTAACGGCATTTGCCATTTCCTTCTCAATCTTTTTAATTTTTCCATCTATCTTCTCGAGGAAATCCTGTAACTTAGAATAACCTTTTAAATCTGTCCACTGCTCCAATTTTGCCAAGTATTTTTCTTTAATCACTTGACCTTTTCTAACTAACAATTTTTGCTTTTTTCCTTTTTTAGGATTTATATAAATTGAATCCTTAGCTTTTTTATCGAGAAGTTCCTCTTTAACAACGGTCGCTTTTCTTTTTTTCAACTGTTCTATAATATCGCGGTACTTCTCTATAACTTTATCTATGTTAGCTTTACGGGCACTCCTTTCCAGGATAACCGTACCGATAACAACTCCGTGTACATCAGAAGGTACTCTTAAGGATGTATCCTTAACATCTTCAGCCTTTTTTCCAAAAATCGCCCTCAAAAGCTTCTCCTCGGGGGTTAGCTCTGTTTCTCCTTTCGGAGAAATTTTACCCACAAGAATATCACCTTCTTTAATTTTTGCGCCAAGTCTAACTATACCCTCATTATCAAGATTCGCCGCGCTTTCTTCTGAAACGTTTGGAATTTCTCTGGTTGTTTCTTCCGAACCCAATTTTGTATCTCTTACTTCACAGGTATACTCTTCTATATGATAAGATGAAAATATGTCATTTTTTAAAAGTTTCTCTGAAATGACTATAGCATCCTCATAATTCCAACCAAAAAACGGAACTAAAGCCACCAAAACGTTTTGTCCGAGCGCGAGCTCACCATTACTGGTCGCTCCTCCATCGGCTATCACATCCCCGGCTTTAACTTGATCTCCCTTTTTAACGATTGGCCTCTGATTAACACAGGTGTCTTGATTTGTCCTTTCAAATTTCCTGAGATAATAAACATCAAAAGGATCTATCAAATAAGACCCCTTTGTCTCTATCCATATCTCATCGGCTGAGACTTTTTTAACAACTCCATCTCTTCTAGCAAGGATAACCGTTCCGGAATCTCTTGCTACCTTACCCTCTATACCGGTCCCAACACGAGGGGCATCGGGTTTTATCAGAGGAACCGCCTGACGTTGCATGTTAGAACCCATTAAAGCTCTATTGGCGTCATCGTGTTCCAAAAAAGGAATAAGAGAAGAAGAAACAGAAACAAGCTGTTGCGGAACGAGGTCCAGGTAATCAACTTCTTCTCGTTTTATGGTAGGATAAGTATCTCTTTTCCGCACCATAACATAATCATCTACAATTCTTCCTTTTTTATCCACTTTTAAATTAGCGGGAGCTATAGTATACTTGTCTTCCTGATTTACGTCAAGATACTCAACCTTATCAGTTAATATACCGTTCTCTACTTTTCTATACGGAGTTTCAATAAACCCGTCCTCATCTATTCTTGAAATAGAAGCAAGAGATGTTATAAGCCCTATGTTCGGTCCTTCGGGCGTTTCAATAGGACAAATACGACCGTAATGAGAATAATGCACATCTCTCACTGCGAACCCTGCGGTATCACGGGTCAAACCACCCGGACCAAGAGCTGATAATCGTCTCTTATTTGTAAGCTCAGCCAGAGGATTCGTTTGATCGAGGAACTGAGAGAGCTGACCCGTAGCAAAAAACGAATTCAGAACTCCTTTAATCTGCCTCGAATTTATAAGTTCCTGAGGAGTTATCTCACTATTTTCCGACACAACCATTCTCTCGGTAATAGTTTTAGCCATTCTTCTTAAGGCCACACGAAACTGATTTTCCAATTGTTCCCCGACAGTCCTGATTCTTCTATTTCCGAGATGATCTATATCGTCCTCTTCTTTCTTTCCGCTTGCCAAATCGATCAATCCTTTAACAACATTTATAAAATCTTCTGCAACAAGACAAAGTATGTTCTCGTCGATATCTTGATTTAACTTTCTATTTAGAACATGTCTTCCTACTCTGGATAAATTAAACCTTGTTGGGTCAAAAAAGGATGAATTGAAATAATCTTTAGCAATACTTAAATTAGGAGCATCCGTACCTCTAAGATAACGGTAGATCTCAAGCATTGCCTCTCTGCCATTTTTCGTTTTATCTTTCTTAAACGCATTTAATATATAATCAATCGACTTTCGCTCAGAACTCAAAAAAACCTTAAATGTTTTAAATCCAGCTTTTTTAATCTCTGTCATATCTTCTTCTTTGATCTTATGCCCTACCTCGAATATAACTTCTCCGGTATCTTCTGAAAAAATATCCTGCGCGAGAATTCTACCCTGGGCTTTTTTACCCGTTTTGATTTCCTCGATTCCAAAGAAAAGGGGTAATATTTCTTCTAAACTATTCCATTTCCCTTCAACGGTTTCAAGCAACTCATTAATTTCTTTTATGCGATCTATATATTTCCTGTCATACTTTTTTTCTTTTAAAAGATTTATTAGTTCTTTCTTTTCTTCATCTAAAGATTTAATATCCTCAAGATAACCCAGTGCCTTAACAAGAACTGTTATTGAAAAATTGCGTCTCCCATTTAGATTCACCTTAATTGCTTCAGTTAGTTTTATGTTGAACTTTAGCCATGAACCCCTATCGGGTATTATCTGAGCACTGTATTTGCTACGAACTTCATCAACCTGTTCTTCCTCAAAGTAAACTCCGGGAGCTCGATGCAGCTGGGAGATTATAACTCTTTCTACGCCATTAACGATAAAATCTCCCCTCTCGGTCATTAAAGGAAAATTAGCCAGAAAAACATCCTGTTCTATCGACTGCTTTACTTCTCTGGGAGGCTCAAAATCTCCTATCTCTCCCGCAAAATCAACTTCCTCCGGCTCTTCATATTCAATCAACCTAAACCTACCATGAAGAGGTGCAGAATAAGTAAGCTCCTTTTCCTTCACCTGTTCAGGAGTATATCTGGGATCTTCAAAATAGTAATACAAATATTCAATTTTATATCTACCATGAATATCTTCTATCGGAAACACTTCCCTGAAAACAGATTCCAATCCAAAATCAGGACGGCTTTCCGGATTATCATTATATTCCTGCAGAATAAACCTTTCAAAAGAATCCCTCTGCACAGACAAAAAATTAGGCGGAGTAAAATCCAGTTTTTCTAAACTGGCTATTCTGCTACTACTAGCAAAAAATTTTCTTTTAGGAGTCAAACGCTTACCTCCTTTTGTAACATTTTACTTCTTATATAAAAAAGAAGCGCCGCTTTCTTGCAATACCCTATAAGAAATCTTCGAATTATATACTTATCTATTATAGATAAAACTTTCAAATGCCGATTATTTAATTTCTACTTCGCCGCCTGCTTTTTCAATTGTAGATTTGATAGATTCTGCTTCTTCCTTGGAAGCACCTTCCTTCAATTCCGAAGGAACCGATTCTACAAGTTCCTTAGCCTCTTTAAGACCGAGGGAAAGCAAGGACCTGACTTCTTTTATTACGGCAAGTTTACTATCTCCAAAAGATTTCAGCACAACACTGAATTCACTCTTTTCCTCTGCCGCTCCAGCTTCTCCTGTCACTCCTCCAGCCACCTGAACAACCGGAGCTACAGCAGTAACGCCAAATTTTTCTTCCATAGCTTCTACAAGACTATTTAGCTCAAGAATCGTCATATCTCCAATTAAATCAATAACTTTTTCAGCATTTTTAGATAATTTTGTTACTTCCGCCATCATTCCTCCTTTTGTTTTGCTATCTCAGATAAAGCAAATACCAACTTTCTTGTTATCCCTGACAAAATAAAAGCGAACTTGTTCAACGGAGAATTTAAGGAAGCCAATAACTTTCCATAAAGTTCTTCCTTTGAAGGTATAGACGTCAACTTGCCAAAAGTTTCAAAATCAAAATACTTACCTTCAATAAAACCTCCGGTAACAATCAACTCTTCATTCTCCCCTTTAAAATCAGAAATTATTTTAAGAGGTCGCAGGGGATCTTCGTAACCAAAAACTAAAGCTGTCGGACCTTCAATCAACTCATCAATATTACTTCCATTAGATTCATCAGCCAGCGCCTTTTTTATAAGAGTATTCTTAAACACCTTCAATTCGGCGTTTTCCCTCTTAAGTTGTCTTCTTAAAGTATTAAGCTGGGCAGATTTTATCCGTAAAAAGCTTGTAAAACAAAGAGAATTAGCTCTCTCACACCTATCACTAATCTCTTTTACAATTTCTTTGTTTTCTGTTATTCCCATTTTAACTCCCCACTATTATATCCTTTTTAACATGATTGATATCTATCTTAAGTCCGGGGCCCATAGTCGATGATAGGGTAATCCCTTTTAGATACTGTCCACCAACAGATGAAGGTTTTAAACTCCAGATTTTCTTAATTAAATCAACAAAATTTTCATATAAATCATTTTCCTTGAAAGAAGCTTTACCTATCGGAACCTGGACATTACCTCCCTGATCAACTTTAAAATTAACCTTACCCTGTTTTATTTCTTTGACAGCCTGACCGATATCTTTCGTTACTGTACCATTTTTGGGAGTAGGCATCAGACCTCTTGGTCCCAATACTTTTCCGAGTTTACCGATTTTAGGCATCATCTCGGGAACCGCCACAATAGCATCACATTCCAGCCAGCCCTGTTCTATTTTTTCCACAAAATCCTGACTTCCAACCCAATCCGCACCAGCTTCTTCCGCTTTAACTTGAGATTCTCCTTCCGCAAAAGCAAGAACTTTTTTCGCCTTTCCTGAACCATGAGGAAGCAGAATCGAACCCCTAATCATCTGATCAGCCTTTTTTGGATCAACATCAAGTTTAATCGCGGCTTCTACGGCTTCGTCAAATTTCGCGGAAGCCATTTCTTTTATCTTATTTAAAGAATCTTTAACCTTAAACAATGTCTCTTTAGAATAAGAAGAACTTAAATTCTGATATCTCTTACTTCTATTCATCACTTACCTTCCTCGACAAGCATACCCATTGAATGCGCAGTTCCTTCTACAACCTTCATCACAGTCTCTATATCATCCGTGTTAAAACTGTCTTTTTTCGCCTCCGCGATTTCTCTAATTTGTTTTCTCGTTATAGTCGCAACTTTCTCTCTGTTAGGCTCTCCGGAACCCTTGACTATACCGGCTGCTCTCTTCAATAAAAATGAAGTAGGAGGAGATTTCATAATGAAATCGAAAGAATTATCCCTGTAAACCGTTATAATAACAGGAATCAAATCGCTACCTCTACTCTTGCTTTGCTGATTGAATTTAGTGCAAAAATCCATTATATTTACGCCATATTGACCAAGTGCCGGGCCAACGGGAGGCGCAGGAGTAGCCTGCCCTGCCTGAATCATTAACTTAATTTGTCCTTTTTCTTTTTTTGGTGGCATCTTTATCTTCTCCTAAATTAATTCGACTTGGCTATAACTTAACTCAACAGGTGTCGATCTTCCGAAAACCGTAACCATTACAACCAATCTTTCCTTTTCTCTGTTTAACTCTTTTATAGTTCCATTAAAATCCGTAAAAGGTCCGTCGATTATTCTAATTGTCTGTCCTTCTAAAAACCTCGTATCGTTTATCTCTTCTACTGTTTCCATAAGACCTAAAATTTTTTCCGCCTCTTCGTCCGTTATAGGTTGAGCGGCTTTTTTACCCAAAAAACCCATAACCTTCGGAGATTCCGCTATAAGCTGTGTCACAGCATCGTCCTCTACAGCATGTACTAAAATATAACCAGGATACAATCTCTTTTCTTTGCTTTTGATTTCACCTTTTCTATCCCTAACTTTAATCATTCTTTCCGGAACAACAATTTGATCTATAAGATCATCCATTTTTTTTCTTTTCTTCTGTTCTTCAAGATATTTACAGATGTTTTTCTCCTGTCCGGTAAAAACATGAATTATAAACCATCTATACATTGTATCAACATCCATAAAAACCTATCTTACCAAATAAAAAAAGATTCTCGAAAAGAGAAGATCTAATACCCAAATAGCCAGACATAAAATCACCGAAAAGATTATCACAACACCCGTAGATGCTCCAACTTCTTTACCTTTCGGCCAAGAAACCTTAAATAATTCCTGTTTTACTTCCTTAAAAAAAGTTAATATCTTCTCTAACATTATATCTCCTAAATGCAGGCCTGGGAGGACTTGAACCCCCAACCCCCGGATTTGGAGTCCGGTGCTCTAGCCAGTTGAGCCACAGGCCTATTTTTCTTTATGAAGCGTATGCTTCTTACAATGAGGGCAATATTTTTTTATCTGCAACTTACCTCTTTGATTTTTTGCCCTGCGTGTCGTATAATTATGAACACTACATTCACTACAATTTAAACGTACAATTATGTGCAAATCTTACTCCTGTATTCCGGTAACAACGCCGGCGCCAACAGTTCTTCCGCCTTCTCTTACCGCAAATCTAAGCTCTTCTTCCATTGCTATCGGGTGTATCAATTCTACTTCCATCTCTACGTGATCTCC
>Ga0315553_10003210_pt1 | contig 12814 bp, 12 predicted proteins | sample SalMarSW160140MG_FD_203099 | JGI IMG/M metagenome (GOLD analysis project Ga0315553, IMG submission 203099) | Salt marsh sediment microbial communities from the Plum Island Ecosystem LTER, Massachusetts, United States - Salt Marsh Sediment SW1601-40 ... | reverse complement strand
TACGTCCGCCTCGCCGCCGAGTAGGCTGCGGAATCTTGGAGACGCGTGAGGCTCGCCGAGCGCGGAGGACCTACGCCGCCTGATCGCGCTGCCGCTTCATTTCCTCGATCTTGTGGCGCACGATGTCGCGCTGCCTGAGCAACGTGACCTCTGTTGGACTGCCGGACGGACTTTCACCGATAGCATCGTCGTAGTATCCGACGATGCGCTCCTCGCCGTCGGTCAATCCCGGCAGGATGCTCTCGTCGAACCCGGTCAGGATCGAGCGGATGCTGATCACCGTGGCTGTCGATCAGGGCCGTATGCAAGCCCTTGAGGGCGTCTAAATTCTCGGACATTGCCGCAGCTACCGGGATTGGCCGACCAGACTTGATTGCCTGGTGCCAGCAAGAAACGCCGAACGCGCACTGGCCGTTCATTCAAGAAGGCAAAGTCCAAATCGCGCCTGGAGCTGGGGCTCGACGCCGAGACCGAGACTCGGATTAAGACGTGCGCAAGTCTCAACCCCCACTCGCGTGTGGCGCCAGCGCCGAAGCTCAGCTTTTCCAGGAGTTGGGGGTTGGCGGGCGGCGATCCTGCCGCCGCCCGTTTCGCTATTGCGGGCTACCTTGATCAGCCGGAGCCACGTTCTCCGCTTCGCCGCCTTGAAGCTCGGGGAAGGTCTTCACCAGGCTCACGCCCATGAGCGGCTTGTGCGCGCCCTGGTGGCAAGTGGCGCAACTGATTTGCGGCAGCTGGCCGTGCGGCCCGAGCCGATTGGGCGGGAACACCCCCGCCAGCGAGTCGAGATAAGTCATGTTTAGGTTGCGGACCATTTGGATGCCGTGCCACGCCAGCGCCCGCTTCGGGCTGCTCTGCTGCCAATCGAAGAACGATCGGGAATTGTGGCAGAAGACACAGTTCACGCCGAGCGACTTCGAGATCGTCATCATCAAGCCGTAAGTGTATTCGGCTTGCTTGATGGAATGACGATTGCCTTCCTGGAGTGCCGTGTTGCCGATGATCCGGATGCTGTTGGCATCCTTGGCATTGGCGAAAAAGCCGGAAAACGGATCTGACGGCAGTGACGTCGAGCCCACCACCTCGGAAGGATGATTCTGGCCGGCGACCGTGTTGTTTCCGGGCTCGCTGTACCAGATGTTCATCGGCACGGGATTGCCGCGATGGCACGTGTAGCAGGTGACCCCCGTCATTGCCACATGCGACTTCCAGTTCTGGTTGACGTCGCGCGTCATCTGGATCATGCGCCGCGCCACGATCTTGGTGTACTTGGCGTCCGAGGCGAAATTGGCGCCGTCATGGCAATATGCGCAACCCTGCTGGGGCGAGACCCAGGCGGTGATCGCCGCCATCAGGCGAATGAACTCGGCGCTCGAGATGTCGTTCAGCACCTTCAGGTTCTTGTACTGCTCTCCGGCGGCAGGTCCGCCCGCGGCCACCTCCGGAATCGGCGCCGGCAGCTTGTCGACATCGGGATTGGCGAGATACTGGCGCAGATCGGTCACCTGCACCATACCGAGGCCGCGATAGCCCTCCTGCACGCTCTGGACCGGGGGCCGACTCCAGTTGTTGGTGAAGAGCCCGTATGCGACGAGGACTCCGACGATGACTGCTATTGGGTGCCACGCTCTCATCGCGTCCCCCCTAGTGCTGGGTCAGTGACGATTCCGAACACGTGCGGATACATGGGAGCGACGTGATGCTTGACGGCCCACAAGTACCAATTGTCGACAACGGTGCCAGTGAGCAGGATGCCTATGCCGCCCGTCAGCGGGCAAAGCACGGCGAACCACCACGCCCAGCGGTGGATCGATTCCGCCGTCGCGTTGAATCCCATGGTCCACCGCCAGAACAGGGCGCCCCGCTCAAACGCGGTGCCGCGGTCCAACACCTGCTCGATCTCACGCTCCGCGCCGTAGCGGGTTGCCGCCAGCACGGTTGCGCCGTGCATGGCGAAGAGGACCGCCGATCCGTAGAGGAAGGCGATCGAGAGCATGTGGAACGGGTTGTAGAAGAGATTGCCGTACCGGATCGAGAAGGCTGCCGTCCAATCCAGGTGCGGAAAGATGCCGAACGGGACGGCTTCGGCCCAGCTCCCCATCAGCAACGGCCTGATGAAGCCGAGTACCAGATAAAGCCAGATCGCCGAAGCGAACGCCCAGGCCACGTGTGTTCCCATCCCCAGTGCCCGTGCCCGCCGATACATGCGCGCCCACCACAGAAAGATCGCCGTGGTGAGGAAAAAGCCGGCCATCAACCACCAGCCACCTTCTTTTAGGGGAGGGAAGATCTCAGTGCCGTAGGCTGGCGCCGGCGGCTCGAGCGCGAGCCACGGTAACTGGCGCACGAACTGAATGGGATCCCAGTTCACCGACGCCCACATGTTGAGTCCGATGATCTCGATCGCGATGAAGCCGCAGACCAGGGACGCGATCCCTAGCCAGCCAAGATAGAGCGGACCGATTTGCGCGTCGCCAATCTTGCCGAGCCAATAGTGGAATCGGCCCGGGCCGAGGCGCGGGAGGGATCCTATTGGTAGGGCTACGCCCTCGTCCGGCGCCGCGCCGCGCACCTGGACTTGCGTGAAAATATTTTGATATGTGGCCATCTCGTTTCCCCCGGCCTAGTGCCAAATTGGCAAGTTGAGCCACCAGTTCCACCATTCAGGCCAACCGCGAGTCCAGAAGGGTCCACTGATGACGATGCAGACAGCACTCCAGAAGGCAGCGCTGATGGCGAGAAACAGACCGAGCCGATGGATACCGAGCGTACCGATCGAGTAGCCAATCGTGTCGCGGAAGAACGTGTTTTCGTGCTCGGCTGTCTTCACCGTCTCGCCCTTCTTCGGGTTGGTTGCCGACAGAACGAGCCCTCCGTGCAGCGCGAGTGCAAGCGCGTTGGTGAAGAAGAAACTCACCGCGATCATGTGCGCGGGGTTGTAATGGAAATGCAGGTATTGATAGCCGACATTGGACACCCAATCGAGATGACTCATGATGCCGTAAGGGAAGCCGTTCCCCCAAGCCCCGAGAAGAAGCGGACGGATCACCACCAACGTGAAGTAGGCAAGAATGGCGAAGCTGAAGGCGAAAGGCACGTGATAGCCCATGCCGAGCTTGCGCGCGATCTCCACCTGCCTGAGTGCCCAAGACACGAATGCGCCGAGCGCACAGACCGTAATGATCTGCCAAAGGCCTCCTTCCATCAGCGGTGCGAGCGCCAATCCGTATTTGAGATCCGGCGGCGCAATATTTATCTGCCAAACGTTCCAGGTCGGCCCCTGCGACGCGCCGTATAAGATAAGAGAGACGCCGAGGATGGTGAAGAAGATCGTCGTGACGCCGAAGAAGCCGACATAGAAAGGCCCCACCCAGAAGTCGAACAAATCTCCGCCAATCAAAGTCCCGCCTCGAACGCGGTACTTCCTCTCGAAACTGAGCATTGCCATTCCGTAATCCTCCCAACCGGGCAGACTTCGCCTGTCGCGCCTTATTTTTGGGGAGTGGCGAGCATCAGCTTTCAGCCGGCGCTCGCCACTCGCCCCGAGATCGCCTCACCTACGGGTTCGGCGCAGCTTGCGACGCGGCATTGGCATGAGCACCTGGGCCTTCCAGCCAGTTGAACCGGTCGGTGCTGAGCAAAATGAAATGGATCAGCAACGCCAGCGCGAACAGGAAGGTGAACAGTGCGATCAGCGTCCGCCGCGGATCGAAAAGCAGCCACATTCTCCACATGTCGATTCCTCCTTATGCCACCAGTGAAATGAGGTGGCTGGCCGCTCCCATCACTCCATCGAGTGCCGCGTACCCCTTCGGGCCCGGCAACCATGGACGCCACATCCAGACGAGGATGTGCGCGATGATTGCGATGACCGTAAAGATGATGAAGCTGGTCATAAATATGCTGTGGAATTCTTTGGCCTCATTTTCGGTCAATCCCGAAAGTGAGCTGGTTCTTTCAACTGCCATATGGTTCTCTCCCTATACTGGCCTTCCACTCGTTACCGCGCATCCCCCGCGGCCGGGATTACCGTGATGAAGCCACGGCCATTACGCTCGGCCAATCCGAGCGAATGCTTTCGCCTAAACCATGAATGCGTATGTCGCGCATATGCTCGCTGCGTTTCGGGCCTGTTCGACTACCGACGGGCGCAAAACAGCGTCGTCGCGACGAGCAAACCAAGTCCACGGCAAAGATCTCTGGATGACGGCGGCAATCAGAAAAATGCTGAAGCAGATCCCATAGAGGAGCCGGAAATGCATGGGCTCCGGCTCTCCTCGGCGGGCTAAGGTCATTTGAATGCTCATGGCTTCTTTTCACCTCCACTACAGACCTCTTCGTCCAGCTCTGGAGCTCGAGACGAGCGTGTCGCCGCGAGCCCAGGAGCGCTGGAATGGGGAAGCGGGGAGGGCCGGGGGGTCATCACGCCGCTTGGCCCTCCCTGACCGATGCGCGTGCCTGGCCGACGCGCACAGCAGTCACCCGCTCCTCTCCGGCGCGGCGAGTAGCACGCTCGGCCGCGTCGCGCAGACGCTTCGCTGCAGAAATGCGGATCAGCACCGGCTGAGATTCTAAAAGCTCGTCGAGAGCCTTCTTGGCCCCCTCATCCCAAGGAAGCTCCTCATGCAAGCGCGCATGTGTCGCCTCGACTTGGTCCAGTTCTGTGCCAAGCGGAAGAATCTGGAACAGCGCGTCAAACAGCGCGTTGCAAACTTCTTGTAGGAGGTAAGTGGCACCGGCATAGCCCATGAACGGCGTACCGGTATGACGCCGGATGATCGAGCCTGGGAACGACGCGGGGATGTAGATCGCACGCGATCCGATCTCCGACAAATACATGCGCTCGTTGTAGCTACCGAACAGAATGAGCGGCGTCTTAGCAGCGACATCCTTGCGAATTGTCTGGTTGTCTGGCTTCACGCCCGCGCGGCGCGCGAACGAGAAGGTGCACGGCAAGCCGAGTTCCGTCTCGAGGAAATTCCGAACGCCGCGCGTATACGTCTCGTTGGCCACGATGGCGAAGCTCGCCGTGCCGAAGAAATCCTGGGTCACGGAACGCCACAGATCCCAGAGCGGCTTGACGGTCGTGTGCTTCTCGCGCTCGATGAACGGCTCGGGGTCGATTCCAACGAGTCCGCCAAGTACGCGTAAGAACTTGGTCGTGGAGTGGAGACCGATCGGGGCCTGGAGGTACGGCCGCTCCAGCGCTTCGCACAGCAGCCGGCCGAACTCGCGATACATGCAAATGTTCACGTCGGCATCGACGAGCCGCGGCACGTCGGCGAGATGGCTGCCTAAGGGGAACACCATGTTCACCTCACAGCCGACCCCCTCGACCAATCGCCTGATTTCGGCGAGGTCCGAGGGCGTGTTGAAGGTGCCGTAGATCGGGCCGATGATATTGACCCGCGGCTTCTCCCATTCTTTACGCTTTTTCCGGGCCGGAATCTTCTTACGGCCGTATTGCGTCCATAGCCAGGAAAGAGCGCGGTCCGCCGATTGCCATTGATCCTCATCGATGGTGCGCGGAAGGAATCGCTGGATATTGGTGCCTTCAGGTGTCACGCCGCCGCCGATCATTTCGGCGATCGAGCCGGTCACCACCACTGCAGGCAGCTCGGGATCGAGCGTCCTGTGGGCGCGGCGCATGGCGCCCTCGGTGCCGGTTTGTCCGAGTTCCTCCTCGGCGAGCCCAGTCACCACGATGGGCAGTTCGTGCGGGGGCAGTGCGTCGGTGTAATGGAGCACCGACGTCACTGGCAGGTTCTCGCAGCCTACTGGCCCATCGATGATGACTTGGAGGCCTTTGATGGCGGTGAACACGTAGACCGAGCCCCAATAGCCGCCGGCACGATCGTGGTCGAGGACCAGCATTACACCATCTCCTCGGACTTGCGCTTCTTCGCCTCTTTGTCGAGGCGGCGCTTGTACTCGGCTCGAAACTGAGGATTGTCCTGAGGCACATCCTCCCAAATTCCGGCGGCATGGCCTTCGCCGACGCCGTCGAAGAACTCCTTCATCTCGTCGAAGCGCGGCTTGGCCTGAAGGGCGGCGTTGATGACTTGCGCGAGCGAACCCGCGCCCGTCGGGCCCATGAGGGGACGCGCCGAAATCAGATTGGTGAAGTAGAGTGCCGGGATCGCCATCTGCTTCGCCTTCTGCACGACCGGCGTCGTGCCGATGGCGAGGTCGGGCTTGAATTCGTCAACCGCCGCGAGATCCTTCTCGAGCGAAGCGCGATACGTGACGTGCACGCCCTTGGCCTCAAGCCATTCCCTGTCAGGATCCGACCAACGCGTGCGCGGACAGGCCGTCCCGACGTAGCGTACTTCTGCCCCACTCTCGATGAGCAGGCGTGCAACCAGCAGCTCGGACCCCTCGTAGCCCGACACGGTAATACTCCCTTGGATCGGCATGGCGCCGAGCGCGCCCTTTATCGCCGGAAGGACATCATTCTTTGCGCGATCAACCGTGTCGCGAGCGACGCCGCAGGCATCGCCTATGGCATCGAGCCACGCCGCTGTGCCGTCATAACCGACAGGGGCGGAGCCTACGATGCTGCGGCCCGCCGCCTCGAACTCGCGGAACGAGGCGGTGTAGAAGGGATGGATCGCGGCGACTGCTGCACAATCGAGCGCGGCATAAAGTTCGCGCCATTCGCGCGTCGGCACGACAGGACCCGCCCCGAGCCCGAGAGGCTCAAGCAGCCGGCCGATGCCGATCGGATCGGCGGGGAACATTTCGCCCACAAGTGTCACAGCAGGCTTTTCGGCCTTGCCGCCACGCGGAGCCAGAACGGGCCCCTGCTCCGCCTCGGTCCGCGCGAAGCGAAGCATCGCGCCTGCCAGAACATCCTTTGCTTCCGCGTGAGTCGGCACGCCGAAACCTGGTACGTCGATGCCGATGATACGCACCCCATCGATGACGTTTGGAAGAAGCCTGAGCGGCACTCCCGAGGCTGTCGGCACGCAAAGATTGATGATGACGACGGCGTCGTAGAGCTCGGGATCGGCGAGGTCGTGAACGGCTTCCTTGATGTCCTCGAACAACTTGCCGGTCACGAGGGTCTCGGAGTTGAACGGTACGTAGCCTACCGAACGGCGTGCCCCATAGAAATGGGAGGTGAACGTAAGGCCGTAGACGCAGCAGGCGGACCCGGAGAGCACGGTTGCCGTGCGCCGCATCCGCAGCCCCACGCGGAGCGAGCCGAACGCGGGGCACATGCTTTGGGGTTGGTCGTGGGGGCCCACAGGATAGTCGGCAGCGTAGCGATCCAGCGTCTCGCTTTTGCCGGCGGATCTCGCCGCGCGGCGCATCTCGTCGGCCCCGGCATGACAGCCCATACCGTCGTCCTTCACGGCGCCCGCGTTGACGGCGGGCGTCGACTCGGGCGGCTCTCGCGCGCCGTCGTTCTGCATGGGCGCGGAGCGAACGTCGTCGTAGAGCACCTCGGCACTCTCGCCTGTCTGCTCGCCCAGATCTCGTTTCAACGCGCTCATGCCGTCGGTCGTCCTTCCCGCCTCACACCCTCTCGTAGATGACTTCAAGCGACGTCTTCTCGACGATCGCGCCGCCGCACATATCCTCAGCAGTCGCCGGGTGGAGCTTGACGCCGCGCCCGACTGCCTCTCCCTTGAACAATCCGAGCAAGCCGTCCTGGTCGAGCGGGACGGGCCTGACCGGCGGCGCCTCGGCGACATTCAGGGCGAGCTCCTCGAACAGGGGCCCCCATTGATTGCTCGGCGTGCCGATGATCTCGTAGTTGGCGCTCTTGCGCCGGATATCCTCGTGCGCAGGGATCGCCGCCAACACGGGGATCCCCGCGTTGTCGCAGAAGGCTTTCGCCTCGCCCGTGCCGTCATCCTTGTTGATGACCATCCCGGCTACGCCGACATTGCCGCCGAGCTTGCGGAAATATTCGACCGCGGAGCAGACATTATTGGCAACGTAGAGAGATTGCAGGTCGTTGGAGGCGACCACGATAACCTTTTGACACATGTCGCGCGCGATCGGGAGGCCGAAGCCGCCGCACACCACATCACCGAGGAAGTCGAGCAAGACGAAATCGAAGCCCCAGTCGTGGAAGCCGAGCTTCTCCAGGAGCTCGAAGCCGTGGATGATTCCGCGGCCACCGCAGCCCCGTCCCACTTCCGGCCCGCCGAGCTCCATGGCAAACACGCCGTCGCGTTTGAAACAGACGTCGCCGATCTTTACGTCCTCGCCGGCCAGCTTCTTCTTTGACGAGGTTTCGATGATCGTCGGGCAGGCGCGTCCGCCGAACAGAAGCGACGTCGTATCGCTCTTGGGATCGCAGCCGATGAGGAGCACGCGCTTGCCCTGCTGGGCCATCATGTAAGAGAGGTTGGCGAGCGTAAAACTCTTGCCGATACCGCCCTTGCCATAAATCGCAATGATCTGCGTTTCTTTGGTTGGCTCCGTGGTGGGGACAGGATCAGGCTCGACCGCCGCCTCGTCGCGCAGGAAGTCGTAGATTTTGTTGCAGGCCGGAGCCTCGCCATCGGATTCGTAGGACATGCTCATGCGCAGGCTCTCCAATCCAAGATCATCTTGAGGCAGGATGGATCGTTGAAGGCAGTGCGATAGGCTTGGTCTGCCTCGGTTGCCGGTTGGCAGTGCGTGATGAGATCGCTGAGCGAAAGACGCCCCTCGTCGACGAGCTTTTTGACAGCTGCCATGTCGGCCGGATGCCATTCGGCAGCGACGCGCAACCGCGCTTCCTTCATGAAGGCTGGCGGAAAAGCGAAAGCGAGTGGCTCGGAATAGAACCCCGCGAGGACGATCTCCCCTCGCGGCGCAAGTCGCGTGATCAGCGTATCGAGTAGAGTTGGATCGCCGCTTACGTCGCAGATGATTCCATAGTCGTGCCGGGGATCGTCGCCGGGCGGCACAACCGCATAGCCGAGAGCACCGATCGACCGTTCTGGATTGCACTCCCACACGATCGGGTTCGCGCCAAGCGCCACGGCGAGACGTGCCAGCAACCGTCCGAGAACGCCGTGACCGACAATGAGTTGGGGCGGCGTGCCGTTGACGCCGATTGCATGATGGGCTGTCGCCGCGAGCGCGAGAAGCACCCCCTGCTCGGCGAGGGTCTCATCAAAGGAGATGACGCGGGCGCCGGGTACGACGACGCGAGAGGCAGCACCACCGAACAGGCCGCGTATGGCACCGAAGCAGCGCGCCCCCGGCACGAAAACCCGCTCCCCGACGCGTACACCCGAGGCTGGGCCGGCACTCGCGACACGGCCGACCGATTCATAGCCAGGAACGAGCGGGTAGCCCATGCCGGGGAAAGACGGCATCCGACCGGACCAGAGCAGCCGCTCGGTCCCGGTGCTGATTCCGCTCCATTCGATGTCGACGACAACGTCCTCATCTCCGGGAACGGATAAGTCGATGCGGCTCAGGACGAGACGCTCCGGCTTTTCCAGCACGACAGCGACGGTAATCATCCCCAAAACCCGTGGTTTGGAGCCCTGAAAAAATGCCTTCGACGAAAGCATCCACCCTGACTGTCAGTCTATTCTGACTACATCAAATGTCAAGTTTACTTAACAGTCAGGCGTGTGGACGGGCCGTGACGATGCCAGTGCGGAGCACCCGGCGGCCGATTACGAGGGTGATCCGCCCGAATCCGGCTTCCGTGAGGAGCGTTTTCAGCTCGTCGAACGACCGGGGGCGCCCGCGGCCCATAGCCATGAGATAGAAGGTGAAATAGGCGCCGACAGCCTCCGCCCCGGGTGTCTCGGCCAGCGGCTCGCCAAGAAGCAGCGTGCCATCCCGAGAAAGAGCCTTCCGGACCGCCTTCAGGATGCGAAGCGCATTGGTGTCGTCGTGATCGAGAATGACTCGAACCAGGGAGATGAGATCGGCGCCCTCTGGCAGCGGGTCGGTCAGAAAATCCCCGCCAAAGACCGTCGCGCGGTCTGCAAACTCTGATTCTTCGAGGCGCCGTCTTGCCCGGTCAGCCACAGCCGGTAGATCGAACACGCCGAGTTCGAGTTCGCGTGCTCGTGCCGCGGCGGCGGCAATGAACACGCCCTCCCCGCCGCCAACGTCGAGCAGCCGGCGGTGACGGGCGATGGGGTACGCGTCCAGGACCTCCTCGGCTACGAGAGGCAGAGAAAGCGCCATCAATCGGCTATAGGGGGCGACTTGATCTTCGCCAAGAGCCGAGGGTGTCGCCGTCCCTGCATAGGGCCAGTAGGCCGAGAGTGCGGTGGTCGACTTCTCACCGCGCAGAAGCGCGACTGGATCGGCGAGATCGGCGTAGAGATGGGCGTGATGCTCGATCATGGCAGCAATGCCAGGATTGCCGGCGACGGCCGCGCCAAGAGGTCCCAGTCCGAACCGCCCCCCTCCCCGATCTTCGGCAAGCCGCAAGGCCGACGCAGCTTTCAAGAGGCGGCCCGCAGCGTCCATTGGGATGCCTGCACAAGCGGCCAACTCTTCAGGGCTGAGCGGCCCGCTGCGCAGCAAATCGAACAGGCCGAGCTTCACACAGGCGAACAGGACTTGCGAATAGGCGAAGCCGGCGCAGAGATCGAACAGATCTCCGGCGCGTCGGCGGGCAATGGATCGCGTGAGCGGAAAAGCCCCCGCCCAAGACAGAAAGCGCGGGTTGGTCAGAATCCGGTCGCGAAGCGCGCCGAAGCTGTTGCGGCTCCATACTGGCATCGGAAGCGCCTCGAGGCGGTTCGCCATGAACGTCGCCCCCTAGGAGGCCGCACTTAGGCCGCGCGCTGCGCAAATCCTTTTGGCATGAAGGGCTGAGACTGCACGGTGATCGTCAGCCGGAGCTGGTCGGCGCCAGCACAGGCCGGGATCGAGTCCATGGCCTCATCAAGAAGCGCTTTCAGACGCCGTCCAGCGCCAGCAAGCCCAAGTATCTGCACGGCGTTTGGACGCGCGTGAGCGAGATCCTGGTTTCCTGGCTTGCCCCGGTCCGTCGGGTCAGCCGTCAGATCGCAGATATCGTCGGCCACTTGAAACGCCTCGCCGAGACATTCGCCGAGACGGCGCCAGGGTTCGCCTTCGGCGCCGGCGGCAAGCGCGCCGGCGACGGTCGCCGCCGCAAACAATGAGCCCGTCTTGGCCTTGTGATAGTCGGCGAGCGGCACGCTCGGCTCACACTCCCAAGCCTGCCCGGCGACGATTCCGCACGGTCCACCAACGGCTTGGGCTACAACGAGAAGCAGGCTTGCCAACCGATCCGGGGCGGCGCTGACATAGTGTCCGAGGGTCTGAAACGCCAGGACGATGAGCGCGTCGCCCACAAGGACGGCGAGGGACTGCCCAAAGGCCTTATGCAGCGATGGCTTGCCCCGCCGTGTGTCGGCGTCGTCGAAGCAGGGAAGATCGTCGTGGACCAAGGAGGCACAATGCAGAAGCTCGATCGACGCCGCCGCCGCGTTCGCCACGACTGGGAATGGATCGCCAAAAGCCCTCGCCACCGCCAAGCAAAGTCGCGGCCGCACCCGGGCTCCGCCTGGGAATACGGCATACCGAAGCGCCGAGGCGAGTTGGGGTGGGCTTGCCGGCCCACCCGCACCGGCGATCGCGTCCTGGAGAGTCTTCTCGATCCTCGGGCTCGAATCCATCGGACATCCCCCTCGCCTAGTGTAATGCTAACCTGTCAGTTTTGACTGACATGTAGTATAGACACTGAGAAACCGAAAGCAACGCGATTTCGAGGGTTAGCCGTGCCGCAAGAGACAAAGGTGGTGGTGATCGGCGCCGGAATTGGCGGTCTGACTGCGGCGCTCGCGCTGGCGGCGCGCGGCCTGGACGTGACCGTGCTCGAACGGACTCCCGCACCCGGCGGCAAGATCCGCGAGATCATGGTCGACGGCCGCGCTATCGATTCGGGGCCCACCGTCCTCACCATGCGGTGGGTCTTCGATCAATTGTTCGACGATTGCGGCGAAGTTCTCGGCCACCACGTCGGCTTACGGTGCGCGGATATCCTGGCACGCCATGCGTGGAGCGCGGACGAGCGGCTGGACCTCTTCGCCGACATCGAGCGCTCGGCCGACGCCATAGGAACCTTTTCCAGTGCGGGCGAGGCGAAGCGGTTTCGCGCTTATTGCGCACGCGCCAAAGCGATATACGCCACGCTTGCCGGCCCTTTCATCATGGCAAGCCAGCCGACGCCCCTCTCCCTTACGGTCACGGCCGGGCTCAGAGGCCTCGGCGCCCTCTGGCGCATCTCACCGTTCGTCACCCTGTGGCACGCGCTCGGAACCTATTTCCATGACAAGCGGCTGAGGCAACTCTTCGGTCGCTACGCAACCTATTGCGGTTCTTCACCCTTCGATGCGCCCGCAACTTTGATGCTCGTCTCGCACGTGGAACAAGAGGGCGTGTGGCTCGTGGAGGGCGGCATGCACCGGCTCGCCACCGCCTTGGAGCAATGCGCCAAGGCCAAAGGCGCCGTTTTTCGCTACGGCTGTGACGTTCACGAGATCAGCATCTCGTCCGGCCGCGCAAGTGCCGTGACGCTCGCAACAGGCGAGCGGCTCGCCGCCGACGTCGTTCTGACAAATGCCGATGTTGCTGCTGTTGCCGCCGGCTGTTTCGGCGAGGCCGCGAAGGCGGCCGTGCCGGCCATGAAGCGCGCATCGCGATCACTGTCGGCGGTGACCTTTTCGATGGTGGCGAAGACCACGGGCTTTCCCCTCGTCCGCCACAACGTCTTCTTTTCGAACGACTATGAGGCTGAGTTCGGCGCCATCTTCCACCGGGGCGCCATTCCCGATGCTCCGACCGTCTATGTCTGCGCCCAAGACCGCGG
>Ga0315553_10003209_pt1 | contig 12814 bp, 11 predicted proteins | sample SalMarSW160140MG_FD_203099 | JGI IMG/M metagenome (GOLD analysis project Ga0315553, IMG submission 203099) | Salt marsh sediment microbial communities from the Plum Island Ecosystem LTER, Massachusetts, United States - Salt Marsh Sediment SW1601-40 ... | reverse complement strand
GCGCCTACATCATTGCCGACAACAAGCTGGCCTTGAACGCCGGCTGGGACAACGAGCTTCTGGCGCTGGAGCTCGGTGAGCTGCAGGGCCTCGGCTTCGATCTCTCCCTTACGGGCTTCTCCGATGACGAGCTTTCGGGACTGCTGTCGGTTGGAACGGCGGGTCTCACCGATCCGGACGATGTCCCTCCCCTTCCCGACCAGCCGGTGAGCCGCTCAGGCGATCTCTGGGTCCTTGGTGCGCATCGACTGCTCTGCGGCGACAGCACGATGGCGGACGACGTCGCTTGGGTATTGGGCAGCGTGAAGCCGCATTTGATGGTGACCGATCCACCCTACGGCGTCGACTACCGGCCAGGCTGGCGCGCAGAAGCCGGCGTCAACGCCAACAAGGGTAAGCTCGGTCTGGTCGAGAACGACAATCGCGCCGACTGGCGGGAGGCATGGGCGCTCTTCCCCGGTGATGTCGCCTATGTCTGGCACGCCGGACGTTTCTCCAGCACCGTGCAGACCTCGCTCGAGGTTTCCGGCTTCGAGATCCGGTCGCAGATCATCTGGGCCAAGGACCGCTTCGCTCTCTCCCGTGGTCATTACCACTGGCAGCACGAGCCGTGTTTATACGCTGTGCGAGGGACAGCCCACTGGACGGGCGACCGCTCGCAGTCGACGCTGTGGAACATCCCCTCCCGTGAAGATCGCGGCCACGGGCATGGGACGCAGAAGCCGGTCGAATGCATGCGCCGGCCGATGCTCAACAACTCCTCGCCCGGCCAGGCGGTCTACGATCCTTTCTGCGGCTCCGGGACCTCCATCATCGCGGCCGAGACGATCGGCAGGGTCTGCCATGCGATCGAGATCGAGCCGGCCTATGTCGACGTCGCCATTGAGCGTTGGCAAGCGTTTACGGGCAAGAGCGCGGTGCTCGAAGGCGACGATCGCTCCTTCACCGAGATCGCGGCGGAGCGCAGCGCCGAGAGGCGCACGACACTGGAAGCCGCGGCCGCGCTTCAGGTGGCGCCATGACCACCAAGGCCGCCGTTTTGCGCGCGATCCGGCAAAAGTGCCTGGAGTGCACCTGCCATCACCCGAGCGAGATTCGGGAGTGTCGGCTCACCGAATGCACTCTCTGGCCCTTCCGCTTCGGGAGCGACCCCTCCCCCGGCCCGCCGCGTGGGTGCGCAAAACCGACCCTCCCGAGGGAAGAACTCGGCAACGAGCAAGGAGGGCCGCTATCGCTCCACCCAGATACGGCGCAAGCGAACGAACGTTCCCTCCCGAGAGGCGGATTTGCCGAGCAAACGCAGAACGGGCGCGGCGGCCTCATTGACGGTGGAGGCTGACATGGCGCGCCCGGCTCATAATCCCGATCCGAGCGTCCGCCGCCAGGTGGAAGCCATGGCCGGCTACGGTGTGCCTGAGGCCGACATCGCCGGCGTGGTCGGAGTATCCCCGAAGACGCTGCGGAAGCACTATCGCGGTGAGCTCGACCATGGCCACGTGAAGGCCAACGCCAAAGTGGCCGAGAACCTCTATCGCAAGGCCACAGGCGAAGGCCGCGAGGCCGTCATCGCCGCGATCTTCTGGCTGAAGACGCGCGCCGGCTGGAAGGAGACCTCGGTGCAGGAACTCGCAGCCAAGGACGACAAGCCGCTGGTGATCTTCCGCACCATCATCGAGCCGAAGCCGGCATCGGGGAAGGTCATCGAGCACACCCCCGACACGGAGAACCGCGTCGTTCCCCTGCCCCGACCCCAAAGGGTCCGCTGAGACCGTGGGACGCCGCGCGCACCGGCCCGATGCGACGAGCCGTCGGCAGGTCGAGGCAATGGCGACCCGGGAAGAGACCTCGGCGGTGGCTGGGAATATCCGCTCAGGCGCCGAAAGCGGACGTTCTCCTTGCAAGTTCGGACTTCAGCATTGCGCCACAAACAGACATCGACGGGCAGAGCCAAAGTGATCGATCGGATTGCTCGGAGAATACCACATCAAAAATGGCTTTGGTCTAGATTGATCGCAGGCGGTATGAAGTCCTCAGTCGCTAACTTCGAAGGTTGAAAACGTGCGCTATGAATTGCCGGAGACCCTGGCGGATGTCGCCCGGCTGCTGTCAGAGGGGGACGGTGTCGTCCGCTTCCTCGCCGGCGGGACTGACGTCCTCGCTCAGTTGAATGCGGGTTTGATCGAACCGGATTTGGTCATCGATATTAAGCGTCTGCCCGGTCTTCAGGGCATCACCGCGGAAAACGGCGGCTATCGAATAGGGGCGGTCGTTTCGTGTGCGGAGATGAGCGAGCATGCGGACTTGAAGGCCCTGTGGCCGGGTGTTGTCGAAGCAGCCGCGCTGATAGGCTCTACGCAGATACAGGGGCGCGCGACGATCACCGGCAATATCTGCAACGGCTCGCCGGCCGCCGACAGCGTGCCGGCGCTGGTCGCCGCCGATGCCGTAGCGACCATCGTCGGCGCCGATGACCGCCGCGAGCTACCGGTAGCCGAAATCGCTTCCGGTCCGGGAAAGACGACACTTGACCGGTCGGAAATCATGGAATCGATCTTCGTCCCTGCGCGCCCTCCACGTTCGGCGGACGCCTATCAAAGGTTCATTCCGCGCACTGAGATGGACATCGCAGTCGTGGGCGTCGGCGTCAGTCTCACGTTGGATGAGGGCGGGACGTGCACCGCCGCGCGCGTGGCTTTGGGCGCTGTCGCCGAGACGGTGATCCTTGTGCCGGAGGCGGCGGCCGTTTTGGTCGGGGCAACGCTAGAGAGCACGCCGATGGACGAGCTTGCCCGAGCGGCTTCCAACGCCTGTCGTCCGATCGACGACAAGCGCGGCACGATCGCATTCCGCACGCACGTAGCCGGTGTGCTCGCGCGTCGCGTCGCCACGCAGGCTTTCAAGCGCGCCGGGGGTAGGTCATGACCACCATTCGCGTCTCAACGACAGTCAACGGCGATCCGGTGGAGTATCTCTGCCGGCCAGAGGAGACGCTGCTGGATGTGTTGCGCGATAGGCTTGGACTGACCGGCTCTAAGGAAGGCTGCGCGACGGGCGATTGCGGTGCGTGCTCGGTGACGCTCGACCGTCGTCTGGTGTGCTCCTGCCTGGTCCTGGGCGCCGAGGCCGAGGGCCGGGCGATCGGCACGATCGAAGGCGTGGCGGAGGGAGAAAAGCTCCATCCGTTGCAGCGAAAGTTTCTCGAGCACGCCGCGCTGCAGTGCGGGATATGCACACCCGGCTTCATCGTGGCGGCGAAGGCGCTCCTGGAGCGCAATCCGGACCCGACGGAGACCGAGGTCCGGTATTGGCTAGCGGGCAATCTCTGCCGCTGCACCGGCTACGACAAGATTATCCGCGCGGTGATGGATGCGGCGGCTGAAATGAGGGCCAGCTGATGTCCGGTCTCGATCGATTGACGAAAACATCCGGTTTCAAGGTTGTCGGCACGCGCCCGGTGCGTCCTGACGGCGTCGAGAAGGTCACCGGCCGCGCGCGCTTCGGCGCCGACGCCGTTCTGCCCGGCATGCTCGTCGGCCTGGTGCTGAGAAGCCCGCATCCGCATGCGCGCATCAAATCCATCGACGCCTCGAAGGCAGAAGCGCTTCCGGGCGTGAAGGCCGTCATCACGTCGGCGGATTTCGCCGAAGCCTCCCCGCAGAACCGCAACCGTCTTCATAACGTGATGGCGCACGGGAAGGCGCTTTATGAGGGTCACCCAGTCGCAGCCGTTGCCGCGACCGACAAGGCGGTCGCGAAGCAGGCGCTGAGGCTTATAGACGTCGACTACGAAGTGCTGCCGCATGTCACCGATGTCGAAGACGCGATCAAGCCGGACGCGCCTCTCGTCAATGAAGATCTCATCACGGCGGGCGTTGATCCGAAACCGACAAAGCCCTCCAACGTCGCCCTGCGTAGCGAGTTTGGGCACGGCGACATAGAAGCCGGGTTCGCCAAGGCCGATCTGGTGATCGAGCGCACATTCAAGACCGAAGCTGCGCATCAGGGCTACATCGAGCCGCATGCATGCATTGCGAGTAGCAACAGCGACGGCAGCGCCGAGCTGTGGTGCTGCACGCAAGGGCATTTCCTGGTCAGGGACACGTGCGCCGACCTCTTGGGGATCGACGTCTCGCGCCTGCGGGTGACGGCATCGGAAATCGGCGGCGGGTTCGGCGGCAAGACCGTCGTCTATCTTGAGCCCTTGGCGCTCGCGCTTTCGCGCAAGGCCGGGCGGCCGGTAAAGATGACGATGACCCGGGCCGAGGTGTTCAAGGCGACCGGCCCGACCGCGAGCTCGCATATGCGGGTCAAGATCGGCGCCGCCAAGGATGGCCGGATCACCGCTGCGGATGCCGAGCTCTACTATCAAACCGGCGCATTTTCGGAGGTCTTTGCCCAGCTCGGCGCCATGTGCGCCTTTGCCTGCTACGGCTTGGAAAATGTCCACACGGTCGGATACGAAGTCCTGGCGAACCGGCCGGTGTGCGCCGCCTACCGGGCGCCGGGTGCCCCGATCGCCGCTTTTGCGGTCGAAAGCGTCGTCGACGAAATCGCGCGCGCGATCGACATGGACCCGCTGGAGTTCCGCCTGAAGAACGCCGCCAAGAAGGGCGACCGCTCGTCCTACGGGCCGGTCTATCCGGAGATCGGGCTGGTCGAGGCGCTGGAGGCCGCAAAGGCGCATCCGCATTATTCCGCGCCGGTCGTGGACGGAGGCGGGCGCGGCGTCGCCGCCGGATTCTGGTTCAATTTCGGCGGCCTGACCTGCGTGTCCCTCAACGTCAATATCGACGGCACCGTCACGCTCTCCGTCGGCCGTCCCGATATCGGCGGGTCGCGCGCGGCCATGTGCCAGATGGCGGCGGAGGAACTCGGCATCCCTTATGAGAACGTGCGCACGATCATCGCCGACACCAGTTCGCTCGGCTTCAACGACACCACCGACGGCAGCCGCACGACATTCGCCAACGGCATTGCGATTATCGAGGCGGCGCGTTCCGCCATCAGGGACATGTGCGGCAGGGCGGCGAGGCTGTGGGGCATCCCGGAGGATGCGGTGCACTGGGAGGACGGCGCCGCCCGCCCGGCCGGCCCCAACGCCGGGGATTTCGAGCCGATGACCATCGCCGATCTCGCCCGGTCAGCCGACAAGACCGGCGGACCGATCGCCGGCCACCATGAGATCAACGCCGAGGGCGCCGGCGTCAGCTTCTCCGTGCATATCGCCGATGTCGAGGTCGATAAGGAGACGGGCCTTATCAGCGTGTCGCGCTACACCGTGGTCCAGGACGCCGGCAAGGCGATCCACCCGGACTATGTCGAGGGGCAATACCAGGGCGGCGCCGTGCAGGGCATCGGTTGGGCCATCAACGAAGGCTATTGCTACGGCAAGGACGGGAAGCTGCAGAATCCAGGCTTCCTCGACTATCGGATACCGGTCGCCTCGGACCTGCCGATGATCGATGCGAAGATCATCGAGATCCCAAACAGAGGGCACCCGTACGGCGTGCGGGGCGTCGGGGAGACGGCGATCGTGCCGCCGCTGGCGACGATCGGCAATGCCGTGCGCTCGGCGACGGGCGTGCGCGTCGAGGAGGTGCCCATGTCGCCACCGGTCATGCTGCAGGCGATCGAAAAGGCGAACGGCGCGGGCTGATGGTCAAGGTGGTCCTCTGGGGTGGCCTTCGCGATCTCGCTGACGGTGCGTCGGAGTTGGAGATGGAGGCGGCGACCATCCAGGACGTCGTCTCTCGGCTCGGCGCAGACTATCCCAGTCTTCGAGCGCATCTGGACGAGAACGTATCCATTGCGGTCGACGGAGAGATCTACCGCGACTCCCTGTTCGTGCCCTTGAAGGCGGACGCCGAGGTTTTTCTGCTGCCGAAGCTCACCGGCGGATGACTTCATGAAACACCGCGCCTCCAATGTCTTGATTGGGTAAGATTCGGACCCTGACCGCGCGATCGCGATGTCCACGTTTCCCTCAAGAGCAGACATCGGCGGCTCTCAATCTGACTCCGTCGAGCGCTAGATTGAGGCGCGGGTGACGTGTTAGGCAACTCCTGAAGAACACCAAGGCTGCAACCGACCCGGTCGTCGCCGATGTCGCATCGCAACACAAATAGCCGTTTGTTTGCAGTGCCTTAGGCGTCTCTTCCGACTTCAACCAAACGGCAAACGGTGGTATGCGGTTTGGTCATGAAGCCGGCCGTTGCCTACTACCGGGTCTCAACTGAAAGGCAGCGGCGCTCTGGCCTCGGAATCGACGCCCAGCGAGAAACCGTACGGCGCTTCGCCGAAGTGGAAGGCTTCGCCCTTACAGCCGAGTTCGTCGAGGCAGAGAGCGGCAAGGGCGCGGACGCGCTCGACCGCCGGCCTCAGCTTGCCGCTGCCCTCTCCGCCGCGCGTAGCCGCAAGTGTGCGGTGATCGTGGCCAAGCTCGATCGGCTCTCGCGCGACGTTGCCTTCATCTCTGGGCTGATGGCTCAGCGTGTGCCCTTCATCGTGGCGGAGCTCGGCGCCGACGCCGACCCCTTCATGCTGCATCTCTACGCCGCGCTTGCTGAGAAGGAGCGAAGGCTCATCTCGGAGCGTACCCGTGCTGCCCTCGCCCAACGCAAGGCACAGGGTAAGCGCCTCGGCAATCGGACGAATGCAGGCGAGGCCGCCGCGCTCGGGCGAACTGTGCAATCCGAGGACGCGGCGCGCTTGCCGCAAACGTGATGCCCATCGTCGAGACGATACGAGCCTCCGGCGTCACCACCCTCGCCGGCATCGCCGACGCTCTCAATGCCCGCGGCGTCCGCTCGGCCCGCGGCGGGGCTTGGCGTATCTCCTCCGTGCAGAACCTCATCACAAGGTCGGTCACGGCGGGTCTTTAATAGACGGGAAATTCAGTCGCCACCTGGGGCGCTGAGCCGCAATCTGATGCAGGCATTTTATAGGCGAGGCGACGGAACCTTCGAGGCGACTGCCGAACCCGACGCACCGTCGCTGTTCGACACATTCGACAATGAAGATGGATGACCGTGGGGCGGCGTGCGCAGGCGCTGTTCCAGGGTTCCGCTGCGAATTGACTTGTGGGAGAGGCGCCCAGCGCTCACCACCAGTAAGCTGCGCGTCGCGCTAACTCGAACGCTCGCCGGGTGGCCGAAGAGCGGAGGCCCGTTCGATCTTCCTCAGGGCCTCCTGTGCGAGCTCGACCAGTCTCTCTCTGGTGCGAACAAGCGGACCATCAGCTGCGTTGGTCGAGGCCCGAGGATCGAACTTTGTGATCCGCCTCAGTCCTGGGACCCCTCTCGCCTCGGCGAATTCGCCGAGCTGCCACACTATGACCTCATCTCTGTAGACACCGATCGGATACTCTGGCGTTGGCCGTTCTCGGATCAGGGCGAGTAATTCAAGAAGATGGCGGCGGCTATCCTCGGTATCTGGGGATGGCTTCCAAATTTGTCGGTGTACGTCATGGCCACTCCAGACCGGACCTATTGGAATCCTGTCGGGTGACTTGGATCTGTGAGGATGATTGGCGCAATAGGTCCAATACGGTCGGTCGATTTCTAGCTTGCGGATCTCACAGAAGTCGCGAATTGACGGGGCGACAGGACCATTCTCAAGCTTGGCCCGCGCCTTCGGATTGAACCAGCAGGTTGCGCAACAATCAGAACCTCCATTCGGCATCAGTTTAGCGCCTCGGCCGAGAGATGTCCTGTGAGCACATCGATTGGGTGCCGCGATATCCTGCGGAATTTCATCGGTGCTCAACAAATGGGACGCCTAGATCGCGGAACCTTCCTACTACGTCAAAGGGTGGACTCCGGCCAGAGGAGTCGGGATCGATGTAGCCCGACTCGACGACCTGAACCCTAAATTCCGGCGCCCCATCGCGCATGACCAGAGCCGCCTGCATCGCCTGATCAATCGCGGCCCTGGGCTCAGGCTTCCTCTTGCTCCAAATCACAAGTTTCTCGGTCATCTGATGTAGGGCGTAATTGAAGTCCGTGGGCGCAGTGACGACGATGGCGCCCATAAAAACAATGGCATCGGTGGCGCTTCCCTGAGCGTCCCGATATTTCGCCGTTCGCTGCAAGGGGTATGACTGATTGTTCGAGCCGCTGCCGAAATTCTGCCGCGTACCAACCGTGGGCAACTCGTCGATTCCCTTTGCGAAGGACCGCTCGACGACCAACTGGCAGTCACCCGGATTGGCCACAGGGAACTCGACAAAATAGACCCAGGCTCCCTGCCAGAGGCCTTTTTCGGGAAACGCCTTCGGCCCGGCATGCGCTCCGGGCCGAACGACACCGGGATTCAAGTTGCGCAAGATTGGATAAGCGTCACGCGCCTGCAGAAGGAGATCGACATATGGGCTGGACTGAAACCGCCCGCGATCAAGCTCGCCTAGTCGCGGCCCGCCTGGGCCCCCGTTCTCTCCGTAGAGAATGACTGGCGCTTCGACACGACAAGTCGTCGACGTCGGTAAGATCTTGACGATGCGCCGCGTTGAGCATCGCGCAGGGTCAGCGCCGAGGGGCGGGCAGCCAGCGACAGGGACCGTTATGGAGACGGTAACGACTGCCTCCCCTTCCTGCTCGATCGATTGCGCCTCTATGAGCGGATCGAACAATAGCGGCCGGTTCCCTAGGCAGTGCACACGGATCGCGGTGAGGTCGTGGCCGCCAGTGGCAAAACACGCATCAGTGCCGGACTTCGGCAACTCTTGTCCCTCGAACGTCCAAGCACCACTCGCAGCTCGGGCGAGAAAATCGGGCGTTAGAGCGCCGGGCGTCAGATTCAAGACGCGCCATAAGGCCCTGATGTTCTTGGCCGACAACGTCACTCCGTCCGGCGTCACCTTCACGACCTCAATCGTACCCTCGAGCTGGATATCGAGCTTCTTGGCCCCCACGATGAGAGCGGCCAAGAGAGCCGCGTCGGCGGGCTTAAGCGTGGCTCGCCACTCCTTAGCCACTTTTCCTTCAGCGACGGCGGTCAGCAGCGCAGGAGTGGCCGTGCCGTCGGCACTGAGCACGATGGGCGGACTGTGATCGTTGTCGACGTCAAGGTCACTCACGATGGTGACCCGCTCAATGTTGGGCATCACCAGAACCGGCACGGTGTCTTCCACCGCGCCTAACCTGCCAAGATCGAGCTTGCCCTTGACCGTCGTCAGTCCGGGAACGCCTGACTGGACGTAGCGTATGTCCAGCAAGCTGGGCAGTTTCAGCCCGAAATAGTTTCCTGCATTCATCACCCAGCTTATCGTTCCCGCTGGGATGCCGCTCAGTTCGGAGAATTTCTCGGCAATGCCCTCCCGCACCGTGGTAACCTTGACCACTTCCTCGTCAGCCACCGAGTATTCTACCATCGACTCGATCCAGGCAAAGATCCCTTTCTCAAGAAGGTAGGAAATGGTCGTCGTATACATATTCGGTATTTTGAAGATACCAGACAGTTTCGTAATCTTGTTTCCAAGAACCGCTGGGAGGATCGTCCGCCCGACTTCGAGCAGTTCAGTGAGAGAGATCGTCGGAGAATCTTCTCCCTCAGCTAGGAACTCGAAAACAACGTCCTTGACGCGTATTGTGTCTTTGTCACCCACGTGTGCAACCACGTCGGGTTGCAACACGATCATCTTGGCTTCTTTCTTGCCATCCGCAAAGGACGCTCGCGGAACACCGATGATGTCGGCGCCCGCGCCTACCATCTCTCGGACCGTCGCCTTGGCCTTAAACCAACCGTTGACGATGTTCGTAGGTAGATAGCCAGGTGCTAGGATGAGTTCCTTGGCGCGTAGACCCGCGACAACAATCGCCATATTGGATCGCTTGCTGCCGCGAACGGCTTGGACAAGATTTATTCCAGGTGAGCTGACCGTCAGCACACCGTTACTGTCAACGTCGATCGTCGCTAGGCCAATCCCGGGAATGTACTTCTGCAAGGCAGCAATGGCCTGGTCGTAGACTTGCGCCATAACCGGATCGCCTGCGCCGGGCGCGACGATCCACTCGTATGTCGTTCCTGGATCGGCCTCGAGCGGCGGCGACTGTGTTCCGTCGGCGCGAACGAAAGTCACTGAGAGCTGGGTCTGCTCCTGCTTCACCGTCTGGTTCGACAGAGCCGCTATGAGGATCGGAGAAAGGATGAGCTCGCCGGCCGGTCGAACAGTAAGCGTGGCGGAGTCGCCCGCAAACTCATCAGCGGGAGCCTCGCCCCAGTTGAGTGGACCGAAGTGGAATCGAACGTCCCTCTCGGCGTCGCTCAAAGTCTTTCCTTCTATCCATATCGTTGCTGGGGTTTCAGCCGGGGTCCGAAACCAGACTCGATATGAGCCGGGACCTCGCAGTTCCGCTTGGATCGGCCTTGTGCGTTTCTGGTCGTACCAAAGCGCGATCTTTTCTCCACCCGTCTCGACGGTGAACTCGAGAGCCCGCAACGTCGCATAGGCATCCGGTGCCTGCGGAAAGGAAAGGTCGACCGGGACAACCTCGGTCTCGTATACGGTGCCACCGACCGTTTCTTCTTGCTCTTCCGGCAGATTCGGTAGTTGAAGATCGACGGCTCCCAGCACAACCACTACGGGGACATTGATCCTACGCGCGTCCTGTCTGACCTCAATGTTGAGCGTTGTTGTCCCCGGCCGCCGCAGGATCACCTCACGCTCGAATGTTCGCGCATCCCCGGATTGCGAAATCGCATCGGTCGCGGCGAAAGCGGTCTTGGGGACGTAGACGATTTCAGGGTCGTTTGAGGTCACCCCTCCGATCCGAAAGTCCTCTGTCACTTTGAAAACTAACAAATGCGGTGTCGATGTGATCAACCTTGGGCTTGGCACCAAGACACGGATCTTGTGCTCGCCATACTGAGATTGTGACGAATATACGTTGGTCGGATCGGTCGTCGACCTGATCGCCTCTGGTTCGATCAGACCTCCAGGCTGTTCTGTCCCGAGCTGGCCCTGAACGCCGCCCGCCTGGAATTTCAGCGGATCTTCTCCTTGTTCATCCACCTGCTGCGCAAATATTGGGCTCGAAAAGAGGAGCAGTAGTACGCAAAGGCCTATGCGTCTCATTATCGGCCCTCCCTGCCGCTCAGAAGTCCGGCCCTGGTCACCACATCGGAACGAAAGACGCTCGGGTTATTCGTCGGGCGAACGATCAAGCGGTAGTTTGCGGAGCCGACGTATATTGCTGCCGGAGGCGGAACCTCAAACTCCAGCTCGACGATGAACTTCTGGTTCGGATCGGTCACCGCCGTGATCTGTCGACCCGGGGATTGGTCTTGATCGAAGAAGCGAAACTCACGAGCTACAAAGAGCGGCTCAAGGGTTATGACGATGCGCTGCGCGCTTTCGTACCGCGAAAAATCTTCGAACGTCCATTCGCAGGTCTCGCGTGTCCACGTAGCCTCGATCAACTCGATTTTGTGCGCCCCGACCGAACGAAGTCCCGCCGCCGGCAGGCAAACTCTGGCATCCTGTTGATCCCAGAACGGAGCCTTCCATTTCCCCCCGTACGTCGACGTGCCGACCGCGACGTCGCCGTGCATCACCCCTTCAAAGCCAATGTCATATGGCTCGTAGTTGAGCGCACGCATCTCAGGGGTGAGCGCCGGCTCGACTGTTTTCACCTTTCCGGATTTCTCATCAAACCTGATCTCGATGACTTTCTGGTCCTTTGCGTCCTCCGAGAAGACGGTCATAGCGGGAAGCAAGGTGGCGCGGTGGCGAATCACCCAGACGCCGTCAAAGGCGCCCGCTCCCGCCGCCGAGGAGAACGCGACGACCGCCAATGCCAGTAGCGCCGCCGCGATTGCGGTCTGCCTCATCGCGCCAGCTCTCCGAGGAGTTGAAACTCCGTCGCCCGGACATAACCGTCGCTTGCGACGCTTGGGCCAAGCTTCACCTTCAGATAGTGCGCCGTCACCGCGGCGAAGCTACAGGGTTGATAGGGCGTGTTGGCGACTAACGAATTGGTGAAACTGCATTCGGCGATGGCCCGAAACTCACCATCAGGGCCTTTATCGCCAGCAAGCAGCTCAATTTCGCTGGGGTTGCCGGGCGCAGCGCGGTCGACCAGAACCGTGAAGGTGTCGAACGTCGCCGGTCGGCCATCTTTGAAGCCGTAGATCCCCTCCTCACCGGTCACCATCCATGTTGCCTCGACTTCGCTGTCGTCCGTTGTTGCCAACCAAACATCAGACGGTAGAGCTATGATCTGCCCACCGTTTTTCGGCGACAGCAGGTTGATCTTCGTCGGGGCCGGGGCCGGTGATGGCGTCGGCGCAGCGCCTGCCTCGCCGAGCTCTCCGATAAGCTGGAACTCGGTAGCGAGGATGCCACCGCCGCCGTTGTGATTGAGGCCCAGCCTGACCTTCAGATAGCGCGCCGTCACCGGTGCGAACGTGCACGGCTGATAGGGCGACTTGACCAGCTTGACGTTCTGGAACGTGCAGGTGGCGATCGAGCGGAACGTCCCGCCCGGACCGTCGTCGCCCGCCAAAAGCTCAACCTCCTTCAAGTTGTTCGGGCTTGCCGCATCGACCAGCATCGTGAAGGTATCGAACGTCGCCGGTCGGCCATCTTTGAAGCCGTAGACCCCCTCCTCGTCGGTCTGCAGCCAGCTCGCCGCCTGCTCCTGATCGTCGGCCGTCGCCTGCCAGACGTCGCTCGGCATGGCCAGTAACTCGCCACCGTTTTTCGGCGACAGCAGGTTGATCTTCGTCGGGGCCGGGGCCGGTGATGGCGTCGGCGCAGCGCCTGCCTCGCCGAGCTCTCCGATAAGCTGGAACTCGGTAGCGAGGATGCCACCGCCGC
>Ga0315553_10003206_pt1 | contig 12820 bp, 13 predicted proteins | sample SalMarSW160140MG_FD_203099 | JGI IMG/M metagenome (GOLD analysis project Ga0315553, IMG submission 203099) | Salt marsh sediment microbial communities from the Plum Island Ecosystem LTER, Massachusetts, United States - Salt Marsh Sediment SW1601-40 ... | reverse complement strand
GACCACCGGCTCACAAAACCGTTCCGGCCGCAAACCAATGGTCTTGTCGAGCGCTTCAACCGTCGGATCGCAGAAGCCATCGGCAGAGAGCGAAAACGCGGCATCGCTCATCGGCTGTTCGCCTCCCGTGCTGACCGCGACGCCTTCCCCAACAGCTTCGTCCGTGACTATAATCATACCAGTCTCAAATGCCTCGGCTATCAGGCCCCGCTCCACCCCCTTGCCAATCTTGCGGGACCGAACAGTCACTATTCCCGCCGCGTTTGTTCGACTGAGTGCCGGGCGAAGGCAAAGCGCATCCTAGGCCGCCGCGCAAGCCGGAAGCTCCGCGATTCCAGATGGAAGCCCGTTCCCGAACAGCGATGCGCTCTTTGCGGACAGAGCTATCAGCCTGGTCGCAGAGCCGGACGCTATTGCTCGCCCCGCTGCCGGCTTACCGCATGGAGATCGGCGCGGAACGGATGAAACGATGGGGCGTAATTTAGCGCGCAGTACGCGCGATCGCGCTCGCGTGCATCATAGGGTTTCGGTCTCAAGCAATCTAAAGTAGGCAGAAATAGATGTGTTTGGATCTTTGCTAAAATGACAAACAAAAGCCGCCGCTCAGCATTCAGAAAGTGATCTGAAAATAAAGAAATCAGATAAGGTGCGGCTAAGGGCGCAGCGCTGGACTTTGTTGCCACTGACAAGGTTTCGTCAAGGTATGGGACAATTGGGATCGGAACTGATTAGCCAATTGATTTCGAAAATTTCTGAGAGGCGACATGGGCGGCTGGAACAGCGGGCGGAATCATCGCGGCGCCGGCCGATGCGAGTCCTGGCATCGCGTCGAGTTGACCTATCTCCGCAAGCACGATTTCCTCCGCCCCGGCAGACGGAGCACTCTCTGGTGGCATCCTGGCGGCGAACGGACCGGGAGCTATGCAGCAAAGTTGTTGACGGGGTGGGGAAAGGAAGGCGGCGTATCAGTGGCGGTGGGAGCCGACCACACATCCAGATGAGGATTGATACACCATGGAAGACGATAAAATCATCACCTTGCGCCAGCCGGGTGAGGTCTCCGATCCGCTCACCGAGGTCTTGCGCAATGGCGCGCATGCCTTGCTTGCCCAAGCGGTCGAAGCCGAGGTCGCCGAAGCGCTTGCGGCTCACGCTCATCTCACCACGGAGGACGGCCGCCGGTGGCGGTGCGCCAGCCTCGCGTTCGCGGTCGCGGTACGGATGGTGAGCGCATCCGGTTTTTCTCGACGCTCCTGCCGCCTTACGCGCGCCGGACCAAGAGCCTCGATGCGCTTCTGCCGGTCTTGTATCTGCGCGGCATCTCGAGGAGCGAACATTTATCGTGAGCGACAAGCGCTCACTTGGGATTCTTCTCGCCATAAGGCGCGCCGGTTAGCGCACCCACTTCCGCCTCCATCAGCCGCTCGGCGGCAATGCCGATCATCTCGCGCAGGACATCGGCATCGGGGGTCTTCTCAATCAGGCCCTTAAGGCTCATCATCTCGTCGGTCATCGGTGGCTCCTGGCTCAGGTTGGTGTCGCAACCCGACCCATAACCGGAGAATCATCGATGACCGCCCGCAAAGCCGCCCACCGCTACAGCGCCATATGACAGCGCGCGACGGACGGCTTCGCTACCGCCCTGCTACACCACTGGCCGGGACACGACCGCACCCAGCATCTCCCATAACCTCTGGGGCCTATCATTACATGGGCGACTGAAGCCGTCCTTCATTGCCTCGAAAGCGCATTTGCAGGGCGTCGGAGTTGCCGGAGCTTACCGATTGTCATCGACTAGACTGACACATAGTTCGCTGGCGACGAGGATGCGCGTAGGCCGGATCGGTTGGCCGCCTTCAGGGGGAGCGACGCCATGCCAACGAAGGGATCACCGAGTAATTGCCATAAAGAAGAAATCGATGGCCGCCAGAATACCTTGCTGGGGGCGGTACCTGCGAGCGCCGGATGGCTACCATTCTGCATTTGCCGGATCAGCATCCTCTACGACTTTCAATCGTTCGGTTTCTCCTGACCGGTGAAATCCGGAAACAGCTCAATGGCTAACATCAAACCCGACATAGAAATAGCTCGCAACGCGCAAAAGCGGCCAATTCAGGACATTGGTGCGCAGCTGGATATCCCGGCTGAGGCCCTCTACGCCTACGGGCCGTGGAAAGCGAAAGTGAACCCGTGGCTGCTCCAGGGCGATGCGAAGAACGCAGAAGGCAAGCTCATTCTCGTAACGGCGATCACGCCCACGCCCGCCGGCGAAGGTAAGACGACGACGACCGTGGGTCTCGGCGACGGACTCAACCGGATCGGCAAGAAAGCCATAATATGCATTCGCGAGCCTTCGCTCGGTCCTTGCTTCGGCATGAAAGGCGGGGCGGCGGGGGGCGGCTACGCACAGGTCGTGCCGATGGAGGACATTAATCTTCACTTCACTGGAGATTTTCATGCCATCGCAACAGCGCACAACCTACTCTCCGCGCTTATTGACAATCACGTCCACTGGGGCAACGAACTGGACATCGACTGCCGCCGCGTCGCGTGGCGACGGGTAATGGACATGAATGACCGCGCCTTGCGGGATATCGTGGTCGCTTTGGGCGGAGTTCCTAACGGTTTCCCGCGTCAGTCGGGTTTCGACATCACGGTTGCGTCTGAAGTGATGGCTATTTTCTGCCTAGCCAGCAATATTGAAGACTTGCAGCGCCGGCTCGGCAATATCGTCATCGGATATACGAGCAAGCGAAAGCCGGTATATTCGCGCGACCTGAAGTCGGACGGCGCCATGATGGTGCTGTTGAAGGACGCGTTCATGCCCAATCTCGTGCAAACGCTCGAGAACAATCCGGCATTCATCCACGGTGGTCCATTTGCAAATATCGCGCACGGCTGCAACTCCGTGTTGGCGACGAAAACGGCACTGAAGCTGGCTGACTATGTCGTCACAGAAGCTGGCTTCGGCGCCGATCTTGGCGCCGAGAAATTCTTTGATATTAAGTGCCGGAAAGCCGGGCTTCGACCGGACGCCGCCGTGATTGTCGCGACGATCCGGGCGCTCAAGATGCAAGGCGGCGTTGGCAAGGACGATCTGAACAAGGAAAACGTGAGGGCAGTACGCACGGGCTGCAAAAACCTTGTGCGCCACATCGAGAATGTCCAAAAATATAACGTGCCGGTGATTGTCGCAATTAACCGTTTCCTGGCCGATACCGATGCTGAGGCCGAAGCGATCCGCGAGGCGGTGAACAAATTTGGCATCGAGGCAATAACCGCCAATCATTGGGCGGAAGGCTCCGCTGGCATAGAAGAGCTGGCGAGAAAGGTCGTGGACCTGGCCGACGCAGACAACGCGGCGTTTAAGCTCCTTTATGACGACTCGCTTAACCTGTTCGACAAGATCAACACCATCTGCCGTGAGCTTTATGGTGCACAGGAAGCCATCGCCGACAAGAAGATCCGCGATCAGCTGCGGCGATGGGAGACCGAGGGCTACGGTCACTTCCCGGTATGCATGGCAAAGACTCAATATAGTTTCTCGACCGACCCCCAACTCAAGGGTGCGCCATCGGGCCATGTTGTGCACATCCGCGATGTGCGCCTGAGCGCCGGTGCGGAATTTGTTGTCGTCATTTGCGGGGAAATCATGACGATGCCCGGGTTGCCGCGGGATCCCGCTGCCAATCGGATTAGGCTGAACGAAGCAGGTCTGACCGAGGGCCTGTTCTGAGGGCGCGAGCGATGAGCAAAGCGAACATCATCGACGGCAAGGCTCTGGCGGCGAGGCTCACCGAACCGGATCGCACGCGAAGTGGACCGGATAAAGACCGTATCCGACCTGACGCCGGGTCTGGGCGTCGTACTCGTTGGCGGCGGATCACGCGAGCCGGATTTACGTCCGCCGCAAGGCAAGACAGGCCGCTGTCGCCGGCCTCATCGCATTCGATCATTTTTGTCCCGACGATACGACGCAGAGCGAACTTCTCGATCTGATTGCTCGCCTCAATGCCGATCAAAAAGTTCACGGCATACTTGTACAACTTCCGCTGCCCCGTCATCTCTCGTTAGATCCGGTCCTGCAAGCGATCGACCCGGCAAAAGACATCGACGGCTTCCATCCCCTAAATCGCGGTCGTCTCGCCGCCGGCCTGGTTCGGGAGGCGTTGTTACCGTGCACGCCGCTGGGTTGCCTGATGATGCTCCGCCAGGAGTTGGGCGATCTGTCCGGGCGCGAAGCGGTCATCGTCGGGCGCTCGCACATCGTTCGGCAAGCCTGTCGCCCATCTTCTTCTTGAAGACAACTGCACCGTGACGATCTGTCATTCGCGGACAAACGAGTTGCCGGAACATTGCCGCAGAGCGGATATTGTTGTCGCGGCCGTCGGCGAGGCCGAGATGATCCGGGGAGAATGGCTCAAGCCGGGCTGCACCGTGATAGACGTCGGCATCAACCGGCTTTGGAAAAACAGCACTTCGCGCGTTGTCGGCGACGTAGCCTTCGATGAGGCCGTTGCGGTGGCTGGCGCAATTACGCCCGTTCCGGGCGGCGTCGGCCCGATGACGATCGCCTGCCTGCTAGCAAATACTGTTACTGCCGCTTGCCGCCAAAATGGAATTGCCGCGCCCGACTGGCTGGAGCACGAACTTTGAGAATGAACGGGAGCGGGCAGTCCATATCCGCCTCTCCGGACGCGCTTTGCATATCGGCGGCGTCCGAATGTCAATAACTTGACTGACGGAATGTGTGGCCGACGCGATTATGTAGGATAATGCGGGAACATCGTCGGCAGCAACCTGATGCATTTGGGGTTATTCCGACCGGCGAGAACCTTCTTGATGCTAGGCATCATAATCCGAGGGGACGCTGGCGTTGCTTATCAGATCAATGGCGGGAGATTTCGAAATATCGATCGATAGATTCGAAACCGAAAATGGGCGTTTGATCATGGTCGGTCGGATGGGGGTGTGGGATGCGCGGACCTACATCACTCCAAGGGAACTCGTTACGGTTCTTGGCAAGCTTTTGCATCCCAGGATTCTCCTTTACCTGCTCAAGCTGCCGGTACTAGCCTTTGCCAAGGATCCTAATAAGCCGGTTTCTCAAGGAGGAAACGAGCAATGAACGATAGCGTGAAGCCTTACGGCTTGCGGCCGGAAGTCGAGGCCGCATGGAACTACCCGCTGTTTGACGCCCTGATGGGCCGCAGATCGCGCCGTTTCGGATTCGGCATGGAGCTTGAGCACGGGCCGTTTGTTTACAAGTCCGATAAAGAGCCGTTTCCGCTTTCGGAGGAGGAGACCGCCCTGTTGGTAGCGGCGGCGACCGGCGTTACCGGGGCAATCCTTTGCGAAGGCGACACGCAGGGCGGAATGGTGAAATCAGTCGGACGCACCCATCCGAGCGCGGTCGGCGCCCACCGCACGGTACTCTTCTTCACCAATGATGACGGCCTGTTCCTCTATCAGGGGACCAAGCACAAGATGTCGAAGATGAAGGAGTACGAGACGCCCGAGGACCGGAACAAGGTAAAGGGCTTCTACGATGAATATACGATCAAGTTGAGTGACGGCCGCTTCGACCTCCCGAGGGCCGAGCCGGGCTTATTCGCCCACAATCACTGGGTGACGAACAAGCCCGGCTCCACGCTGTTCATGCCGGTGACGGACATCAGCCAGGATCTTATCCGCCTCATGGTCAACATGGTCGATGGCAAGGGCGGCGCGCGCTACACCCAGGGTGGCGGCTATTACATTCGCGACGAGCGCCGCGGCATGCGGCCGGCGGGATGTGAGAAATGGGCGGACAAGGGCCTGCTCGACAAAAACAAGGTCCTGCCGCTGGGCCGCCTTGAGAAGATCATTGTCAGCTGGCTTTGTGCTGAGGGAGCCATGATGGGCACGCTGATGCAGCTGGCCATGGCGGCAATCGGCATGGGCGGCTGGATGCATGGCGGCTTCACGCCGCTAGTGGTCATGGGGGGCACGCCGATCTGCAAGGGGCTAGGTTTCCGCTTCGTCACTCCGAAGGACGACCCAATGCCTAATCCCGTCGGCCTCGACGGCTATTTCGAAGGGTTTTGTCCACCATATTACAAGGACATGGACGCCGCTGTGGAAGCCGCAGTCGCCGGCATGGGCGAGAAACTTGACGAGTGGGAGAAACGCGGGATGGTGCTGCCCCACAAGGTCAGCAACGAGGAATTCGAGAAGGCCGTTCCCGGTGTCAGCGATGAGGGGATTGAATGCGTCAAGGACATCTGCCGCTATATGTTCGAAGAATACGGCAAATTCCCTGCCCACAACGACACCATGCATCTGCTTTACTTCATTCAGGCGCACCATCTCGATACCGATTTCTACGATAAGTACTTTAAGGAGGGGGCTTATCTGGATACCCACAAAAAGCATTTCGATATGTGGCACAGGGGGACCAACGTTCCTAGGCGCCAGGAGGACTGAATATCGGCAGGGTTCGTATCGCCAGGCCGAATCTAAAAGATTGCGCTCATCGGGCGGCCCATCAAACAACGCGATGCGGACCGGAAATGCCGGTTCCTTTGCGGGAGAGAAACGCTGAAATGTCAAAGATGCTAAAGCGCTCGCCTCATTACGGCCAGCACGTGGCGCATGGCGCCAAAGGATTTATGGACTTTGCGGGCTGGGAAATGCCTGAGACGTTTTCCTCGCCGGCCGAGGAGGCGCGCACCTGCCGGAATTCGGCGGTGATCTTCGACGGTCATCAGATGGGTGAAATTCACATCACCGGCAAGGACGCCCACGCGGCGGTTCAGAAGGTATGCTCCTCAAACATCAAACCCGTCGCAGGGCGCTGCTTTTATACCGGCATTCTGAATGAGCAGGGCGGATTCGTCGACGATCTCGTTGTTCTCTGCGTCCAGCCCGATCACTATCTGCTGACTGCGGCGGCCTTCAACATTTATAAGACACCGGGCTGGCTGCGATCACACGTCGGCGATATGAACATTAAAATCGATGACCAAACCGCCGGCACCACGATAATCGAAATTCAGGGTCCGAAGTCGCGCGAGATCCTCCAGAGCATTACCGAGGCCGATATCTCGAACGAGGCACTACCCTATTTCCATTGTGTACAGACAAAAGTCGCCGACATCGACTGCATCGTCGCCCGGCTCGGAGTCACCGGTGAGCTCGGCTACGAGATAATATACGACCCCGGTTATGCCTGGACGATGTATGACGCGCTCACCAATGCCGGCAAGGACCACGGCGCCACGCCATGCGGCAACAAGATCGTCGGTATTTTCAGGCTCGAGAAAGTCTATCACATCTACACACGCGAGATCGACGAGACCACGAACCCGTTCGAGGCGGGCCTCGATGGTCCGATCAAGCTCGACAAGGGCGAGTTCATCGGTCGCGATGCACTCCTTCGGATCAAAGAGAAAGGCGTCGACAGAAAATTGGTCGGCTTCGAGGTTGACAGCGGCCCCATCGTTATCACACCCGGCACGCCGATCGAGATCGACGGCAAGGAACGCGGCAAGGTCACCTTCGGTGCCCACAGCCCGACTCTGCACAAGGTAATTGGCTTGGGATATGTGCCCGTGGATTGCAGCGGTTCAGGTACCGGGCTACTAATTAAGACGGATTCTGGAAATCTATCAGCTACGGTCGTGGAGACACCATTTTTTGATCCGGCGGGGAAACGGATACGGATCTAGCAGGATTGGAGCGAAAACTTGACCGTGCCTTTAGATGAACAGGCAGATCATGAAGCAGGCGAGCGTAGTCTTTTCGATATATTACGAGCACGAGGTCAGCTTGAGCGGCCACCCAATATTCTGGATCGTCTAGACGATTGTGATCGAAAACGCGTATTGAGCCGCATTTGCCGTCTGAGAGTGAAACAGGGAAGCCTCCTGTTTCATCAGGGTGAATGGCATATTGGCATTTACATTATTGAGTCCGGTATAGTTCGGACCTTTTACACCTCCCCGACCGGCCGCGAAATAACGCTCGCATATTGGCAACAGGGCAACTTCGTCGGCGGACCGGATGTTTTCGGCGGAAGCATACACATTTGGTCGGGGATTGCCGTCAAGACTTCAAGCCTTTTCTTCATAAAGGGTAACGATCTTCGAACCCTCATGGAGGAAATACCTCAGTTGGGGATAGGCATTGTCGAAGCGCTGGTCTTTAAGGGCAGGTGTTTCTCTTCGCTGATTCAGATGCTTGGAACGCGCTCAGTGGCAGAGCGGCTCGCCCAGCTGCTTCTTATGCTCATTGACAGCTATGGAGAGGTGGACGACATCGGAGGAATCGCTATCCAACGTCAGTTCACCCATGAGGACCTCGCTCATATGGTTGGCGCCTCGCGCCAATGGGTGACGACAACGCTCGACCGCCTGCAGCGGCAGGGTGTCGTGCAGATACGCAAGCGTCAGGTCGTCGTTCTCAGACCGGACATTCTCGCTGGCCGGACAACGGTCATGAAAGAGCGCAAGCACCCTTTTTAACCCAATTGTCAACTAGTTGACAGACGTTCGGCAAACGTTCCTCCAAGCTGAAACTGGTGAATTTCCACGAATGCGTCGCGAGGGTCGCGCCATTTGACCAGCGCATCGGAAATCGGGTGGGTTATTAAAAAATAGCCAGCGCGGCCAATGTCTAGATGCTCTATCGGAGCGGATTGGGAGGAAGTACCATGTCAAATAAGAAGCAAAAAAAACGCGCAATTTTGAAGACTGCAGAAACCGATTCCGACAGCTCGCCAAAATTTGGCCGATATGAAATTACGCGGCGACATTTCATGGTTCGCACCGCCGCCGGCGTTGCGGGCGCCGCGCTGGCGACCGCCGGCTATCCCTGGGGCGACCTCGCCTATGGCCAGCAGCTGAAGGGCAAGCCGGTAACTATGAACGTCGCTATTCGGCCAGACTGGACGCAGGGCTGGTTCGGAATGATCAACGAAGAGCTGGGGATCTGGAAAAAATATCTCCCTGAGGGGAGTGAGGTGACGTTCAGTCACCCGATTCAGGGCGGCATCGTGACCAACGAATTGATCGCCGGTAAGAGCATGATCGGCCACAATGGCGACGCGCCGGGCCTGATCGCGACCTATAAAAGAGACCGCGAGGACATCCGGGCCATCGCTCTGATCGGAAGCTCACCGAGCGGATATCACTGCTATCAGGTCATGGTCCGGACGGACGCGCCCCAGTTCAACAGTTCAAAGGAGGCGTTGAAGTGGATGGAAGGCAAGGTCGTCGCCTGCCCGAAGGGCAGCTGTTCCGACCGGTTCTTCCAGGACGTGCTGAATCGGGAAGGGATTCAAGTTGCAGAGTATCTTAACCAGCCCATCGGCGTGATCACGACAAATCTCCGGGCCAAGAAGATCGACGCCGCTTGCACCTGGGATCCGCAGGGCGCAGGGGTTAGCGAGATCGCCGGCGAATCTATCGCGCGGGTCGTTGCAACCGGTTATCCGTGGGACGAGCGCGACTCCGGAACGATTGTTTGCCGCAAGGATTTTATGGATCAGAATACCGAGGTGGTGAAAGCCTGGCTGAAAGCCGAAATCGAGACCCAGATGTGGTATTATGATCCTCGCAATCACGCCGAGGTCCTGAAGATCGCCCAGAAATACGTTAAGGGCTTTTCGCACAAGGCCCTTTGGTTCTCGATGGCGGGCCTGATACCGGAACCCTATTACGGTGGTCCGATCCGCGACGAGAAACTGTTCGTCTGGAACGACGACGTGCGCAAGCTGCAGGAAGTGGTGCGCGATTATCTTGCCAAGAACAAGATCATTCCACACAAGGAGCTGCTGCCGGGTGCAATCGACGACTCGCTTGCACGCGAGGCAATGAAGGAGATGAACGTAACCTCTCCGCTCATCACCCTGAAGGCCGTTCCGATCGACAAGGGGTATCCGCTGTTGAACGATCCCAAGAAGATTGAAGAGTATGTAGAACTCTTCAAGCTCTAGCGGGATCGCAACCCATCAGGCCTCATAGAATATTTTGTGTGCCGAACATGGGGCCGCCCGCCAATGGACAGCCCCATGTTTACCATCGTATCGGACGCATTTGCGTCTGCTGTTGCCTACCGGTTGGATCGGGGCGGCGAATCCCCTGGCCGCTGGAACATTAGAGGGGTACGGGAAATGGAAGCCGGTCGGTCGACCGCAATGCAATCCGGAGGGCGCTCACGGGTCCAGTATGGCGTTCGGCTGAAACGCCTCGTAAAGAGCCCACGGCTCTATCAGGCGGTTTTTGGGATCGGCCTATTTTTCATTCTCTGGTATCTGTTTGTGGATTTTTTCGGGATCTGGCGGTTCGCCAAATTGCCGAAGCTGGTAGAGAGCGTAAAGGAGTGGCTGAGCACGGACCCGGTTTTCGGCGTCTCGCTCTTCACGGCCGAGTACTACAAACACATCTGGGCAAGCCTTGTTCGGGTTTTCAGCGCCTTCGCCATCGCCACCGTCCTTGGTATCACGATCGGAATTCTCATGGGGTGGCGCCGCATTTTTTTTGCCCTCACCTTCCCTATTCTCGAGACGCTTCGGCCGATCCCGATCCTTGCCTGGATTCCACTCGCGATCATACTATTGCCAGGCCGTGAGCTGCCCATAATCGGGTTGACTTTTCTCGCCGCGTTTTTCGTGACGATCCTGAACACGCTTCTCGGTGTCCGCGCGATCGACAAGGTCTATTTCCGTGCCGCGGAGTCGTTGGGCATGAGCCAGTGGCAGCAGCTATGGCATGTCATCGTCCCCGGCGCACTGCCGTATATTTTCGTCGGACTGCAGATAGCGATGGGCGCCTGTTGGTTCTCCCTGGTCGCGGCCGAGATCCTGTCGGGCAGCGCCGGCCTCGGCTACAAGGTCTGGGAGACATACTACTATGTCCAGTACCCCACGATGGTTATCACCATGGCCACGCTTGGCTTCTTCGGATACGTGTCGAGTGCAATCGTGCGGATCACAGGCAATCGTCTGATGCGCTGGCGCTCGGAAATGCTGGCAGGTGTGTGATGGAGAACACGGGCGCGCTGTCAATCAGGAATGCCGGCAAGATCTACGACCCGGAAGGCATTCACGTCGTTGCGGTCGACGACGTTTCGCTCGAAATCGAGGCAGGTGAGTTTTTTGTGCTTGTCGGGCCGTCCGGCTGCGGCAAGACCACCCTGCTGAATGTCATCGCCGGATTCGATCAGTTGACGTCGGGCGCCATAAACATGGACGGGACCCCCCTCGCATCGCCGGGCAAGCGCCTGCGACCCGGTCCCGACCGCACGGTTGTGTTCCAGCAGGGGGCGCTCTTTCCATGGAAGTCGGTTCTCTGGAATATCACTTGCGGTCCGGTGAAGCAGGGCCGCATTTCGGTGGAGGCTGCCAAGAAACAGGCCCGCGAGTTCCTGGCGCGTGTCGGGCTTCACGGCATCGAGGATCAATATCCAGAAGCGCTTTCCGGCGGGCAAAAACGGCGCGTGGAAATTATTCGTGCCCTGATGAACGACCCGACGATTCTGTTGTTGGACGAACCGTTCCGCGCGCTCGATGCTCTGACCAAAAGCGTCGTCCAGGAGCATTTGCTCGAACTCTACGATTTCTCGCCCAAGACCGTCTTTTTCATAACCCACGATCTCGAAGAAGCGATTTTTCTGGGCGACCGCGTCGCGATAATGACGACCCGGCCCGGTTCGATAAAGAAAGTCGTCAGGGTGGATATCCCGAGGCCCAGAGACCACCGGATCCTGACGTCCTCGCGTTTCCTCAAACTCAAGGCGGAACTTGGCGAGGCAATTCACGATGAGGCGCAAAAGGCGTTCGAAGCCGGGGAACGGGAGCTCGCATGACGGATCAATCGGTGATCATCACAAAGTCGGGAGAACGTCGAAGCGCCCAGCCAATGCGTCAGCTTACGTCGAGCAATCGTTTCATTCGCTGGCTGAAGAGCCTTTGGGGGCTGAACCTCCTTCTCGGTACGATATCGATCGGCACGATTCTACTGTTTTGGGAATTCGCCGCAACGCTGGGGATTCCCGGGCTCAAGGATGTACCCCCGCCTTCAGCAGTGATTGCAGCGGCCAATGACCTTCTCGTTTCGCCGCAATATTGGAATGGCTGGCTTCTCAGCTTCGAGAGGATCGGCATCGGTTTCCTGTTGGCTCAGCTTGTTGGCATTCCGCTCGGACTGGCGATGGCGATGAGCCGGCCGACCTTCGGCACGATATTCCCGATAATCGAATTACTCCGGCCTATACCTCCGGTTGCCTGGATCCCCATCTCGATCGTGTTTTGGCCTACCCGCGAACAAAGCGTCATTTTCATCGTTTTCCTCGGCGCGTTCTGGATTGTGCTGCTGAATACGATAGGCGGCGCGTCGAATATCGACCGTGTCTACAAGCGGGCGGCACTCTCGCTGGGTTCGCAGCCGCGCGACCTTTTCTGGAAGATCATACTGCCGGCCACAATCCCCTCCATCGTCACCGGCATGGCGGTCGGCATGGGCATCTCGTGGGAAATGGTCGTGGCGTCGGAAATGATCGCCGGTGATACCGGACTGGGCTATTTGCTGTGGCAATCTTTCCAAATCGGCGCCATCGCTCACGTCATCGTCTGTATGATTTCGATCGGTATCGCCGGCTACCTCTCAAGCGCATTGATCAGGGCCATTGGCGGTTTCGCGACTCCTTGGCTTCGGTTGCACTGACCGGGAGACCAGGAGTTGGGTCGGACAATGAACGCGATAAGCGAAACTAGGACCAAACCCGCCGAACGCAGCGTTGCAAGCGAATTCGCGATCGAACAATTCCCCCTAATTGCGAT
>Ga0315553_10003205_pt1 | contig 12821 bp, 7 predicted proteins | sample SalMarSW160140MG_FD_203099 | JGI IMG/M metagenome (GOLD analysis project Ga0315553, IMG submission 203099) | Salt marsh sediment microbial communities from the Plum Island Ecosystem LTER, Massachusetts, United States - Salt Marsh Sediment SW1601-40 ... | reverse complement strand
ATCCAGCGGTCGAAGCCGTCCACCGCCAAGGGCAAATACATCAAGAGAATCTGCCTGTCGTCCAGCATGGGACCAGGCGTCACGGTGGCAGTGTAGGCAATTGCGGATTGTGGATTGCGGATTTGTTGCGGGGTAACACTTCAGCCAAGTGACCCGCAGCCCGAAATGGAGTCCTGAATGCCCAGCAGGCTCAACAAGCTAGTCGTCGATGAGTTGAGCGCGAAGTTCCGCGAGGTGGACACCTGCTTCTTTGTGGACTTCACCGGCTTGTCCGGCCGCAAGGCCGCCGACCTGCGTTACCAGATCCGCTCGGCCTGCGGAGGAGACACCACACTGACCGTCGTCAAGACATCGCTCGCCAGGCGGGCGCTCGCCCTGGCTGCCGACGGACAGGACCTTGCGGACGGGCCTGTGGGCGAATACCTGGAGGGGCCCACCGCGATCGCCTACGGCGCGGGTGACCCCGTGCTCCTCGCCCGGACCCTGGCGGACTGGGCCAGGAAAGAAGCGTCGATACGGTTCAAGGGCGGGTTACTGGTCGGCCGCCCGCTGGCGCCCGATGCCGTGGCCGAGCTGGCGAAGATCCCGCCCAAGCCCATTCTGATGGGGCACGTCGTCGGGATGATCGCCGCGCCGCTCACCTCGCTGTTGAACGTCGGCAACGGGCTGATCCGCAAGCTCCTCGCCCTGTGCGATGCGTTGGCCAAGAAGAACTCCGAAGCGGATTCTGAGTGAAAGGAGAAGAGAGAATGTCCGAAGCAACACCCGAACCGGCCGGCAAGGTGGCCGAAGCGCTCGAACTGATCTCGGGCATGACGGTTCTCGAATTGTCCGAGTTCGTCAAAGCCGCCGAGCAGAAGTTCGGCGTGACCGCCTCCGCACCGATGGCGGTGGCTGCGGGGCCCGGCGCCGCCGGCGCGGACGCCGCGGCAGCGGAGGAGAAGAGCATGTACGACGTCGTCCTCGTCGCCGCCGGAGACCAGAAGCTTCAGACGATCAAAGTCGTCCGGCAGCTCACCACGCTCGGCCTGAAAGACGCGAAGGCGCTGGTCGACAGCGCGCCCAAGCCGCTGGCGGAAGGCGCTTCGAAGGAAGAGGCCGACAAGATGGTGGCGGCGCTGGAAGAGGTCGGCGCCAAGGTCGAACTCAAGTGATTCTGGACTGTGCATTGCAGATCGCGCAGAGCTGATTCCGCAATCCGAGGTCCGCAGTGGAGTGCTGCCATGAGGTTTTTCAAGATCATCGTGGAGAAACACCTTGACGGCTACGTGGCATACCCGCTGGGACTGAAGGGAATTGTCGTCGGGCAAGGAGAAACCTACGAAGATGCTCTTTCCGACGTAACGTCCGCAATCCGATTTCATGGCCAGACGTTCGGAAAGGAAGCATTGGAGGTAGAGCCGCGGATTGTTGAAGCCTTCGTCGCCGAAGCAGGGATAGAAGCTTGATGGTTGTGGACGGCGGACGCGATCTGCTCACGCAGCCTTGGATCCGCAATCCACAATCCGAAATCCGAAATGGAGTGCGCAATGGACGTCCGTGACTACAAGAAGGTCGGCGACGCGGTAGACGTGCCGAACCTGGTCGCGATCCAGACCGATTCTTATCGGGAGTTTCTCCAAGCGGACACGACACCGGTGAAGCAACCAAGGGTGTCGCCGGAAAAGCGGATAGATTCGTTTGCGGCAGTCTTCGAAGGACTTTACAAGAAGGCAATGCGCATGAAACCTAAGGAAGCTGCTCTCTTTGAGGCCGCGCAAGTAGCTGGCCAAGAGGCGGCCAAACTCCTAAGGAAGGGCGAGCTCACCAACAAAGCGCATGAGAAACTGTGGGCTGCTGTTGTCGCGAGCGCTAGGTGGAAGTATGTTGCAGACCCTCGACCTGGCGTTTGGCAAAAAGAGGAAAGCCGGCTAAGAAAAAACGATATCACGGAAATCGCCAAAGCACTTCGCGCGGCTCTACAGTCTTTAAGCGAAGGCCGTGCAGACGAAGCCATCGCAGTAATGGCTGGCTCGGATGGGAAGGGGGGGGGGTTCGAGGGAATTCGCAGTGGGGTCGCCTCTGCGATTCTCCGGTTTCTAGACGACAAGAATGCAGCCATAATCGACTTCCACGCGTGGAATCTAGCCAAACATGTTTTGCAGGGACAAAGCGGGCAGAAGCCTGCCAATTCTGTGTACACTCCTCAGGAGTACGCCCTTTACCTAGGTTGGCTACGCCAGATAGCGGATCGTCTCCCCAAGAAACGGTCTGTCTCTGATATTGATCTGGTGTTGTACTGTGCGGATAAGGATAACTTTTGGAAACCTGAAGATGAGGGTGGCGGTTCTCGGCGAGGGCGCAAGAACCGCGGGCTGGAGGGCATCTTCCGCGAGACGTTCCCCATCCTCAGCTACGACGGCAGCATGCGCCTCGAGTACGTCTCCTACGCGCTCGGCCGCCCGCGCTACACGCCGGACGAATGCCGCAAGCTCGGCCTGACCTACGGCCGCCCGCTCACCATCACCGTCCGCCTCGTCGGCCCCGAGACCATCGAGGAGGCCGTCTACCTGGGCGACATGCCCATCATGATGGGCGGCGGCGAGCTCATCATCAACGGCGCCGAACGCGTCATTGTCTCGCAGCTCCACCGCTCGCCCGGCGTCGACTTCGAGGTCACCACCCACGCCACCGGCAAGAAGCTCCACTCCTGCCGCATCATCCCCGAGCGCGGCAGTTGGATCGAACTCTCCATCTCCAAGAAGGACGTCCTCTCCGTCAAGATCGACCAGAGCGGCAAGTTCGCCGCCACCACCCTCCTCCGCGCCGTCGAGGACAAATACGGCACCACCGAAGACCTGCTCCGGCTGTTCTACGACACCAAGGTCGTCACCCTGAAGAGCAAGCCGGACTACAAGAAGCTGGTGGGTGCCGTCGCCGTCGGCGCACTGGTCAACGCGTCGACCGGAGAGATTATCGTGGAGAGCGGCGGCATCATCGACGAGACTGCGATCGAGTTCATCGAGGCGTCCTCGCTCGACAGCCTCGAGATCATTCCCGACATCGCTGACCCGCTCATCCTCAACACCATCGCCGAAGACCGCGCCCACACCTACCGGGAGGCCCTGGAGCGCATCTACAAGCGCCTCCGGCCCGGCAACCCGTTCCAGCTTCAGCGGGCGCAGACGCTGTTCCACGAGCGTTTCTTCGACTCCAACCGGTACCGCCTCGGCCGCGTCGGCCGGTTCCGCCTCAACCGCAAGTTCAACCAGACGGTCAGCGAAAAGGAAATGACCCTCCGGCCGGACGACCTGGTCAACGCGTTCAAGTACCTCATTCAACTCCGCGAGAGCGGCCAGACCCAGGCCGCCGGGGTCACCTCGGGCATCGACGACATCGACCACCTGGGCAACCGCCGGGTCCGCACGCTCGACGAGCTGGCCGGCGACGAGGTCCGCAAGGGCCTGCTCAAGCTCCGCCGCACCGCCCAAGAACGCATGAGCATGAAAGACCCCCAGGACCTCACGCCACGGGTGCTCATCAACCCGAGGACCGTGTCGTCCGCCATCGACTACTTCTTCGGGCGGAGCGAGCTCTCGCAGGTCGTCGACCAGGTCAACCCGCTGGCGCAGCTCACCCACGAGCGGCGCCTGAGCGCCCTGGGGCCCGGCGGCCTCAACCGGAAGCGCGCCGGCTTCGAGGTCCGCGACGTCCACACCTCGCACTACGGCCGCATCTGCCCGATCGAGACCCCCGAAGGCACCAACATCGGTCTCATCGTCTCGCTCTCCATCTTCGCCGAAATCGACGACTACGGCTTCCTCGTCACCCCCTACCGCAAGGTCAGGGAGGGCCGGGTGAGCAGCGAGGTCGAGCGCCTCCGGGCGGACCAGGAGGACGAATGCACCATCGCGCCCGCCGACGCGGTGGACGAGAAGGGCCGCCTGGCGCCGGAGGTGATGGCGCGGGCCAAGGGCGAGTTCAAAATGGTTCCCGCCAAGGAGATCGACTACATCGACGTCTCGCCCAAGCAACTGGTCGGCATTTCCGCCGCCCTCATCCCGTTCCTCGAGCACAACGACGCCAACCGGGCGCTGATGGGCTCCAACATGCAGCGGCAGGCGGTCCCCCTCGTCACCAGCGAGCCGCCGCTCATCGGCACCGGGATGGAGGGGTACGTGGCGCGGAACTCGGGCATGGTCGTGGTCGCCGAAGAGAGCGGCACCGTCCGGCGCGTCACCGCCGATGACATCACCGTCGACAACCGCATCTACCCGCTGCGGAAGTTCGTCGGCCTCAGCGCGCGCACCTGCCTCAACCAGAAACCCATCGTCCGCGAGGGCCAGCGCGTCAAGACAGGCGAGGTCATCGCCGACGGCGCCGCCACCAAGGACGGCCGGCTCGCCCTCGGCAAGAACGTGCTGGTTGCCTTCATGCCGTTCGACGGATACAACTACGAGGACGCCATCCTGATCTCCGAGAGGCTGGTCAAACGGGACACTTACACGTCCGTCCACATCGACGAGTTTGAGGTGGAGGTCCGCGAGACCAAGCTCGGCCGCGAGGAGTTCACCCGCGACATCCCCAACATCCCCGAACACGCCCTGGGCAACCTGGACGACGACGGCATCATTCGTGTGGGCACGCGCGTCCGCCAGGGCGATATCCTGGTCGGCAAAGTCGCCCCCAAGAGCAAGACCGAGCTCTCGCCCGAGGAGAAACTCCTCCACGCCATCTTCGGCCGCGCCGGCGAGGACGTCAAGAACGAGTCCCTCGACGTCCCCTCCGGCGTCGAAGGCATCGTCATCGACACCCAGAAATTCTCCCGCAAAGCCCAACTCTCCGGCGAAGCCAAGACCCGTGACCGCACCCAAATCAAGAAGATCGAGCGCGAGTGCAACCAGGTCATCTGCGACCAGTTTCTCAAGATGATCGACGCCGTCTCCGGGGCCGCCAACGGTGTCCTGGTCGATACGGACTCCGGGCAGCGGCTGGCCAAGCTGGGAGACTGGCCCGCCGACGAAATCCTCGACCTTGAAGAGCGGCTCGACGTCGAGAACCTCCGCGTGCTGGTCAGCGGCGGACCCCGCAAAGGCCAGAAGATCAACCCCAAGGCCCGCCGCGCCTTCGAGATCTTCAACGAACGCATCGAAGGCAAGAAGGACGAGAAAGACCGCCGCATCAGCCAGATCAAACGGGGCGACGAACTGCCCCCGGGCGTCCTCGAAATGGTCAAGGTCTACGTCGCCACCACCCGCAGGCTCGCCGTCGGCGACAAGATGGCCGGGCGCCACGGCAACAAGGGCGTCATCGCCAAGATCCTCGCCGAGGAGGACATGCCCTATCTCGAGGACGGCACCCCCGTGGAGGTCGTCCTCAATCCGCTCGGGGTCCCCTCCCGCATGAACGTCGGCCAGATCCTCGAAACCCATCTCGGCTGGGCCGCCAAGAAGATGGGCTACGAAGTGATCACCCCCGTGTTCGACGGCGCCACCGAGGACGAGATCCGGACGGCCCTGGGAGAGGCCGGCCTGCCGCCCAGCGGCAAGACCCGTCTCTACGACGGCCGCACCGGGCGGCCCTTCGACCAAGAGGTCACCGTGGGATACATGTACGTCCTCAAGTTGGAACACCTGGTGGACGACAAGGTCCACGCCCGCGCCACCGGCCCGTACTCGCTCATCACCCAGCAACCCCTGGGCGGAAAGGCCCGCTCGGGCGGCCAGAGGTTCGGCGAAATGGAGGTCTGGGCCCTCGAAGCCTACGGCGCCGCCCACGTGCTCCAGGAGCTCCTCACCGTCAAGTCCGACGATGTGGAAGGGCGCACCCGAATCTACGAGGCCATGGTCAAAGGCGAAAACACCCTCCAGGCCGGCACCCCCGTCTCCTTCGACGTCCTCCTCAACGAAATCCGGGGGCTGGGCCTGAACATCAAGCTGGAGAAGAAAAAAAAGGAAGCGTAAAGACCCAATGCGTGAATCCCGAGCCTCAACCGGCCACTCCTCCGCGCACGCCGGGGCGTGGCCTGTCGATATTTTCCTATGGAGGTGCTGATGGCTAAGGCGCGATCCGATCCCGCCACACTGGAAGACCGGGCGGAAGAGTTCTCATCCGTGTCGATCTGTCTCGCCTCGCCCGAGGACATCCGGAGCTGGTCCTACGGCGAGGTCAAGAAGCCCGAGACGATCAACTACCGCACCTACCGGGCCGAAAAGGACGGCCTCTTCTGCGAGCGCATCTTCGGCCCCGAACGCGACTGGGAGTGCTTCTGCGGCAAGTACAAAGGCATGAAGCACAAGGGCATCATCTGCGACCGGTGCGGCGTCAAGGTCACCCACTCGCGCGAACGCCGCAAGCGAATGGGCCACATCAACCTCGCCGCCCCCGTCGTCCACATCTGGTTCTTCAAGGCGATGCCCTCCCGGCTGGGCAACCTGCTCGCAATGAAAACCTCCAACCTGGAGAAAATCGTCTACTTCCAGGAATACGTGGTCATCGACCCCGGCCCCGCCGCCGCCGAGGGCGTCCGTGAGAAGGACCAGCTCACCGAAGACAAGTACCGCCGCCTCAAGGAAACGTATGGGGAAGGATCGGGATTCCGGGCCGGCATGGGCGCCGAGGCCATCCGCGAACTGCTCCTGAAGCTCGACCTGCCCACCGTGGCCAAAGAGCTCCGCCAGGAACTCACCGAGACCGGCTCCAAGCAGCGCAAGAAAGACATCGTCAAGCGGCTCAAGCTGGTCGAGGCCATCAAGGACTCGCCCAACAAGCCCGAGTGGACGATCTTTGACGTCATCCCCGTCATCCCGCCCGACCTGCGGCCGCTCGTCCTGCTGGAAAGCGGCAACTTCGCCACCAGCGACCTCAACGACCTCTACCGCCGCGTGATCAACCGAAACAACCGCCTCAAAAAGCTCCAGGACCTCCACGCACCGGAAGTCATCATCCGCAACGAAAAGCGCATGCTCCAGCAGGCGGTGGATGCCCTGTTCGACAACGACCGGACCAAGCGCCCGGTCCTCGGCAGCAGCAACCGCCCGCTCAAGTCGCTCACCGACATGATCAAGGGCAAGCAGGGCCGGTTCCGCGAGAATCTCCTCGGCAAGCGAGTCGACTACTCCGCCCGCAGCGTCATCGTCGTCGGCCCCGAGCTCCAGCTCCACCAGTGCGGCCTGCCAAAGAAAATCGCACTCGAGCTCTTCCAGCCCTTCATCATCCGCCGCCTCAAGGAGTTGGGCTACGTCGACACAATCAAGTCGGCCAAGAAGATGCTCGAACGGAAGGACGAGGAGGTATGGGACATCCTCGACGAGGTCATCCACGAGCATCCCGTGCTCCTCAACCGCGCCCCCACCCTTCACCGGATGGGCATCCAGGCGTTCGAGCCGATCCTGGTGGAAGGCAACGCCATCAAGATTCATCCGCTGGTGTGCGAGGCGTTCAACGCCGACTTCGACGGCGACCAGATGGCCGTCCATCTCCCCCTCTCCGTCGAGGCGCAGACCGAGGCCGCCATCCTGATGATGTCCACCAACAACATCTTCTCCCCCGCCGACGGCCAACCCATCATCCGCCCGTCGCTCGACATGGTCCTCGGATGCTACTACCTGACCGCCGCGCAGGAGCGGACCCCGGAGACGCGCCCCAAGGTCTTCAGCGACACGACCGAGGTGCTGCTGGCGCTCGAGGAGCGCCGGATTTACCTCCAGCAACCCATCGAGGTGCGGCTGCCCGAGGGGACCGAGGTGGTCACCAAGGACGGCGAGAGCGAGCTCCAGCCGCCCTACCGCCTCGCCACCACCCCCGGCCGCGTCCGGTTCAACGACATCGCCGCCGTCGGCAGCCGGTTCTACAACCTGCCCGTCGACAAGGGCGCGGTCAACCAGATCATCTCCGACTGCCACCGGCTGCTCGGCCGGGCGGAGACCATCCGCCTGCTCGACGCCATCAAGAACCTCGGCTTCCACGAGGCGACCCTCGCCGGCCTCTCCATCAGCGCCGAGGACCTCCAGATACCGCCCGACAAGTACGACATCATCGACGGCGCCCAGCTCGAGGTCGAGCGCATCCAGAAGAACTACACCCGCGGCCTCATCACCGACAGCGAACGCCACCACCAGATCACCGAGACGTGGACCCACGCCAGCAACCGGGTGGCCGACCACGTAATGGACGAAGTCCGCGAGAATGCCCCCAAGCACGACCGGCTCGAAAAGGTCCTCCACGAGCAGAAGCTCATCGGAAAGACCCGCGTCACCCTCCAGCCCCACGACATCGAAGACATCATCAAACCAGCGTCCCTTCCAAGCGGGGCGGCCGAGTTCAAGGACAACTGGGGCGACCTCACCCACAATCCATTGGCACGTGCCGTCGCCGGCGCCGGCTGGCGGGTCCGCAAGCTGGAGCAGGACTCGAACGGCAAGATCGCCAGCGCCCACGTGGAGCTCCTTCTCAAACAAGGAAGCTACGCCCCGCTCGAACGATTCCTCGAAAAACGCAGCGGCCCCGCCCTGTTCGCGGAATTGACCACCCGCGACATTGCAGAGATTCTCGGCGAAGCGCTCCCCGACAGAGCAGAAGTGCACCAGCAGTACTGGCGCGACACGAAACAGAACCCCTTGGGGTCGGCCATCGCCGCGGGCGGCTGGCGCGTGGTCCGGCTCGACCGGGACCCCCAGGGCAAGGTCATCGGCGCCCGCATCGAACGCTCCTCGACCATCAACCCCATCTGGTGCATGTTCGATTCCGGCGCCCGCGGCAGCGCCATGCAGATCCGCCAGATGGCCGGCATGCGCGGCCTGATGGCCAAGCCGTCCGGCGAGATCATCGAGACGCCCATCAAGGCCAATTTCCGCGAGGGCCTCCCCGTGCTCGAATACTTCAGCTCGACCCACGGCGGCCGCAAGGGCCTCGCCGACACCGCCCTCAAGACCGCCGAGTCCGGATACCTGACCCGCAAGCTCGCCGACGTCGCACAGCACGTCGTCATCACCACCCACGACTGCGCCACCGCCAACGGCATCACCAAGACCGCCGGCGAGGTCCCCCTCGCACAAAACATCTACGGGCGCGTCGCCGGCGAGACCGTGAAGGACCGGCGCACCGGCACCACCGTCGTCAAAGAGGGCGAGCTCATCACCGAGCAGATCGCCCAGGCGATCCAGGACCTCGGCTACGACAGCCTCAAGGTCCGCTCGCCGATGACGTGCGAGACGCCGTTCGGCGTCTGCGCCAAGTGCTACGGGATGGACCTCTCCACCCAGCAGCTCGCCGAGCAAGGGCTGGCCGTCGGCATCATCGCCGCCCAGTCCATCGGAGAGCCCGGCACACAGCTCACCATGCGCACGTTCCACATCGGCGGCATCGCAACGACCAGCGCCGCCGCACCAGCCGACGCCCGCTCCGCCAAGGCCGGCATCATCCACTACGAGAACGTGAACCTGGTGACCGACCCCGAGGGCGACCCGGTCGTGCTGGACCAGAGCGGAGCGCTCGTTCTGCGGGATAAGGAGCACCGCGACCTCGACCGCTACCCGCTCCGCATCGGCGCCAAGCTCCACGTGAAAGACGGAGCCAAGGTCGGCGCCGGCAAGCTGCTCGCCTCGTGGGACCCGCACATGGTCCCGATCCTCGCCGAAAAGGAAGGATACGCGCGGTTCATCGACATCGAAGAGGGCGAGACCATGACCGTCGAGATCGACTCCGGTGGGTCCGCGCGGTCCGTGATCGTCGAGCACAAGGGCGACCTGCACCCGCAGATCATGGTCGAGGACAGCCAGGGCGAGATTCTGGGCATCTACTCGATCCCCGAGAAGGCCTACCTCGAGGTCCAGGAGAACAAACTCGTGAAGGCGGGCGAAGTGCTCGCCCGCACCCCTCGGGAGATCGGCCGGACGCAGGACATCACCGCCGGCCTGCCGCGGGTGACCGAGATCTTCGAGGCCCGCAAGCCGAAAGACCCCGCCATCATCAGCGAGATATCGGGCGAGGTGCACCTGGGCGAAAGGAAGCGCGGCAAGCGGTCGATCATCGTCCGCAACGAAGCGGCGGACATGGAACGCGAGCACCTGGTGCCGCAGGGCAAACGCCTCCTGGTCACAGCGGCCAGCAGCGTCCACGAGGGCGACCCGCTGGTCGACGGCAACCTCGTCCCGCACGACATCCTTCGCATCCGCGGCGAAGAAGCGCTCCAGCAGTACCTGCTCCAGGAGGTCCAGTCCGTCTACCGGTTCTGCGGAGAGGAGATCAACGACAAGCACATGGAAGTCATCATCTCCCAGATGCTCCGCAAGGTGGAGGTGGGCGAGGACGTGGGCGACACCACCCTCCTGCCCGGCGCCATCATCGACAAGTTCATCTTCCGCGCGGAGAACGAGCGGGTGGTGCAGGAAAACGGCAAGCCCGCCAGCGCGAGCGCGCTGCTCTTGGGAATTACCAAGGCCGCCCTCCGGTCGGAAAGCTTCATCTCGGCCGCCTCGTTCCAGGAAACCACCAAGGTGCTCACCGAGGCTGCCCTCGCCGGGAAGAACGACAACCTGCTGGGCCTGAAGGAGAACGTCATCCTCGGCCACATGATCCCGGCCGGGACCGGATTCGCGAAGTACCGGAATGCACTGGCCAAGAAGCTCGAGCTGCCGGAAGAGTCTACGGTAGCGGCCAGCTAAGGAGCTCTGGCAAAGCGGTGGGGCGGAGGTCCCTGTCTGCCCGTGGCAGGCAAGAATGCCTGCCCCACCAGGGTCTTGACAGGCCCTTAACGCAGAAAGGAGCAGAAACGTTGCCCACCATCAACCAACTGGTGCGGAAAGGGCGCAAGCAGACACGCAAGAAGAGCCGGCGCCCAGACTTGCAGAAGTGCCCCCAGCGGAAGGGCGTGTGTCTCCAGGTGATGACCCGCCCGCCCAAGAAGCCGAACTCCGCGCTCCGGAAGATCGCCCGCGTGCGGCTGACCAACGGCCGCGAGGTCACCGCCTACATCCCGGGCGAGGGGCACAACCTCCAGGAGCACTCCATCGTCCTCGTCCGCGGCGGCAGGGTGCGCGACCTGCCCGGAGTGCGCTATCACGTGATCCGCGGAACGCTCGATGCCAGCGGCGTCGACGCGCGGCGGCGCAGCCGCTCGAAATACGGCACCAAGCGGCCGAAGTGAGCAACGGAATTCGCCACTGATGAACACGGATGGACACTGATAAGAGCCTATCCAAGAAGGTGCGCTGGTCTTGTGGCACGGTTTTTGGATAGCCTCAGACAACAAATCCGTGTTTATCCGTGTTCATCCGTGGCTGGTCTCTGAGAACAAGGGGTTGGGAATGGCGAAGAAATTTGCGTCGACCGAACGGTTCCTGAAGCCCGACGTCAAGTACGACAACCGCCTCGCGGCGAAGTTCATCAACTGCATCATGCTGGACGGCAAGAAGAGCGTCGCGGAGCGGATCCTGTACCGCGCCCTCGACGTCATCGAAAAGCGCGTGCCCGACACGCCGCCGCTGGAAGTGTTCGAGAAGGCCATCGAGAACGTCAAGCCGCAGATCGAAGTGCGCTCCAAGCGGGTCGGCGGCGCCACCTACCAAGTGCCCATACCCGTCACCACTAAGCGCCAACTCAGCCTCGCCATCCGCTGGATCCGAGACGCGGTGCGCAAGCGCTCGGGAAAAGCCATGTATCTCATCCTGGCGGATGAACTCGTCGCGGCGTTCAACCGCGAGGGAGCCGCCGTCACCGTACGCGAAAACGTGCACAAGATGGCCGAGGCCAACAAGGCCTTCGCTCACTTCGCATGGTAAGATAAGACAGAAAACGACACCCCACGGGCCGATCGTCCCTGCCAGCCGGGACGGCCGGCTCGCGGCGCAAACAGAGAGACCGGCGCATACGTCCCATCGGTCCTCTAGGACCTGTTAGGCAACTGCGGACCCGCTCATGGCCGCGTTCAGCAAGAAGCGAAACATCGGCATCATGGCCCACATCGACGCCGGGAAGACCACCATCACCGAGCGCATCCTGTACTACACCGGCGTCGAGCACCAGATGGGCGAGGTGCACGACGGCGCCGCCACGATGGACTGGATGGTCGAGGAGCGCGAACGCGGCATCACCATTACTTCGGCAGCAACCACTTGCCACTGGCGCGATTGGGAGATCAACATCATCGACACCCCCGGGCACGTCGACTTCACCGCCGAGGTCGAACGCAGCCTGCGGGTGCTCGACGGGGCCATCGCCGTGTTCTGCGGCGTTGCCGGCGTCCAGGCTCAGTCCGAGACCGTCTGGCGCCAGGCCGACCGCTACCACATCCCGCGGTTGTCCTTCGTCAACAAGCTGGATCGTGTCGGGGCGGACTTCCACGGCGCCGTCGATTCCATTCGGACCCGTCTCGGCGCCACCCCGCTCCTGCTCCAGATCCCCCTCGGTCTCGCGGCCGACCACCGCGGCCAGATCGACCTGGTCCGGATGAAAGCCATCGTCTACGAGTCCGAAACCCTCGGCGCGAAATATCATTTCGCCGACATCCCGGACGGCCTCGCCGCGGAAGCCAAGCACCGCCGGGAAGAGATGATCGAGCTCCTTGCCGAGCACAGCGACAGCGTTGCCGAGAAATACGTGCACGACCACGACGTCACCGAGGCCGATCTCATTGCCGGCATCCGAAAGGCCACCCTCGGCGCCGCCCTCACGCCGGTCTTCTGCGGCTCGGCCCTGCGCAACTGCGGAATCCAGCCGCTCCTCGACGGCATCTGCCATTTTCTCCCGTCCCCCGTAGACCTCCCGCCCACGGAAGGAATCCACCCCAAGACCGAGCAGCCCGTCCGGCGCAAGCCCAGCCAGAAGGAGCCCCTCGCTGCGCT
>Ga0315553_10003204_pt1 | contig 12821 bp, 12 predicted proteins | sample SalMarSW160140MG_FD_203099 | JGI IMG/M metagenome (GOLD analysis project Ga0315553, IMG submission 203099) | Salt marsh sediment microbial communities from the Plum Island Ecosystem LTER, Massachusetts, United States - Salt Marsh Sediment SW1601-40 ... | reverse complement strand
GATTCGCGGGGACAGCATCCCAATACGCGTCGAAGAATTGAAGTGCGAAGAATGCGGGAATGCATTTGATCCCCCGGATTCGACTTACGATCCACTCGATATCGCATATCGAGAATATCGTCGTATGCACCAAATGCTTCAGCCTGAAGAGATTAAGGAATTACGGAAAACCTTAGGGGTTACGCAGCAAGAATTGGCGAATTTGCTGGGCTGGGGTGGAGCTACCTTAAGTAGATATGAAAATGGGGCGTTGCAAGACGACGCTCATGAGACGACGCTCCGATTGCTACGCGATCCAAAAAACGTATTAAAACTTATCGAGGCCAATCCTCTCTCAGTATCATCCGACAAGCTACCAAGGCTTGTCACACACCTAACTGATGTTATTGCAGAAGGTGAGCTTTCCTTCAGGCAGATATTTGAAAACAGATTCGGGCGGTATTCGGCAGATATATACAGCGGATACAGAAAATTAAATGTAAATAGAATATCTAGTTCAATATTGTTCTTCTGCAGCAGGGCAGAGATCGTAAAAACAAAATTGAATAAATTACTATTCTACTCTGACTTTAAGCACTTCAAGGAATATTCCGTGTCGATCACTGGTTCAAGATATGCTCACCTGCCGTATGGTCCTGCCCCAGATAGGTACTCCTTCTATCTTGCAGCGCTTCACGAGGAAGAAGGATCTTTAGCGATTGAAGAGAAATATTTTAATGACTATCCTGGTGAGGTTCTTATCGCTCTGAAACCTCCAGACTTGACCATCTTCTCTCAAAGTGAACTGGAAGTTTTAAGTGAAGTCAGTTCTAGTTTAGGTGATCATTCTGCGAAAGCTCTCTCTGATCTATCCCATCAGGAAAAAGGTTACTTGGAAACGTCTAACGGAGAACTAATTTCCTACGAGTATGCCGATTTCCTAAAATTCTAAGTTTCGAAAGTCTGTTCTGTTACATACGATCCCCCTAACGTCTTCCATGAGAAGGCCTAGTTTGTCAAGGGTCGACGTGGCGACCATCCCCTCTGATCCTCCCTAGCCAACAACCTTTCACCTTGCTTCCATACCCAAGGGCATGCTTCGCGATCCGCACTCTTAGTGGGCTCTTTTATGAACCCGGTGCCCGTTGGTGTTCGATCCAGGCGGGCGCTGCCATCTCGCTGACGGCCTCTGGCATTTGCCGGGCCCAGACGTTAGCCGCACCCGTGCCGGGTACAGGCAGTCAACCCCCTGCCGGGGACCTTCGGCCGAACGAGGCGTTGGCTGAAGGGAGATTTCAAGCAGTCGTCCTGCCCTGCCTCCCCTTCCGATAATTTCTGTAGTCCACCTCCGATCACTGAGAAATCAAGACAGATCAAGATCAAGCTGCAACGGGGACGGATTCAGGTATCTGGTCGTGCATTCTAGCAAGATAGAAGGGGTCATAAACCTCACCAGTCTTCCACAGGTGATGGAGCACGATAGCCAGCTTCCTTGCGACACCCACTACAGCTCTCTTTCGCTCTGCGTGCTGCGCGATTGGCGTTCTTCCCACCGCGTTCAGCCAGCTTCAAGCCCCACCGTCGCAGGTCGCAATCGGGACCAACACGTAAAGTGTGCTTCGCGAAAGGTCCCAAGATGTATTGTGCAGATCCAACCAGCAAGCGGCGCAGGTAGGCATCGCCGGTTTTGGTGACACCTGCACTTGCAGCGCAGGTGCAAGTGTCCGCAGCTGAGGATCCTGGTCACCGGATTGATCTCTGCGAGGGACAAGTCCTATAGCTGGACCCACTTCCCGGCTGCGGTGGAAGCGATCGGGGTTTTCAAGGGTGAGGATAAAAGCCAGAGAAGTGAGTGGACCCACACCGCTAATCGCACGGAGCAATCTGGTCTCCGGGTAGCGTTCGCTGCAAAGCTCTTCGTTCTTTTGGTCATAGGATTGGATCTGCTGGGTGAGGGTAGCGATGGTGTCAAGGATAGGAGCCAGGGCAGGTTGCAGGGGCTCGGGGATGTCGGGAGCGACTTTGCGAGCGAAGCTGTCTGCGGAACAAGAGGGCAAACGCGAGCCGGAGGATTTCATGAGGTCGCGGGTGTGGTTGATGAGCAGGGTGCGGCAGCGGACGAGGGCATCCCGCGAGCGCAGGATGGCCAGGTCAGCCTATGCCTCGGGTGATCGGTGATGGATGGGAGAGAGCAGCTCGGGATCGAGGCGCGCAAGCCGAGCGAGGGTTTCGGCGTCAGCGCGGTCGCCTTTACGGGGGTTGTGGTAGATGGCCCGGAGCTTGCGGGCATTGGCGACCAGAACATCATATCCCAGCTCTTTGAGCAGTTGGCTTGCCCAACGTGAGTGAGTGCCGACCTCCATGGCGATCCGGCAGGGTTGGAGGGTGGAGAACTTGCGCTGGAAGGAAGCTTTTGTGGTGGGCAGGCGCGATTCCTCGATCAATTCACCCTCCGGGTCCAGGATTGCGACGTAGGAGTGCTTATCTCCCAGGTCCAATCCGATGAAGAATGTGCTATTGTTTAACATGGCTGGTTCCTCCTTTTGCCCCTTTGAGTGCGCATAAGTTTGTGCTCATCGTACACGATGAAGCACGTATACGAGGAGCCAGCCTTCTCATTCCAATCTCGCTGGAGGCGACCGGGGATGCTGCGTGATTTGCATACATAGGTGCGGGAGTGTGGGACGGGAATTCCTGGCTGGTGGGGTAGCCCCGGCGCCTCAGCTCGAGGCTGTTGGGCGAAAAAGCAATTACAAAAAATCCCATTTGTGTGAATTATCCTATTTTCTATAGATTGTATTTATCTTATGTTCGTAATGTTATGAGAGTGTAGATTAGTCATACCTTTTGCTGGGAAAGGATACTTGCATGTCTGAGCCGATCATTCGCACAGAGCATCTTTCCCGCACCTTCGGCAGAATCAAAGCCGTCGATGATCTGTCCCTGGTCGTATCCGAAGGGATTGTGTTTGGGTTTCTGGGTCCCAACGGAGCGGGAAAGACTACCACAATTCACCTTTTGCTTGGTCTGCTGGAACCCACCCTGGGCCGAGCCACGGTAATGGGCTTCGATACCCGCACGCAGGCGAACGACATCCGCGCCCGGACCGGCGCACTGCTGGAGTTCTCCGGCCTCTACGAACGCATGACCGCTGAGGACAATCTGGATTTATATGGCCGGATCTATCGAATGCCCCTCTCCGAGCGGAAAGCGCGGATCAAAGAGCTGCTGACCCACCTTGACCTTTGGGACCGCCGGAAGGAGCAGGTGGTCAAGTGGAGCCGGGGGATGAAGCAAAAACTAGCGGTGGCCCGCGCCCTCTTTCACCATCCCAAATTGATTTTTCTGGATGAACCCACCGCCGGATTCGATCCGGTGGCGGCGGCCGCCCTGCAGACCGACCTCGCGGCTTTGGTGGCCCGGGAAGGCGCGACCGTTTTCCTCAATACCCACAATCTGACCGAGGCGGAGAAGCTTTGCGCCCAGGTTGGTGTGATCCGCAATGGCAGGCTTTTGACGGTCGGCAGCCTTGACAAACTTCGCATTGGCAAGGCAAACCCCCATGTGGAAATCACGGGCCGCGGATTCAGCGAGCCGATCCTGGCCTCGCTGCGGGGCCTGCCGGAGGTCGCCAGCGTCGAGCGCCAAAATGACCGGTTGCTCATCGAGCTGCGCGGCGAGGCGGAGGCCGCTCCGCTGGTGAGTTTGATCATCCGATCCGGAGGCGAAGTGGAGGAAGTGCGCCGTGGGGAAAGCAGCCTGGAAGACATCTTCCTCACGCTGATGAAGGAGAATAAAAATGCGTGATATCGGAACGATGGTTTGGAAGGAAGGGAGAGACACGATCTTTCCGGGAGGAAGGTTGGGCAACCTGAGTTCCCTGGTTTTCATCGCTCTGCTGGGGATAGTATTTCCCCTCATCGACCGGGTGGGGTGGCTCGCAATTTCCGTTCAGATGGTGCTCTTGAACGTCCTTTTTCCGTTTTATTACATTCTCGTGTATATAGGGGATTCCTTTGCGGGAGAGCATGAACGGCATACGCTGGAAACTCTGCTGGCCAGCCGGATATCGGATCGGGCGATCTTATGGGGAAAGGTCATCCCCACCGTCGGCTACATCTGGGGGATGACGGTGATTTCCTCGCTGCTGAGCATGGTCGTCGTCAATCTGGCGCAAGGACAATGGCCGTGGACGTTTTACACGCCGCTCAGCGGCTGGTTGATCGTTCTCGTCGCCTGCATGCTGGTCTGCCTGCTGGCCGCCAGCGGCGGAATACTGGTGTCCTTGCACAGCGCCACTACCCGGCAGGCGCAGCAAATCCTGCTTTTGGGTTCGTTGGGGCTGTTCATCGTTCTCTATCTGGTGTTCAGGGCATTGCCGTCGCAATGGTTCCAGGGGTTGAGCGGTTCCCAGATATTTCTGATTGCCATGCTGGTTACGTTTGTGCTGGACGCCATATTGCTGGCGATTACGATGGCCAGCTTTCGCCGTTCGCACTTGATTGCAGGTTGACTGCATAATCAATCTTTCGGAAGAATGATATACATTGTTTATTGGTAACGTATTTCATAAGTAGTATTCATTTTCGCCCAACCCGCGGTTGCAGCCGACATGGCCTTCGCGCTTAGGTTTTCGTTGGTATGTTCTTCGAAGTTCCGATGTATACCGGAGCCTAGTCTTGCACAGCCGGCCAATCGGCTGAACCGCAAGCCGTTATGCGCCAAGTCAGATACTCTTAATAGGAGGAAGGGGAAAACAAGATGAAAATCGAGAAATCAATAGAGATTGCTACTCCACCGGAGCGAATCTGGCCGTTCTTCGTAGATCCAGAAAAAGTTATTAAGTGGTCTATCACATTTAGGAAGTACCAATACACAGGGGATCAGATAAGTGGAGTTGGTACTACCCTATATATCGAGGAAAAAGCCGGTGGTCCACTAATGAAGATGCACTTTGAAATTACTGAATGGGTAGAGAATGAGAAAATTCGACTCAAAATGATTTCAGGCGCTTCTCTAAAGTCATATGAGCAACTATGGACATTAGCACCAACCAATTCTGGAAGCGAGTTCACCTTTTACGAAGAGATCGTTTTTCCTCTTGGAGTAATAGGCAAACTCATTGGATTGGTAAGTCAAGGAAGTTCATATAAATTCGTAGCAGAGATGCAGTCTAAGCTTAAGTCATTAGTTGAAGCGTAATCTGACTAGCCGAGGCACTCTTGTACAAATACTTGGCACATAACCATTCGCCAGACTGTGTGAAAAGTCAGCAAAAAGATGATCGGTGGGAGGAAAACACAAGAATAACGCAAATTTCAAGGGTCAGTTCCCGTAAAATCGGGCTGAGAATGCAAAAAGCGGGACGCGGTCCCGTTGACGCGAAATAAATCGGACTTTTCACACAGTCTCACGCAAAGGGAAGAGTCTCGAATGTCACGTTTGGCTAAAGGCTACGTGATTGGAATTGTCGGGGTCGCCATTTGGTCCACTACCGGTATTTTGATCAGCTTCCTGATAGTCCAGTACCGAATGCCAGCTTTGCTCCTGGCGTTCTGGCGTAACCTGCTAGTATCCGCAGAACTGTTATTAGCATTGTCTCTCACCAGGCGTGAGTTGCTTCGCATCCAGGTTTCGCAGATCAGGTTCTATGTATTCTATGGGCTCATTCTGGCTCTATTCAACTCTATATGGACTCTTTCGGTACAAGGCAATGGGGCCGCTGTGGCCACAGTCTTGGGATACAGTTCTGCGGGCTTCACAGCTTTGCTTGGACTTTGGCTCTTTAGAGAAACACTCGGGGCCCCAAAAGTCATTGCCATCTTCTTGAGTTTGGGTGGATGCGTGATGGCGTCAAATGCCTATAGCGCATCAATGTGGAACTTGAACTCATTGGGAGTGTCAACCGGTTTGCTTTCGGGCCTGTTGTTCGCAGGCTATACATTGATTGGTAAAGAAGCAGCAGGTCGAAGACTGAACTCATGGACATCAATGTTGTATTCGTTTGCTTTCGGCTCAGGGTTCCTACTGGTATTCAGCCTGATCCCCTCAGTGCCTGGTGCCGTGAGTTCAATCAGGGCACTTGTGCCTGATTTGACAGTCAACGGATGGCTTGTTCTCGTTGTTCTCTCGTTCGGCCCAACCGTGCTCGGCTACGGCCTCTACAACACCTCCTTGGACTACCTGCCCGCCAGTATAGCGAACTTGCTCGCAACTCTTGAACCAGCCATGACTGCGCTGCTGGCCTATATCTTCTTGAAGGAGCGAATGACCGCCATTGAGATAGCGGGTAGCTTGGTTATCCTCTCTGGGGTGTTCATCGTACAATTCGAGAAGCCCAAGCAAGCCGCAATTCTCTAGTTCGCCTGTATACACCAGCCTGAGGAGAGGCTGACTGGCCAACATCTCGCTAGGCCGTGTGAAAAGCAGCCAAAGGCTGCGAATTCTCAGCTAGAGCAGCGAGTATCGACGTATTCCAATAGATTGACCGCCGAAACTGATGAAAGACAAAAAAGCCCTGGATCACCCCAAGGCTTCGATCATCTTTGGAACCCCCATGATATTGATCACTCTTTTGATGTTGTACGCAAGAAACGAGAGACTCATTTCAGCGCTGGTTTTTGGTATTCCTTTCATCAAGAAATAACCCTGGTCCATGCTTAATTTGATGGTTCCGAAGGGATGTTCAACGATCGCCTTGCGTCTGGTTCGAAGATCAGGATTATCTTCAATGCGTCTCTGCATCTCATCCAACAGGTCTTCATCCACCCAACGGGTTATTCTTCTGCCGTCTTTGCTGCTGGTGCATTTGTGTTTGGTCTTGCAGTCCCTGCATGAGCTGGTGGCATAGTACTTGATCTGGCGATCCTTTTCGGTGGTCTGCCTGTCCTGGCGGACTGTCCAGGGGAAGCGGAAGGTCATGATCTCGCCCGCCGGACACCTGAAGCAATCGGTTTCCAGGTCATACCTGAAATCCTGCTTGGTGAACAATCCCATTTTGCGATTGGCGGAAGTATTCGCTTTGGGGATTGTGGGAGTAATGCCCTTCTGCAGGCAGGCCTTGATCTGGCCGCCGTCGTAGCCTGCCCTAGCAGTCCAGGGTAGCCCTTATTGGCAATGACCTCAAGCTCATCTACCTGGAGGATCTCTTTAGCCCGGGATGCCTCCGCTCCAATTGGTTGAAATCATTGACATCATTAGTAATATCGTGATCGATGATCAATTTGTGCTTGTCGTCCACGCTCACCTGCACGTTGTCCTAAGATACCAGGATGGTATACCCCACCTGGGTTCCATGGTTCTGCCCTAAGGGCATCCCGAAGGACACCGGGACGGTGTGGTAATCCGCAGCTGAGGATCACGATCGCCGAATTGATCTCGTTTGGGAACCAACCCGAGGGCAGGACCAACCTCACGGCTCCTGGCGAAGCGGTGTGGTTCTTCAAGCGTGAGCACAAAGGCCAGGGAGGTCAAGGGTCCCACCCCGGCGATACTCTGCAGTTGGCGGGTTTCGGGAAACTCTTCCTGACAGAGCGTTGCGATCTGGCGGTCGTAGGCCCGGATTTGTTGCGATAGTGACGCGGATCATATCAAGTACAGGCAGCAATGCTGGAAGAAGCCGCTCAGGGATGGCATGGGCTACTTTGCTGGCGAAACAATCAGCTGAGCAAGATGGCAGGCGATCGCCGCTGCTCTCCCTGGCACCGCCCGCCAGGGCAGGTGTGGTCAAGCCACGAACGTGGTTAATGAGCAGGGTCCGAGAGCGAACGAGAGCGTCGCGGGAACGGATCACCGCCAGATGAGCCTGCGCTTTGGGTGAGCGGTGGTGGATAGGAGAGAGTAGCATGGGATCGAGCCGCGCCAGGCGGGCAAGGGTCTCGGCATCAACTCGATCTCCTTTACGTGGATTGTGATAGATCACCCGCAGCTTGCGAGCGTTGGCGACAAGCACATCATGCCCCAGTTCTCGAAGCATGTGGCTCACCCATCGTGATTGAGCCCCGACCTCCATGGCTACCCGGCATGGAGGGAGCCTGGAGAACTTACGCTGGAAGGAAGCCTGGTTGGTGGGTAGGCGAGTTTCTTCGATCAGTTCCCCCTCCGAGTCGAGAAGTGCGATGTAAGAGTACTTGTCTCCAAGGTCCAGTCCTACGAAATATATGCTATTCTTGTTCATGGGTCGGTATCTCCTTTTCTGGCAGCTACGAAAGTAGACTGCGTCTATTTGGTGAGCCCATAATAAGGCATCACGTGAGGGAGGTACCGGCCTTCTCATTCCAATCTCGCTGCCCTGTCCCGAGACAGGGTCTAGAGAGAGGCGACCGGGTATGCGGCGAGATTTGCAGGCGAGAGAGCGGGTGCTCGAAGTGGGAATTCTAGGCCGATGAACGTCCCCCGGCGCCTCAGCTCGAGGTTGTTAGCACGACGCTGAATGAACAGCAAAGGAGTCTATGGTGTGGAAGTTATCCTTAACGACATTGAAGTAATGTGTGTTGTTGCAGAAGCCGGTCCTGCAGATGCTCAGCAGGCTTTCGATAAACTGGAATCCAATCTCAAATCACTTAAGGGCAGACGATTCTACGGAACCTACCACGCTGGTGAATATCGAGCGTGTGTTGCACTGCTTCCCGATGACAAACCTGATGCGCTAGGACTGGAAACATATGTCATTCCCGGCGGGAAGTACATACGTAAGAAGATGACGCAATGGACAAAAAGACTCCCCGAAATCGGTAATACATTCATAGCAATGAGCAAGCAGTATCCAACTGATCCCACCCGACCAAGTATTGAGTTTTACAGGAGTCAATCTGAACTGCTCCTTTTCTTGCCAGTGTTATAAGAGCACTAATCACGTCGGTCATGATCCGAAGCGATTGGCCATCTAACATCTATGAAAGCACTGCACCTGTCAAGAACCAGTCCTCTTAAATGAAGCCTTCCTCCCATGGGGAGCGCTCTTCTCTTCGGTTGACCTCCAGCGTTTCATCTCGCTGGAGGCGACCGGGGATGTGGCGTGATTTGCAGGCGATGGAGCGGGATTGCAAGGCGGGAATTCCTGGCCAGTGTGAATGCCCCGGCGCCTCCACGCTGTGTGCTTCGCGAAGCTCGAGGTTGTTAGGACGGCTCACGAGCTATAGTTGACTCATTCGATGACGCCAACACTTCTTATTCTGTTCATTGTCACCCTTTTTATCGCTCTAGTGCTGATCGTGTTTGTTTGGCTCCGTCCACGCATCCTTACATGGGGCGCGACAAATCTCGAGATATCCTGCCCAATGGCGGGTGATGAACTTATTTTGGAACCAATCCTTCTCTCAACTCGTGCAATAACCATTAAGACTTGTGTATCCTCGATTTGGCCTTGGCTTGCCCAGATGGGGCAAGGCCGTGGAGGATTCTATAGTTACGATTGGTTGGAAAATCTATTCGGAATGGATATTCACAATTCTGATCAGATCATCCCAGAGCTCCAAGCTATTAACTCCGGGGACGTGATCCCGTTTTGGCGGGGCGCAGGGATAAAGGTAAAGGAAGTATTGCCGCAGGAATTGCTTGTACTTGCTGGAACGTTGAATGCGCCTCTTGATCACCACGAAGGCGAAGTAGGTGTAGGAGGTACGTGGGTTTTTCAATTGAAAATGCTCGATCTGAAAACGACAAGGTTGATTGTTAGGTCAAGGGTTACTGAATTCAAACCTGTCTGGTTGAGCATCTTACTCATGCGAGTCCTTGAGCCTTTGCACTATTTTATGGAGCGAAGAATGCTTGTTGGGATTAAAACCAGGGCTGAATCCTTACAGGCTCAATCAGACTGATCACCATTGAGCCGCATAACGCTGCGCTGTCCCGAGACAGGGTCTAGGGAGAGGCGACCGGGGATGCGGCGCGATTTGCAGACGGGTGAGCGGGTCATTGTGGCGGAAAATCCTTGCAGGCGGGGTAGTCCCGGCGCCTCAGCTCGAGGCTGTTAGGCGCATTTGTCTAACCTGGCGTCGGATCATCGGCGGCGAATCGCCCGGCACGATATATGGGATCAGTGTTAGCCTCTCGATGCATCTAGCACATTGAAGGAGGGTGGCATGAAGTTCAACCTGCGCCTGCTCTCCATAGTTCTCTTTCTAATCGCGACTTCTTGCGCGTCTAGCCCTGATGGCGTTCAGGTGGACTCCCCCCTAGACGCCGCATCCACACAGCTGCCTACGCCCGGGCCAAACGCAGAGCAGGCTCTTGCACCCACAGCCTCTCATTTGCCGCCCCAAAAAGGTGCGTTCGTCTCAGCTTCTGAAGCGTCCAACGTCCGAAGTGGCCCCGGCACGGAGTTCGAAGTTATCGGACAGCTGATACCAGGTCAGGTGTACACAGTCATGGGCAAGGACCACGATTGGCTCCAACTGAGGTTCGACGATAGACCGGCTTGGGTGTTTTCTACGCTAGTGACCCTTGGTGGTGATCCAGGTTCCATACCTGATTTGACCCTTTCCCCTGCCCCAAGTTCCCAGACAACCATGACGCTTGCAGACCAAGACGCTGCGGCTAAGCACATACGGAGTTTCCTGGGGAAGACTGATCTCACTCTCGCATTTGTCGGGCTTACCCTGATGATCAATTCGCCAAACGCCGATCGGCAGGTCGCTTTATTCGAGGATCAGCTCGGTACTCGCTACTCCGTCGATCCATCAACATATGTCATCGCGCAAATCGAACCATCGGGTGTCCGCTTTGCCTCAGGCAGCCCAGTCTCTCTAGATGTCATTCGACAGATGGCACATGATCTGGCCGCAAGCAGCCCTGGATTCTCGAACCTTGAGCCTACTCTCAAGTATGAAGAAGGCCAGAAGGATGACCTTCACTTCTTCGTTTGGATCGACACAAAGCCAGGCTGGAAGTTCAATCGTCCGCAACTCCAGGTTGGGATTATGGATGACGGGTCTTTGCTCACGTACATGAATACTTTGATTTGGGCACCGTGAAATGCGCCTAACCACTCGCCAGACTGTGTAAAAAGTCCGAATTTTCGAGAAGTAACGGGATAGGACTCTTGAAAAGGATCAAGAAATGGTTGATTAACGGGTTCGCACACGGAAAATGGGCTCATTCATGAGTTTTAGACCCACCATTAATCTTTTGGTCGACTTTTCACACAGACTCTCGCTGGAGCGGACCCGGCCAGCTCGGCGCGATGCTCTGAAGGGATCTTGGCCGGGCTGCTCAGCTTGAGACCGTTAGGCGCCAAGCCAGAAACTTTTAACATAGAGGAAGGAGAAAACAAGATGAAAATCGAGAAGTCAATAGAGATTGCTGCTCCACCGGAGCGAATCTGGCCGTTCTTTGTAGATCCCGAGAAAGTTATTAAGTGGTCAATCACATTTAGGAAGTACCAATATACCGGGGATCAGAGAAGTGGAGTTGGTACTCCACTATATATCGAGGAAAAAGCCGGTGGTCCACTAATGAAGATGAACTTTGAAATTACTGAATGGGTAGAGAACGAGAGGATTCGACTCAAAATGATATCTGGCGCTTCTTTAAAGTCATATGAGCAACTATGGACATTAGCACCAACCAATTCTGGAAGCGAGTTCGCCTTTTACGAAGAGATCGTTTTTCCTCTTGGAGTAATAGGCAAACTCATTGGATTGGTAAGTCAAGGAAGTTCATATAAATTCGTGACAGAGATGCAGAGTAAGCTTAAGTCATTAGTTGAAGCGTAATTTGACTAGCCTAGGCACTCTTGTACCCTCAAGTCGCATAACAATTCGCCAGACTGTGTAAAAAGTCCGAATTTTCGAGAGACGACGGGATAGGACCCTTGAAAAGGATCAAAAAATGGTTGATTTACGGGTTCGCACACGGAAAATGGGCTCATTCATGAGTTTTAGACCCACCATTAATCTTTTGGTTGACTTTTTACACAGACTCTCGCTGCAGCCGACCCCGCGGGCTGGGCGAAATGCATGCGATGGTTCTGATTTAAGATTCTTGAAAAGCAGGCGGAGGTACGAGCGGGGCGGCTGAGCTCAAAGCCGTTGTTGGGCGGACGTGGCCATGGATAGCGGGGAGGTGTTGTTATGGACAACACAACGCGAGTGACTTCAGAGCTCCTCTGGCGCGCCACGTTCATCGCGATGTTGATCGACGCCCCACTTGTCATTCTCATTCAACAACGGGTGTCTTCTGAGCTCTTCAGAAAGCTCAAGTGGCACTTGGCCGCCGCGACGGTCGTCGTGTACGCGGCGCTGTGGGGCGCATTCGCTTCCGTGTACTTTTGGGATGCAGTGTACGGGCACCTGTTCCCTGCTTGGTCACGGTGGCTGTTGCCATTTGGATACGGGGTGCTGTTCGGCGCGGTTGCCGTAGCGTTCTGGCGTGCGAGCGTCGCCGTCCCAGGTTGGCCGCCCGTCTGGTTCTGCCTCCTTGGGGGGCTAGTGTCTTTGGTGGGCCACGCCATCGGGATCTGGCGAGGCCTGCTCAGAGTGCCGCTGCTTTCTGAGGCGAGCGCCGCATCAGCGCTGGTGTTCGGGGTGTTCGAGTTCGTGTTCTATTGGTGTGCGATCGTGGGCCTCGCGGTCGCGGCGTGGAAGGCCGGCCTCGGAGTGCGCCGTGCAGATGGCTGATAGGACTACTGTGGAAGCGTCGCCGCCTCAGGAGAGTGACACCTTGCATCGCCACATTCGAGTACCCCTTGCTTTGCTTGCCGTACTCACCACAAGCCTAGTCGCGTGCGAGCCATCCCACCTTCGCTTGCCCGGAAACTTGGTCCTCGAAGAGCACGCCCTCACTGAACCGCCCGCGTCTGACCCTCTGAGTTTCCATCCTTTGGCAGGTACACAGGAAGAAAT
>Ga0315553_10003202_pt1 | contig 12825 bp, 14 predicted proteins | sample SalMarSW160140MG_FD_203099 | JGI IMG/M metagenome (GOLD analysis project Ga0315553, IMG submission 203099) | Salt marsh sediment microbial communities from the Plum Island Ecosystem LTER, Massachusetts, United States - Salt Marsh Sediment SW1601-40 ... | reverse complement strand
GACGGGAATAGGCCAAATCGAGCGGCAAAGCCCCTGCACCTACGCCAACGAATCACTTTTTTATAGCTATCGGCGCTCTCAAAGGCGCGGAGAGGTCGATTACGGCCGTCAAATCTCCGCCATTGTCGTGACTTAATTGCACAATCCACAATGTTGTCTGATCTTTCTCGCGACGAATTCCAACAGGAGGCGAGGTTGATCGGATTCGATCTGGACGCGGCGAATATGACTGGTTAGACGACTCTACAGAGGTACCGGTCATCGAGGAGAACAGGCCGCAAGGTTCGTACGCCGGCCGCCGGAAAGAACAGCGGGTATTCAACGGGGGAGCGTCGCCGTGACGACCTTTGATGCTGCTGCGGCTTGGCAAAAGAAGAAGCCAATTGCATTGGCGCTCTGCGCAGGCTGGTTAGCGCTTGGCCTTGCCGGCTGCGAGACTGCTCAATCTTTGTTTAGCTCGTCGGGCGATACACCGACGGCCTCGGTGGCCAATCAGCCACCTGCCGCGCCCAAGGGTCCGGCTCAACTCGCCATCGCCCCGGTCATCGGTCCGCCTGAGAGCGTGTCCAAGCAGTTGCAGGCCCAACTTGCCACGGACATCGAGCGCCAGAACATTCGCGTCGCCAAGTCGCCGAACGAAAGCGCCCAGTACACGCTGCGCGGCTACGTCGTCTCGTCGCTGGACAAGACGGGCTCGAAAGCGAAGATCTCCTACATTTGGGACGTAACCGACGCATCAGGCAAAGGCGTCCACCGCGTCAGCGGCGAGGAGACAACGCCGGCCGGACAGAGCAAGGATCCCTGGACGGCGGTCACGCCGAACGTCGTCGAGGCGATCACCGGCAGGACGGTTGCCTCGGTCTCCAAATGGCTGCCGCTGCAGACGCCGCCGGCCCCCGCCCCCGCGGTTGCAAGCAACACCAACGCCGACACCACCAGCGGTCTTGTGCAGACCGCTGCGGCGACGCCGGATGCAGCGGCGCAGGCCTATCCCAAGCCTCCGCCATCATCGCCGTCACCCGCCCCGGTCACGGGCAGCATCGGCAAACCGGGCGTGATCTCCGCTCGGGTGCCGAGTGTCACGGGCGCTCCCGGCGATGGCAGCACCTCCTTGCGCAGCGCCTTGCAGCGGGAGCTTACGCGCAACGGCGTCACGCTCGCCGAGGCGCCCTCCCCGCAGACCTATACGGTTGAGGGCATGGTCGCCATGGGTCCCGGCGCGGACGGCAAGCAGCCCATCACCATCGACTGGAACGTCAGCGACCCGAACGGCAAGAAGCTCGGCACCGTCTCGCAGAAGAACGAGGTGCCGCAGGGCTCGCTCGACGGCGCGTGGGGCAAGACCGCCGACGCCGCCGCCGCTGCCGCCGCGCAAGGCATCCTGAAGCTGCTGCCGCAAAAGACGCAGACGACCAGCTCCAATTAAGGCTGTGCGCGGCCCTTCGGTCACGCGACGTCAACTTTCCGACGGCAAACTGGGGGCCCCGCCGTTTACAGGTGCGGGCCCTCTTGCTAGAAGCGGCCGGCGTACGGCCGTGGAGGCGTGACATGCCTTTCGATGCCCGGAGCGGAGACGGCCGCGGTCAGCTGTCCATGAAGCTTGTCGCCGGCAACTCCAATCGGCCACTAGCCGAGGCGATCTGCGCTTACCTCAAGGTCCCCGCGACCAAGGGACAGGTTAAGCGCTTCGCGGACATGGAGATCTTCGTCGAGATCCAGGAGAACGTGCGCGGCCAGGACGTGTTCGTGATCCAGTCCATCTCGTTCCCGGCCAACGATAACCTGATGGAACTGCTGATCCTGATCGACGCGCTCAAGCGCGCGTCGGCTGCGCGCATCACCGCCGTCGTTCCCTATTACGGCTACGCGCGCCAGGACCGGAAGCCGGGACCGCGCACGCCCATATCCGCCAAGCTCGTCGCCAATCTCATCGAGCGCGCGGGCGCCGACCGGGTCATGACCCTCGACCTCCACGCCGGGCAGATCCAGGGCTTCTTCGACATTCCGACCGACAACCTGTTTGCCGCCCCGGTCATGGTGCGCGACATCCAGGAGCATCACAAGGCCAACAACCTGATGGTGGTCTCGCCCGACGTCGGCGGCGTCGTGCGCGCGCGCGCGCTCGCCAAGCGCATCGAGGCGCCCATCGCCATCTGCGACAAGCGGCGCGAGCGGCCCGGTGAATCGGAAGTCATGCACGTCATCGGCAACGTCAAAGGCAAACGCTGCATCCTGATCGACGACATCGTCGATTCGGGCGGTACGCTGGTCAACGCGGCCGAGGCCCTGCTCCAGCATGGGGCGATCGAGGTGATGGCCTACATTACTCACGGCGTGCTATCGGGCGGCGCGGTCAGCCGCATCCAGAACTCCAAGCTCAAGTCGCTTGTCATCACAGACTCCATCCAGCCCACGGCCGCCGTGCAGGCCGCCAAGAACATCCGCGTGCTTTCCATCGCGCCGCTGATCGGAGAGGCGATCCTGCGCACCGCACGCGAGGAAAGCGTCTCGAGCCTGTTCTACTAGCCGACCGCGCACAGCAGCCCGGTTCGGGTTCCGGCGAAGAAGGCGCCCTTGCCGGCGGCCCGATTGCCAAGCGCCGGATCCGCCGCTATAACCCGCGCCATCTCAAGCACTGCGCATGAGACGCCGCCCGGCACCCTTGGAGGCCGCGCGCGGGATTTCGGGCCGCATGGCCCCTTTTTTGTCGGAGATCAATGCCATGGCTCAGCAGTCGAGCGAGCTCAAAGCCACGGCGCGCGCGCGTGCAGGCAAGGGGGCCGCACGCCAAGCCCGCCGCGAAGGGAAGGTGCCGGCCGTCATCTACGGCGACGGCAAGCCGCCGGAGACGATCGTGCTCGACTACACTGAGCTATGGAAACAGGTGCTGAAGGGGCACTTCACCTCCACGGTGTTCGAAATCGACGTGGACGGCAAGAAGAACCGCGTCATTCCCCGCGACCTTCAGGTCGACCCCGTCAAGGACCAGCCGATCCACGTGGACTTTCTGCGCATCGGCAAGGACGGGCTCATCCGCGTCGCCGTGCCGGTGCGCTTCGTCAACGAAGCGTCCTCGCCCGGCCTGAAGCGCGGCGGCGTCCTCAACATCGTGCGCCACGACATCGAGGTCACCTGTCCTTACGACAGGATCCCGACCTACTTCGAGATCGATCTGACGGGACTCGAGATCGGCCGCTCCGTGCATATCTCCGCCGTCGCCCTGCCCGAAGGCGTCAAGCCGACCATCAAGGACCGCGACTTCACGGTGGCCACCATCGCCGGCGCCGTGAAGCAGGAGGAGGAGGAGGTTGCGGCCGCAGCGGCAGTGCCCGAGGAGGGTGTGGCGGCGCCGGCCGCGGCACCGGGCGCGGGCGCCGAGGCAGCACCGGCGGCCGCCAAAGGCGCAGCCGCGCCTGCGGCCAAGGGCGGCGAGGCCAAGGCTGCCGGCGGCGAGAAGAAGAAGTAACGATCCGGCCGCGCCGGTGGCGCGCCCGCTCTCTTCCGCGGGGCATCGCCCATGAAGCTCTTTGTCGGTCTGGGAAACCCGGGCGCCAAGTACGCGCGCCACCGGCACAACGTCGGCTTCATGGCGGTCGAGAGGATCGCCGAGCGCCACGAAGCCGGGGCGTGGCGCCGCCGTTTCCGGGGTGTGACCGCGGAGGTGAGCCTCGGGGGCGAGCGCGTCGTGATCCTAAAGCCGGGAACGTACATGAACGACAGCGGGGAAAGCGTCGGCGAGGCCCAGCGCTTCCTCAAGATCCCGCTCGAGGATGTCTACGTGTTCCACGACGAGATCGATCTGGCCCCCGGCAAGGTGAAGGTGAAGACCGGCGGCGGCGATGCCGGCCACAATGGCCTGCGCTCGATCTCGGCTCACCTCGGCAACGACTACACCCGCGTGCGCATCGGCATCGGCCACCCGCGCGTCAAGGAGGTGGTGCCGCACTACGTGCTGCACGACTTCGCCAAGGTCGAGTACGAGTGGCTGGAGCCGCTGCTTGACGCGATGGCCGAGGCAGCGCCCTTCCTTGCCAAGGGAGATGCCTCGCGCTTCCTCTCCCAGGTTGCAAGCGCGATGCGCGCCGCGGCGAAAGACGAAGAAGAGGAGGAGGCGCCGGAGCCGCGCAAACAGACGAAAGAGACCGCGAGCCGCGCAAAGCCGCACCCGGCGGGTGAGCGCGTTGCAAAGCGCGCCGGCGCGCTCGCCGAGAACCTCAAGAAATGGCTTTCCGGCCGCGGGGGCAAGGCCTAATGAAGCCAAATCGCCGCGCCAAAGACGTCGAGCGGAACACCCCTCACCCGGACCGCCCATGCACTGCATCGGCGGTCCGACCTCTCCCTCCGGGAGAGGTAAAGGAAGCTGCAGCGATCGCAACTCCACCTCTACCCGGTGGGGAGAGGTCGCGAGCGTCTATGCGAAGCATGGCTTCGTCATGACGCGAGCGGGTGAGGGGGGACCCAGATTGGCGCCACGGCGTGCAACGTACGCCGGAAGCTTGAAGTGCAACACCACGTCGCCAATGTGCCCCGCATGACGCCCGTCATCTCCGTCTCGCACCTGTCGAAGACCTACGCATCCGGCTTCCAGGCCCTCAAGGACGTCGACCTCGACATCCGCCGCGGCGAGATCTTTGCCCTGCTCGGCCCCAACGGCGCCGGCAAGACCACGCTGATCAGCATCATCTGCGGCATCGTCGTGCCGAGCTCGGGCAGCGTCACGGTCGACGGCATGGACATCTCGGCCCAGTACCGCAAGGTCCGCTCCTTGATCGGCCTCGTGCCGCAGGAGCTGACGGCCGACATGTTCGAGACCGTGTGGAACTCGGTGAGCTTCAGCCGCGGCCTGTTCGGCCGCCCGCCGAACCCGGCGCACATCGAGAAGGTGCTCAAAGCGCTCACCTTATGGGACAAGAAGGACGACCGGATCAGGACGCTGTCGGGGGGCATGAAGCGCCGGATCTTGATCGCCAAGGCGCTCTCGCACGAGCCGCAGATCCTGTTCCTCGATGAGCCCACCGCCGGCGTCGACGTGGAGCTGCGCCAGGAGATGTGGCAGCTCGTGCGCAATTTGCGCGCCTCCGGCGTGACCATCATCCTCACCACCCACTACATCGAGGAGGCCGAGGAGATGGCCGACCGCGTCGGGGTCATTACCAAGGGCGAGCTGATCCTGGTCGAAGGAAAGGACGAGCTCATGCGCAAGCTCGGCAGGAAGCAGCTCGTTCTGCATCTGCACGAGCGGCTCGATGCCATTCCCCCGGCGCTGGCGGCCCATAGTTTGGAGCTCTCTGCCGATGGCCGGGAGCTGACCTTCACCTACGACACGCGCGCCGACCGCACCGGCATCACCGCGCTTCTGAACGACATGCGCGCGGCCGACATTAACTTCATGGACCTCAACACGACGCAAAGCTCGCTCGAGGACATCTTCGTCGATCTGGTGCGGGGGGCGAGATGAACCTTTATGCCGTCAAAGCCATCTACATGTACGAGATGGGGCGCGCACTGCGCACCGTGATGCAGACGATCTTCTCGCCGGTCCTTTCCACTTCGCTCTATTTCGTGGTGTTCGGGGCGGCGATCGGATCGCGCATCACCCAGATCGACGGGGTGAGCTACGGCGCCTTCATCGTGCCGGGCCTGATCATGCTTCAGCTCCTGACGCAAAGCATCACCAACGCCTCGTTCGGCATCTATTTCCCGCGCTTTGCCGGCACGATCTACGAGATCCTGTCGGCGCCCGTCTCCGCGCTCGAGGTCGTCATCGGCTACGTCGGAGCGGCCGCGACCAAGTCCATCATCATCGGCCTCATCATTTTGGGCACGGCGGCACTCTTCGTGCCGCTGCACATCGCGCACCCGTTCTGGATGCTGGTGTTCCTCGTCTTGACGGCGCTCGCGTTCAGCCTGTTCGGCTTTATCATCGGCATCTGGGCCGACGGGTTCGAGAAGCTGCAGGTGATCCCGCTGCTCATCATCACGCCGCTGACCTTTCTCGGCGGCACCTTCTACTCGGTGAACATGCTGCCGCCCTTCTGGCGCACGGTGACTCTGTTCAATCCCGTGGTCTACCTGATCAGCGGCTTCCGCTGGAGCTTCTACGGGATCGCCGACGTCAACGTCGCCGCCAGCCTGGCCGCGACGCTGGCGTTCCTGGCGCTGTGCTTAGGAATCGTGTGGTGGATCTTTAAGACGGGCTACCGGCTGAAGACCTAGGGCCGCCCAAAGCATCGAGCTTGCGCCGTCCCATGCTGCGGGCCAGTGTGCCCCTCGCGATGCATGGGGGAACGCATATGGCCCAGATCATCAATCAGATCATCCAATTCTTGCAGCAAGGCATCCTTGCGATCTTCAAGTTTCTGCAACTGGTATGGACGTGGTCGTTCGGTCAAATCGTTGCCGTCTTCCAGTCGGAGTGGCAAAGCCTGCCGATCTGGAAAATCGTGGTGCTGATCGTCATCCTCGCCGCCATAGCCTACATCCTCTATAAAGCGGCGCTCGTGCTGTGGGCCGCCGTCGAAAGCCTGTTCAAGGCCTTCGTCAGCCTGCTCTTGGCCTTCGTCTCCGTCCTGCCGCAGATCGTCATCGCCGGGCTTATCGCCTTTGCGGGCGGCTGGGTCATTCACAACGTCAACTTCTAGAGCCGGCTGCCGCTGCGGCAACGTTGGGCTTCACAAGGGGCGCCGAATTGCTTAGGGCTCTGCCACCTCGTGGCGGCCCCGACCGCCCGTTTCCTCCCAGACCTCCATCAGGACGGCGAGATGGGCTTCAAATGCGGCATCGTGGGCCTGCCCAACGTCGGCAAGTCCACGCTCTTTAATGCCTTGACGCAAACAGCGGCAGCCGAAGCCGCCAACTATCCATTTTGCACGATCGAGCCCAACGTCGGCGAGGTCGGGGTGCCCGACGAGCGGCTGGAGAAGCTGGCCGCGATCGCCAAGTCGGCGCAGATCATCGCGACACGGCTGACCTTCGTCGACATCGCAGGCCTGGTGAAGGGCGCCTCCAAGGGCGAAGGGCTCGGCAACCAGTTCTTGAGCCACATCCGCGAGGTCGATGCCGTCGCCTACGTGCTGCGCTGCTTCAAGGACGATGACGTCACCCACGTGGAGGGGCGCATTGATCCGCTCGCGGACGCAGAAACGGTCGAGACAGAGCTGATGCTCGCCGACATGGAAAGCCTGGAGAGGCGGCGCGCTACAATCGAGAAGAAGGCCAAGACCGGCGAGAAGGAGGCGAAAGCTCAGCTCGCCCTCATCGATAAGGCGCTCGATCTTTTGCGCGCGGGCAAGCCGGCGCGTCATGCGGAACTCACGCCGGAGGAGGCGCCGGCCTACGCGGCGCTGCAGCTGTTGACCGCCAAGCCCGTGCTCTACGTGTGCAACGTCGATGAGGCCTCCGCCGCCGCGGGCAACGCGTATTCGCGCGCCGTCGAAGGCAAGGCCAAGGCGGAAGGCGCGGGTTGCATCGTCATCTCGGCCAAGATCGAGGCGGAATTCGCGAGCCTGCCCGAGCAGGACCGCGGCGAATTTTTAAAGGACCTTGGGCTTGCCGAGCCCGGCCTCAACCGGCTGATCCGCGCCGGCTACAAGCTCTTGGACCTCGTCACCTTTTTTACGGCCGGGCCCAAGGAGGCGCGCGCCTGGACGGTGACGCGCGGCACCAAGGCGCCGCAAGCCGCCGGCGCCATCCACACCGATTTCGAGAAGGGCTTCATCCGCGCCGAGACCATCGCGTATGACGATTACGTGGGCTTGGGCGGGGAAGCCGGCGCCAAGGATGCCGGAAAGATGCGCCTCGAAGGCAAGGACTACGTCGTCAAGGACGGCGACGTCATGCACTTCCGCTTCGCCAATTGAGCGCGCTGCCCGCTACTTGCCGGGCACCTCAATCGGAAAGGCGCCGGTGATTGAGCCTTCCCAGTTCGTGACGATGATCGACGTGCCGTCGGGGCTGAGGCGCGCTAAAGTCGCGAACGCTCTTTTGTTGGGCGGCCCGACGCCAACCTCCGCACCGTCTTCCCCCGTCGTTGCGCTCCATAACTGGGCCCAGCCGTTGCCGGCAGACAGAACCCAACGCCCGTCCGGGCTGAAGGAAACGGCGTCGACGTAGGGACCACCGCGCTGCTGATGCACGGCGATCTGCGCGCCCGTGGCCGCGTCCCAGGTTCGCGCCGTGCCGTCGCGGGCCCCGCTGGCGATCACCGTCCCGTCGGGGCTGAAGCGGACATCGTGGATCTGGTCCTTGTGCCCGCGCAGCAGCATGAGCTGCTTTCCGGTCTGCGCATCCCACACGCCGACGATGCCGTTGCGCTCCGCCGTCACCACCTTGCTGCCGTCGGGGCTAATGTTGGCCACGTTGACGGCGCCCGCCAGAGACTTGATCGAGCTGATGCGCGTGTGCGCGATCGGATCCCAGACCTCTACCTCGTAATGGTTTGTATCGCTGGCCTTGACCGCTCTGTTGCCGTCGCGGCTGTGGCCAAAATATTGCGATTGCGGCTCGTCCCCGGCCTGCACGTAGGCATCGGGCGCGGTCTGACTTTTGACCTGTTGGGCCGCGCCGAAGCCAACGACCGCCAAGCCCGTCGCCACCAGCGGCCACGCGATCAGACGCATATGCAAAGCGGCGGACACGTTCGAACTCCGTTGCTCCACGGGCGTAGCAGCCCGGGAGGCGATCGCGTCCGATCTTAGCTAAGAGACTTAAGTTGCTCCACCGCAAGGCGCAGCGTTTGACCGGCACAGTTTACGCGCTATGGGGCGCAAGCACGCAAATTTGTGGCAATCACATCACGATTTGAGCTGGCGCAAGGCACACCTTGATCACCCCGTGCTAGGTCCCATATGCGGATAGTCGTCCATGCAACGGGAGGATTGACCATGTTGGCAGTCGATATCCAGGAGCACGCCCGCAAATTGCGCGATGCCCACGGGGATAAGGCCGCTGCCGAGGCCGCGCAAAAAGCCAAGGCCTTCGAGCAGCAGGGAGACGCCGAGCAGGCCAAGACGTGGCGGCGCATCGAGGCCGCCCTGCGCGAGATGCTGGGCCCGCACGTCAGCTGAGCGACGGAACCATGGGAGGGTGTGCGTTATTATCAGGATGAGACTGCAACCTAACCCCTGTCTAATGGCAAAGACCTTGCGCGCACCTTCCGCTTTGCTGATCGCCGCCCTAATCGCCGCACTCGCGGGGAGCCCCGCTTATGCGCGCTCGCCCGGCTCCGGCGCCAAGGATGCGCCCCAGAATGCGACCCAGGCGGAGCACTTGAGCACGGGCAGCATCGACGCGAGCGCGCGCGACAAGAAGAAGAGACGGTTCGACGACTGCATGGCCATCTGGGAGCCGCGCACCCACATGACCAAGAGGGAATGGCGCCGCACCTGCAAGTCCACCCTTGAAGGGGTGCCGGAGCGGGTGCCCGAGCTTTAGTGCGGCGGATCAGTCCTGCCCGCGCTGCCCGTACGTCTTGAAGCGCTTCGAGACACGCGCCATCTCCGCGGCGGGCAAAATGCGGGGTTTGCCCAAAGCAATCACCTTGCAGTACTGCTCGGCCAAGACCTCGACCTCGCCAGCGAGCTCGAGCGCGGCGTTGAGCGTCGTGCCCAGCGCGATCTGCCCATGGTTCGCCATCAAGCAGGCGTTGCGATGCGACAGGCCCTTGGCGACGTGACGCGCCAAATCCTGGGTGCCGAAGGTGTCGTAGGCAACGAGCGGAATGTCCTTGCCGCCCGCAACCGCCACCATGTAGTGAAACGCCGGAATGGGCTTGCGTGCACACGCCAGCACCGTTGCGTGCAGCGAATGGGTGTGCACCACGGCGTTCATGTCGGGCCGCGTCCGATAGGCGGCAAGATGAAAGCGCCATTCGCTCGAGGGCTTGCGCGATTTCTTGGCGGGCACCGCGCCCTTCCCGTCGACGAACACCACATCGCGCGGGCGGATGTCGGCGTAGGCCATGCCGGTCGGCGTGATCAGCATGCCGTCCTTGAAGCGGCAGGACACGTTGCCGGAGCGGCCGGGCGAGAGCCCGGAGCGGCTCATCGCCAGCGCGGTCTCGATCACGGCGCGGCGCGCCTTCGCTTCGGTGCCCTTGGCCTTCCCGCCCACGCGGCTTACTCCTGGTCCGCCCTGCTACTGGGCCTTTTCGCCGTAGCGGATGACGACGAGCCGGTCGGTGCCCGATTCTGCGCCCCAAAGCTCACCCGGCCGCCCCAGCATCTGGCGCACGTCGGCGTGCTCCCGGTTGCTTGCGAAGCTAACGAACTCTTGTGACGCCGGGTCGAAGCGCACGATGGCATTCCCGAAAAAATCCGATACCCAGACCCTGTCGCCTTCGTCGACGAACACCGCGTAGGCACGCGGCATTTCGCCGGGCAACGGCCATGTCTGCCACATTTTCTTTTGCGGATCATAAACGCTCAAGGATCCGGCGTTCCATTCGCTGACCCAGAGGCGCCCTTTGGAATCGGACCAGACGCGGCGCGTGCCGCTGCCCTTGCGCGTCGGATCGATCGGCGTGACGGCGCCCGTTTCCAGATCGGGCTTGGCGAGATAGCTGCCGGCGAGCGAGACGAACCAGATGTCGCCCGAGGGCGTCGCGGTAATGCCGTAGGGTCCAATCCCGCGCGGGGCATCCCATACCTGCATGGCGCCGGTCTTCGGATCGAGGCGCCCGTAGATGCCCGCTTGCCCGGTGAACCAGATGCGCCCCTTGGCATCGAACGCAGGCGTGTTGAGGTTGGCGTCCTCGCGGCCCTTGGGCAGCGGCCAGCGCCTGACGGCATGGGTCTTGGCATCGACGCGCACGATCGCGTTGAGGCCGCCGTCGGTCACCCAAGCCGCGCCGTCGGGACCGACGATGACACCGTGCGGGGCCGAGCCTTCGCCCAGCGGCACGCGGGTGATCTTGCCCGTTTTGGGATCGAGGCGCCCCAGCACGCCCGCGCGCTGGCCCGTGTACCACACGGTGCCGTCGGGCGCCGGCGCCACGTCGTGCGGGTGATCACCCTGCGGCAGGTCGTAGTACTGCGGCTCCGCTACGGTCTGCGGCGGGCCGTCCTGCGGCAAGTACTGCGCCTCCTGCGCCAGGGCCGGCGCGCTCAGGAGCAGGAGAGCCCAAAGGCCCGCGGCGACTGCGCAACTTCCTGAACGGGGACGCTGATGCATGAGACCCTCCATGTCCGACGTCTGTGTCCGACGTCTCAACATATGGGTGCGATCGGCACGCGTTCGAGCCTCCGCCCCGTCTTGACCTGAATCAACGGTCATTGGCGGGCCTTTTGTTATCGTCCCGCAATATCCTGCCAGGCCGGAAGAAGCGACATGAGCATTTCACTGCGCACCCCCGTCAGTCCTATTGCGGCAGCTTTGCTGGTTGCCGCGCTCATCGGCGCGGCGGTGCCGTTTCGAAGCGGTCACGCCGCAGAAGAAAAAGTCGTCGCGGTCGGGGCAAGCTACGTGCTCGACCTCAAGGGCAACCCGTCGACGGGGTATCGCTGGCGCCTCGATGAGGCGAAGAGTGAGGGCCTGCCCCTCATCAAGGTTGAGGATCTGGGCTACGCCCAGAGCGAGCCGCCTCCCGGCGAGAAGAAGCGCGTGGGCGCGCCGGCGCTTTATCGCTTCCGCATTACGGGCGCAGCGAAAGGCACGGCCAAGCTCGTCTTCGAATACGTGCAGCCCTGGGTCGGAAAGCCCGCCAGAACGCAAGAGCAGACGGTGCACGTGACTGCCAGGTGAGGCGTCTGAGCGTCTCAACTGTTCTTGGAAGCCCAAGCAAGAAGGAGAAAAACAAGTTGAAGAACCCGACAACATTGAAAATGGCCATTGTGGCGATCGCCGTCGCGATGACTTTCGCAGCTGCTAATGCAGCCGAGCCGTGGAAGGGCGCTTCCAAGCACGTTCGGGGACCCGATAAGGGGAGCTGCTCGATGCAATGCGTGAAGACGAGCTGCCAAGTCTCCTGCCCCAAGGAAAAGAAGCCGATCCCACATTGCTGGTGTTACGGCGGAAATTACCCGCACGAAAGCTATGCCAAGTGCCAATGCTGGGGCAGCTGATCGCAATAAGCACGATCAGGCTTCGCAGCGCGGCGCTTGCGGAGAAGTGGGTGCGCTCTCACCGAAAGCTCAGCCATCTTCCCCGCGACGGCGCTCCGGATAAAGCGACAACAGGCCCTCGCGGCTTGCAGGGCAAACCCCGCGCTCGGTGATGAAGCCGGTGACGAGGCGCGCCGGCGTCACGTCAAAGGCCGGGTTGCCTGCGGGCGAGCCCGGCGCCGCGATCTCGACCGTCACGACGCTGCCATCTGGCAAGCGTCCCGGCATCTTCAGGACCTCGTCGCCGGAGCGCTGCTCGATCGGGATCTCATCGCCCGATCGAAGCGTCCAGTCGATGGTCGAGTGCGGGAGTGCCACGTAGAACGGCACGCCGTTGTCTTTGGCCGCGAGCGCTTTCAGATACGTGCCGATCTTGTTGGCGACGTCGCCGTTGGCGGCGACGCGATCGGTGCCGACGATGACGAGATCGACTCGGGCGTGCTGCATCAGATGGCCGCCGGCGTTGTCGACGACGATGGTGTGGGGCACGCCGTGGCGCCCAAGCTCGTAGGCCGTAAGCGAGGCGCCCTGGTTGCGCGGGCGCGTCTCGTCGACCCACACATGCACGGGGATGCCGGCATCGTGCGCCTGGTAGATGGGCGACGTCGCCGTGCCCCAGTCGACGCACGCGAGCCAGCCGGCGTTGCAGTGGGTGAGAACCTCGACCTTCTCGCCGGGATTCTTTTTTGCCGCGATCTCCTCGATGATTTTCAGGCCGTGCACGCCG
>Ga0315553_10003201_pt1 | contig 12826 bp, 5 predicted proteins | sample SalMarSW160140MG_FD_203099 | JGI IMG/M metagenome (GOLD analysis project Ga0315553, IMG submission 203099) | Salt marsh sediment microbial communities from the Plum Island Ecosystem LTER, Massachusetts, United States - Salt Marsh Sediment SW1601-40 ... | reverse complement strand
GTTAAGCAGTACGAGGACGAGACCAATCTGCTGTGCTGCCTGGTGCTCGACGCCAGCGAGAGCATGGCCTACAAGAGCCGGTCGGCCAGCCTGTCGAAGTTTGAGTATTGCCAGATTCTGGCGGCGGCGCTGGCGTGGCTGGTGTTGCAGCAGCAGGACGCCGTGGGGCTGGTGACGTTCGATTCCGACGTGCGCGCGTTCGTCCGCCCCAGCAGCAACCCGGCGATTCTCAAGCAGCTTTTGCACGTGCTGGAGACCACGCCCTCTGGCGCCAAGACGCGCACCGGACCGATCTTCCACGAGCTGGCCCAACGGATGAGCAAGCGCGGCGTGGTGATCATCTTCAGCGACCTGTTGGATGACGTGCGGGAGATGCTGTCGGGCCTGAAGCACTTGCGACACCGACGGCATGACGTGATCGTGCTGCACGTGCTCGATCCGGCCGAGGTCGACTTTCCGTTTCAGCGGATGACGCGGTTCGAGGGGCTGGAAGGACTGCCGCACGTGTTGGCCGACGGACGCTCGGTGCGTCGCGCGTATTTAAGCGAGCTGGAAAGCTACCTTCGCGAAGTGTCGACGGGCTGCCGCGCGCAGCAGGTCGATTACCATCTCGTGCGGACCGATCAACCGATGGACCTGACGCTGAGCCGATTCCTAGCCGCGCGGGCGGAAAAGAGGAAGTGAATCGCAAAACGATCGGGGACTGGCTCATTTTGCGCAAGTATCGGAGCAAAATGTGCCTGTCCCCTGATCCGCAATGGTTTTTGGGACAAGCCAAGACCCGAGAAGGGCAGAAAAGATGTTGCAGCCGCCCGTCGCAGCGATTTGGCCGTTCGCCAGCACGATCATGCTGGCGTGGGGCGTCGCGGCGGCCATTCCCGTGATCATTCACCTCTTGAGCCGGCGTCGATACGACGTGGTGCCTTGGGGCGCGATGACGTTTCTGCTGGCCGCGCTGAAGAAGCACGCCCGGCGGCTGCGCATCGAACAGCTCATCCTGCTCGCCGTGCGGATGCTCATTCTGCTGCTGTTGGCCGTGGCGCTGGCCGATCCGTTCTGGCCCACCGGCGCAGCACCGGGAATTATCTCGCGCGCGGGCGCACGCACGCACGTGGTGCTGGTGATCGACGGTTCGTACTCGATGGATTACCGCCGCGGCGACGCCACTTGCTTCGAACTGGCCAAGCAGCTCGCCGCGCAAACGGTCGACCAGAGCAATCAGGGCGACGGGTTCACGCTGGTGCTGATGGGCGAGCCGCCCCGCGCGGTGATCGCCGAGCCCGCCTTCGATGCCAACGAAGTCCGCGACGAGATCGCCGGCCTCGCGCTTCCGCACGCCGGCGCCGAATTGTCGGCGTCGCTGGCGCAGGTGGAATCGATTGTCGCCGCGGCTCGCGACAAGCATCCCCGGCTGGAATCGGTCCGCGTGTGCTTCTTTACCGACCTCGGGCGAACCACGTGGGATGCGATCGACACGCCTGATTGCCGCGGCCGCATCGGCCGGTTGGCCGAACAGGCGCAACTCGTGTTGGTCGATCTGGGCGAATCGGGGCGTAACAACCTGGCGGTAGCGCGGCTGGCGGTGGCCAAGTCGCCCGTAACGGTCGGCCGACCGGCAACGTTCGACGCCGAGGTACGCAGCTTCGCCGATCGCGATGAATCCCAGCGAGTGGTCGAGTTCTTTGTCGACGGCCGGCGAATCGAGCAGAAGGTGGTCGACGTCCCGGTGGGAGGCTCTGCCGTCGCTTCTTTCTCGTTCACTTTCGACATTGCGGGCGAACACGTCGTCGAGGCTCGACTGGGCGACGAGTGGCTCGGCGTCGATAATCGCCGCTGGTTGAGCGTTCCCGTGCGGGAGTCGGTAGCGGTGCTGATGGTGTCGGGCAAGCCGGGTTCCACGCGGTACGTTGCGACCGCGGCGGCCCCCTTCGACGACCAGCGCTCCGCCGTCGACGCCGAAGTGCTAACCGAGAGCGCGATTCTCGAACGCGACTTGCACCGGTACGACGCGATCTTCCTGTGCAACGTGGCTCGATTCGGGCGCGACGAGGCGGCCGTGCTGCGGCAATACCTGGAAGGGGGCGGCGGCCTCGTGTTCTTTTTGGGCGATCAGGTCGACGCCGAGAGCTACAACCAGGCGCTGGTCGACGTGGAACCCTCGCAGCGCGTGCTGCCGGCGCGGCTCGGTTCCGTGATTCGTGAGGGAGAGCAGCGCCTCGACCCGCTAGAGTATCGCCACGAGCTGACGCGCGCCTTCCGCGGCAATCCCGGCTCGGGTCTGTTCACCTATGCCACGCTGCGCTACGTGCGACTCGCGCCGATTGACCCGGCCACGTCGAAAACGGCGCTGGCCTTCGACAACGGCGACCCGGCCATTGTCGAAGAGCAGATCGGAGGCGGACGGAGCATGGTGGTGGCCACGGCGGCGTCGAGCGAGTCGGTCGACGCGTCGCTCTTTCCTCCCGTTGCCTGGACCACGCTCCCCTTGGCGAAGGATTTTGTATCCCTAGTGCAGGAGATGATCGCCCTATCGGCCGGCAGTCGCGACAACGCCCGCAACGTACTGGTAGGACAATCGATCGAGGGCGTGCTGTATGGCGCGGCGCCCAATGCGCCGGTCGACGTGGCCGCGCCCGACGGCAGCGTGGAGCGAAGGCAGGTGGCGCCCGACGGGGCGGTGGGCCGCTGGAGCTTCGAGGACACGCGCCAAAGCGGAGTGTACGACGCGCGGCTGGCGCTTTCCGAGCCGACGCTGCAGCGGTATGCCGTCAATGTCGATATTCGGGAGAGCGATCTATCGCGGGTCGACCCCGACCTGCTGCCCGAAGCGCTCGCACGCGACGTAGCGGTGGAAAAAGCCCCGAGCGCGGCGGTCGAGTCGACGCGGCGAACGGGACTGTTCCGGTTCGCGCTGGCGGGCGTGCTGGGGCTGGTGTTCTTGGAATCGGTGTTGGCCTGGCGATTTGGCGGCCGATAGCGGCGAAAGAATTCATGGGCGTATTGTCTTCCACATCGGTTTACCTGCTGGCGCAGCAATCGCTCGGCGCCGGCGAGGGGTTGGAATCGAAGATCGTTCCCTCGTGGCCGTATCCGCCGCTGTGGCTCACGATATTGCTGCTCGTATTCGGACTGGCGCTGGCCCTGTTCGTGTACTTCCGGGAGCGCGGCACGGCCCGCCTTCCCGTGCGGCTGTTGTTGGCGGGCATTCGTTTCTCGTTGGTGGCGCTGCTGGTGTTGCTTTTGTATGGATGGATGCACAACCGCTTTCGCACCGATCTGCCCGATCTGGTTTTTGTGATCGACGTCACGGGCAGTCAGGACCTGATCGATCATTACGACGACGCCGCACTGGTTACCGAGTTAGCGCGCCGCGCGAAGGATGCCGGTTTCGATAAGCCTTCGCGATTGAACCTCGGTCTTACACTTCTATTGGAGGACGATGCCGCGCTCTTGCAGGACCTCGCCAAGCGGTACAACGTCAAGGTGTATACGATCGGCACGGCGGCGCAAGCAGAGTCGAGCCAGGCGGGCGACCTGCCGCAGGCGCTGCGTGGGCTGCGAGCCGAGCAGCCCGCCAGCCGTCTCGGCGATGGCCTGCTCGACGTGCTCGAAGCGCAGCGAGGCCGTCCCACGGCGGCGATCGTCGTTCTTTCCGACGGGATCACCACGCAGGGCAAGTCGCTGTCCGATGCGGCCCGATACGCCCAGCGCAAGGAAATTCCGCTGATGACGATCGGGCTGGGCAACGATCAAGCTGCCCGCGATTTGCGGCTGAGCGATCTGGTGGCCGATGAGGTGGTGTTCGTTCACGACACGCTGCACGTGCAGGCGCGGCTCACGGCGTCGGGATATGCCCGCCGCACGGTCACGGTCCGGCTCAAGGACGACGCATCGGGCGCCGTCCTCGCCGAGCGCCCTTTTACCATCTCGGGCGACGGGCAAATCCAGGCCATCGACCTTTCGTATCGCCCCAGCGAGAAGGGCGATTATCGGTATGTGTTGGAAGTCGAGCCCCAGGAGGGGGAGATCAATTCCGAGAATAACCAGCAGACCGCGCTGGTGAGCGTGCGCGACGAGACGATTCGCGTGTTGTTGGTGCAAGGCTATCCGAGTTGGGAGTTTCGCTCGCTCAAAACCACGCTCGGCCGGCAGCGACAAGGCGCAGGGCCGCGTGCGGCCAAAGCGGTGCAGCTCGATACCGTGCTACAAGAGGCCGACCTGGAGTACGCCGATATCGACGAGACGGCCAAGCGCGGGTTTCCCGTGCGGCGGGACGAGCTGTTTCAGTACGACGTGATCCTGTTCGGCGACGTGAATCCGGCACTGCTCACGCGACCGGTGATGGAGAACGTCGCGGAGTTCGTCACCAGTCGCGGCGGGGGCATCGTGTTTCTCTCCGGGCCGCGGTATACGCCACGCTCGTACGTTGATACGCCGCTGGCGGCGCTGTTGCCGATCGATCTGGCTACCTGCACGGCGCCGAATCCCGACGTGGTGCTCACCGACCAGTGGGTGCCACAGCCGACTCGGCTGGGACTGACAGCTCCGCAGCTTCAGCTTGCCGACACTCCGCTCGATTCGATGCGTGTCTGGCAGAGATTGCCTGGTCTGGACTGGATGATTGACGCGCCGGACGTGAAGCCCGGTGCAATGGTGCTGCTGGAACATCCCACGCGAACCGGCAACAGCGGATTCAACCTGCCCGTGGTGTGCATGCAATACGTGGGCTCGGGCAAGGTGGTGCTGCACTTGAGCGACGAATCGTGGCGGTGGAGCAAGCGAACCGACGAGGATTACTTCGCCCGATATTGGATGCAAACGATCCGTTATCTCAGCCGCTCGAAGTTGTTGGGCACGAGCCGCACGGCCGAGGTTTCGTCGGATCGCGAGGAGTACGACCAGGGGGAGCCGGTGCTGTTGCGTGTGCGGTTCTTCGACGACCGGCAAGCGCCGGCGGAGGACGACGGAGTGACCGTCGTGCTCCAGCGCGAAGGGGGCGCGCGGCGGCACGTTAAGCTGCACCGCGATCGCGCGCAGCGCGGCATTTTCGATGCCACCGTCAGCAACCTGGCGGAGGGGAATTACCGCGCTTGGCTGGCGGTGCCCACGTTGGAGGGGCGTCCCCCTTCGCATCGGTTGGCTGTGGTCGCACCGGCGGCGGAGCGGGCGAGAATGGAGATGGACTCGGCCGATCTGCAGCGCGCAGCCGAGGTGTCCGGCGGACACTTCTACACCGTGACGACGGCCGACGAGCTGGTTCGCGATTTGCCCAAGGGTCGCCAGGTTCGCATCGAAACGCTTCCGTCGGTGCCCGCGTGGAATTGGTGGCCGTTCCCGCTCGCGTTCGTTTTGCTCATCGTTACGGAGTGGTTACTCCGAAAACGCTGCGGAATGATATAATGCGGGACGGTAGCAGGCACGCTCCGCGTGCCGTCCGCCCGACTTAGAGCTTATCCAAAAACCGTCTCAGAGAAGGGGACAGGCACATTTTGCTCCGCAGACTGCGCAAAATGAGCCAGTCCCCGACGGTTTCTGGGTAAGCTCTTAGAACTCGGCCATCCTCTCGCAAGCGTGGAACCCAATGGCTCGCTCATTCGTCGTAACTTGCGTAGCACGCTGCGCCTAGGACACACCGAGGGCCCGTCGACAGCCGAGCCAAAGCCCAGGATAACGCCCGCCACCGCACGAGCTTCCCTACTATGCCGCATCCTCTCCAGCAGAAGATTCAGAGCGTGCGTCGGCGCGCCCGGCTGCTGGTCGTGTTGCATGCGCTGGCGTGGACGGTAGCGTTGGTGTTGGGCACTGCGCTGGCGCTGGGAGTCGTCGACTACTTTGCCCGCGTCGACGACGTCGGCGTGCGGCTCATTTTTTCGGCGGCGTTGGCCGGCGTCGTGGCGGCGACCTTTTGGTTGTTCGTGCTACCGGCGCTGCGCTATCGCCGCAGCGACGTCGACGTGGCGCGTCGCATCGAGCACTACTTCCCTCAGTTCGGCCAGCAGCTCTCCAGCGCCGTGGCGTTTTTGGGGCAGTCGGAGTCGGATCGGGAGAGCGGTTCGCCGGCGCTGCGCCGCGCGGTGGTGGCGGAGATGAGTGCCGCCATCGAAGCGTTGGACCTCGCGCGCTCCATCAGTTCGCGGCCGGTGGTGCGCATTGCCCTGATCGCGCTGGTCGTGTCCGCGATTGTGACGGTGGTGTGCGTGTTGGATGTGCAGTCGGCGGGGTTGGCCGCATGGCGCCTCTTCGTCCCGGGCAGCAATGCGCCTTGGCCTCGACGCAACGATTTGGCCTTTGAGGACCCGCGCGACTGGATTGCCTCGGGCGACGACTTTCGGGCCGTCGTGGTCGATCGCAACCGACGAATGCCCGAGGTGGTCGCCATCTCGTATTGGTTCGAGGGCGATTCACCCAACCAGATTCAGACGTATGAAATGAAGCTGTCAGGTGATCGCATGGTACACCGGCTATCCAGCGTCACGCGATCGTTTCAGTACCGTGCCGAGGGCGGCGATTACACGGGCGCAGGCGTCGCGTGGCTACCAATGCGCGTGGTGCAGCCGCCACGTGTCGCGTCGTTGCACGTGACGCTCGATCCACCGGCGTACAGCGGCCTGGCGGCGGAGCATTCCGACGGCAACTTTCGCGCCCTGGTGGGAACACGAGTGCAAGTGCAGGGTGAGTCGGACAAACCGTTGTCGGCGGCGCACCTGGTGGTCGAAGGAGAGTCGCCGCAGCGGATCGCCGCGCGACTGAGCGACGACGGTCGCACGTTTTCGGTGGGGGGCGACGGCGAGGATCCGTGGGTGGTGCAAGGCCCAGGCACGTACGGTTTCGAGTTGGTCGACCAGGATGGATACGCCAGCGCGGCTGGTCAGCGATGGGAGATGCAAGCGTGGACCGACGAGCCACCGACCGTGGTCGTCAAGCGTCCCTCGGCAAACGTGTCGATGACGGCGGCGGGATGGATTCCGTGGAGCGCCGTGGTGCGCGACGACTTGGCGGTGCGGTGGATCGAGCTGCGGTGCGAGCGGCGGGAGTCGGAAGGTGCCCCTCCCCGCAGCGAGCCGGCCGTGCTGCTGTTTCAGGGTCCTGAGCAACCGCCCGTCGCCGCGGCGAGCGCGGGAAGCGGGGCAACCGCGGGAAGTGAAGCGAATTCCGCCAGCGCCCCCGGCGCCCCGCAGGCTGAGTTGGAAGTCGAATATCGCTTCGACCTTGCCCGCTTGCCGGCACTCACCGCGGGCGAGGTGTTAACGCTGCAGCTTGCGGCCGCCGACTACCAGCCACAGGTCGGCACAGGGCCTTCCATTCGCGTGGCGATCATCACCGCCGACGAATTCGAGGATCGCACGGCCCGCCGGTTGGCGTTTATCGTCTCGCGGCTTGCCGATGCGCTGCGCGTCGAGCGCAACGTGCGCGGCCAGGTTGTGGCGCTGGAAAACCAGATTCAGGAGTCGGCCCGGCTGGCGCAAACCGACGTCGACCCGTTGCAAAGTGCCGAGCTCAACCAGCGGCAAGTGCGGCACGTGCTCGGCGATACGTCGGATGGCGCGGCGTCGCTGCTGCGGATGTTGCTGGACGACCTGGCTGCGAACCGACAGGGCGAGTCGGAAACGTTCCGCCGCACCGAGCAAGTGCTGCTTCGGGTCGAAGGGCTTCGCGTGGGGCCAATTCCCGCCGTCGAGGCGCACCTTACTTCCGCAGTGAAAGCGACCCGTGCCGCATTGGCGTCGCCCGAGCCCGACGACGGCGCATCGCGATCGGAGCGGGGCACCGACGCCGTCACGCGGGAAGTGCTGGTGGCGACCGATTCCGGTGCCGCCGCTCTCGACGAATCACGGTTGGCCGCCGATTCCACGGTCTCCGCGACTAGCGAAGTTGCCGGCCAATTGCGCCTTGCCGGGCAAGGACAGGATGAAGTGATCGCCGTGCTCGAATCGTTGCTCGACGATCTCTCCCAGTGGGACAGGTACCGCCGCTTCTTGCGCGAGATCGGCCAGTTGCGCCGCGAGCAGGAACAACTGCTGGAGCAGACCGGGGCGCTCGGTCCGCGCACCATCGGGCGCGATACCAACGACCTCACCCCGCAGGATCGTGCCGATTTGAAAACCTTTGCACAGCGGCAGGGCGAGCTGTCGCGCCGCTTCGACCGCACGCGCAGCGCGATGGAAACGACGCGCGTCGAGTTGGCAGAGTTGGAACCGTCGGCCTCCTTGTCCCTGGGCGACGCGCTCGAAGTGGCGGCGCGGCTGGGCGTGGGGGACCTGATGCGCGAAGGCCGCCTGCGGATCGAGCAGAATCAGTTGGCCAGCGCGGCCGACGTGCAGCAGCAGCTCGTCGATGCCTTGCAGGAGATGCTCGACGTGCTCTCCAACCGCCGTGAGAACGACAAGGAGCGACTCGTCAAGGAGCTTCGCGAAGCGCTCGACGAGCTGGATCGCATCGAGCAGGTTCAGCGGCAGTTGGGGCAGGCCACCGAACGACTCGCCGGCGACCCCGCCTCCGAACGCCGCCGTGCCGAGTTGGCGGAGCTATCTCGGCGGCAGCGGGAAGCGGCCGAGCAGGTGGCTCGACTCACACGGCGATTGGAGCGATTGTCCGCCGACGAAGTGGCAGACGCGCTAGAAAGGGCGGCCCACAGCATGTCGCAGGCCGCCGATGCACAAGCGGGCGACGATGCGCAAGGGGCCCGCGATCCGGCCAGGCAAGCCGAAGAGGACTTGGCCGAGGCGCGTCGGCAGCTTGAAGACGCCATCCGCCGTGGCGAGCAGGACTTGCTCCAGGAGCAGTTCGCCCAGTTGCAGCAGCAAGTGCAGGCGCTCGTCCTGCAGCAGCAGGGGCTTTTGGATACCACGACGGAGCTGAATGACCTGCGCGTGGCCCAGGGCGAGTGGACGCCCGCGCAGTTGACGAGCCTGGGCGATCTGGCCGGCCACCAACGAAACCTGGGGCAAGATACGTCGGGTTTGGCTGATGAAGTGGCGGCGTCGCCCGTGTTCGAGCTGGCCCTGATTCGTGCCGCGCGGCCCATGTCGCGGGCGGCCGACGTGCTCGAGGCCAGTGAGGCGGGCGAAACCGCGCAGCAATTGCAGCGCGACGCGCTGGAACGACTGAACCAATTGCTTGCCGCTTTCGAATCGCAAGCCGACGATCCGAACGGCGGATCGCAGCCGGATGAGCAGGGTAACCCTCCCTCCCCGACGCCGCCGAACATTTCCGACCCCGCCGCCGCGATGGCCCAGCTCAAGTTGCTAAGAGTTATGCAGGAGGACGTACGCCGCCGCACGCAATCGCTCGACGAAAAGCGCCGGCTGGTCGGATTCTGGAGCGCCGAGGAGCAGCAGGAAGTGGCGGAGCTGGCCCAAGAACAGGGGCGACTGGCCGAATTGATTGTGAACCTTAGCCAGCCACCAGCCACGGATTCGCCTGACGAACTGCCCGGCTTGCCCGACTCGGCTCCGTCGCGAGACTCGGAAGGCGAAGGCGAAAATAACGGAAATGGACTACCCGAATTGCCGGGTCTTGAGGAGGCGGTTCGCGACGCGGGTCGATCCTCCGTCGGTCGAGACTTGACCGGCGACCCCCAAAACAGGTCGAATACAAGGTAGGAGCGATCGTATGATGCTGGCACAACGAGGACCGGCGGTGCAATGGGCGGCCGGCGCGATTGCGATTTGCGCGCTGCTCGTTGCAGGGCGATGCCCGCGAGATGTGCTCGCCGCGCCTATCTCTTCGGCCAACGACGGTTCGAAGCAACCCGCGGCACTCGACCCGTTGCTCGACCCGTTACTCGACGACCTGGATGCCGACCTGCTCCCCGGGCTTGAGCCCGATCCTCCGGCAGGGGGGGAACAGCCGGCGGCCGGCACCGAAAGAAAAACGGACAAGCGCCCCGCACTCGATCAGCCGGCCGAAGGCGAGGACATCGGCGCACCGGGCGAGGATCCGTTTCTGCACATCGGCGAGAAAATGCGCGCCGCCGAGAAACGCATCTCGTCGCAGGATACGGCCGAAGGGACGCAGTCGATTCAGCAGGAAATCCTCGACGAGATCGACCGCCTGATCGCCGAGTGCCAGAAGCAGTGCAAGGGACAGGGCAACGATAGCGGTCGCCGTCCTTCCACAGGTCCCGGCTCACAGAACGACGGCGCGTCGACCGAAGGGGCCACGGGAGTTTCCCCTCGCGACAGCAGCCAGGGTGTTCGCCCGTCCCAGGAGGCGACGCTCTCGGCCGACGAGCGGCAGGAACTTGCCCGGCAGAAATGGGGACACTTGCCCGAGCGGGTCATGCAGCAAATGCAGAGCTTGGCGGGCGAACGGTTCTTGTCCCAATACGAAGAACTGATCGACCAGTATTTCAAAAGGCTGGCCGAAGAGGACGGCGCCGGTCCATAATAGGACGCAGCACCACGGAGCCCATCCAAAGAACCGTCGGGATGGGCACATTTTGCGAAGCGGTGGTTCTTGTGCGTTGTCAGTTGCTCTTCCTTCCGCCGACTGAACACTGAAAACTGAATACTGAAAACGATGGCCGCACGCTAAGGCAGGCACGCATGACTGGCACCAACCGCCGGCGATTTCTGGCCCGCAGTACGACGGCAGCGCGGGCGCGCTCGCCCGCCGCGCGAATCGGTCGCCGCGGATTTCTGGCCGGCAGCGCCGCGTGGGTGGCGGGCGCTTCGCTTTGCCGCTTCGTGCGGGCCCAGTCGGAGCCGCTCGCCAAGCTCGACGACTCGGACCTCGTTTCCCGCCCCACCTTGGCGGCGATCGAACGCGGCCTCTCGTACCTGACCGAGCAGCAAAACGAAGACGGCTCCTTCGGCAGCGGCCGTCAAGCCGTCAGCAGCCGCAACGTGGCGATCTGCGGCCTGGCCGGCATGGCCTTCCTTTCGTCCGGAAGCACTCCCGACCGCGGTCCGTACGGCGCCACCGTCAGCGGCTGCCTCAAGTACATCCTGGCCAACACCCAGGAAAGCGGCTTCATCGTCTCGCCTGGGTCCGCCAGCCACGGCCCCATGTACGGCCACGGGTTCGCCACGCTGTTTCTGGCCGAAGTGTACGGCATGACGCCCGATTCGTCGGTTCACGAAAAGTTGGGCAAAGCCGTCAAGCTCATCATCGATACGCAGAACGACGACGGCGGCTGGCGCTACCAGCCCCAGCGGAGCGAGGCCGACATCTCGGTCACCGTGTGCCAGATCATGGCGTTGCGGGCCGCGCGAAACGCCGGCATTTACGTGCCCAACGACACGGTCGAGCGGTGCGTCGACTACGTCAAGCGAAGCCAGAATCCCGACGGCGGCTTCATGTACATGATCCAGGGCGGGCCGAGCGCCTTTCCCCGCAGCGCGGCCGGCGTGGTGGCTCTATACAGCGCCGGCATCTACGAGGGGGAGGAAATCGAGCGCGGCCTGGAGTATCTGATGCAGCACCTGCCGCAGCCACAAATCGTCGGACGCGAGAGCAACTACTTCTACGGCCACTACTACGCCGTTCAGGCCATGTGGCATGCCGGTGGAAAGTACTGGCAACAGTGGTATCCGGCGATTCGCGACACGCTGCTGGAGCGGCAGCAAGACGACGGCGATTGGAACGACAACGAGGTTGGGCCGGAATACAGCACGGCCATGGCGAGTATCATTTTGCAACTGCCCATCAGCTACCTTCCCATCTTGCAGCGCTAGCGTGTGGTTTCACCGATTCGCCGCCGTTTGCTGGGCGGCCGCTTTCTTGGGGGCGGCCCTTTCACCGCTTTCCTCCAGCGCTCTGGTTTCGGCCGACGAACCGGCGCCGTTAGCGGTTGGAGTCGAGGGTGACCCCTTCGCCGCCAGGTTCGGGGGAATCGACGAGCGGTGGAACATCACGTTCGCCGCGGAAAAGGGCACTCGCACGCTTTCCGCCGCCGATCTGGTGATGTGGGGTTCGGTCCGCGACAGCGACAAGACGTTGCCCGTCGTTCTGGCCGATGGCAGTCTCTTGGCCGCCGAGCGCGTCGAATTGTTAGATGGAGCGCTTGTAGCCCACTCCAAGCTGCTGGGAGCGGTGCGAATGCCGCTGCGTCTGGTGCGGGGCGTTGTGCTGCGTCGCTCATCCGAACCGCTGGAGCGCGACAAACTGATCGAGCGCGTGCTGGCGGCGCAGGGGGACGAGGACCAGGTGTTTTTGCTCAACGGCGACGTTTTACGCGGCACGGTTTCGGCCGATCCCGACGCCGAGCCTCCCGCCGACGCCGATCCGTTCGCGGCCCGCCCGTTTCCGTTGCGGATCGAAACCCGCGGCGGGCCTGTAGCGATCAAGTCCGACCAGGTATCGGTGCTTGCATTTCGCTCCGCGCGGCGAGCCGATGGCGACCGCGGCGTAATGACGGTTCTCCTGGGATTGAGCGACGGCAGCCGGCTGCGCGCCACCGGCATGTCGGCCGAATCGGACGGAAAGCTCGAAGTGCGATTGGCGTGCGGCGCGACTTTCGCGCGCGACGCCGGTGCGTTCTATGCGAACGTGACGCTCATTCAGCCAGAAACGCCCCGCGTCGTCTATATCTCGGACGTGAAACCGCTCGACTATAAGCACGTCCCGCTGTTGGATCTCGCTTGGTCGTACGGCGCGGATCGCAATCTGTTGGGCGGCAGACTCCGTAGCGGCGGCCTGATTTACGAGAAGGGGCTCGCCATGCACAGCGCCTCGCGGCTGGCCTACGCGCTGCCCGAGGGCGCCAAGCGGTTCGAAGCGGAACTCGCGCTCGACGACTCGGCCGGCGAGCGCGCTAGTGGGGGCGGCAGCGTCGAGTACCGCGTCTATCTGCAAAGCGCCGACGGCCAATGGAGCGAAGCCT
>Ga0315553_10003200_pt1 | contig 12845 bp, 13 predicted proteins | sample SalMarSW160140MG_FD_203099 | JGI IMG/M metagenome (GOLD analysis project Ga0315553, IMG submission 203099) | Salt marsh sediment microbial communities from the Plum Island Ecosystem LTER, Massachusetts, United States - Salt Marsh Sediment SW1601-40 ... | reverse complement strand
CGCTTGCCCATCCGCAGCTCCATCTCGCTGCAGAACCTGTTGGGCGAGAAAGCCGTCTTCCTCTTGCGCAAGCGCCACGGTTTCTAGCCGGCGCGCCGGCCGGCCAGCACGAGGCCGCGCAGGGCGCGCGCCTTTGCCGGCTTGCCGATGGGGGCCACCAGCTCCTTGCGCGCCTCCGCAATGATGACGCCGGCGAAGGCGGGCGACAGCGCCGCCCCCAGCCGCTCCCACGCCGTCGCCGAGCGCAGGAGCATCTTGCGGCCGAAGGGCGGCAGGTACAGCGCGCCGCCCCAGTCAAGCGGCGTGAACATCGCCTCGACCAGCAGCGCCTCAAGCTGGCGGCGGCTGTAGGGCCGTCCCTGCCCAAAGGGGGTGTTGTCGAGCCTTGCCCACACGCCGCGCCGGTTGGGAGCGACCAGCATCAGGCGTCCCTCCGGCGTGAGCACGCGCCAGATCTCGCGCAACAGCGAGCGGCCCCGCTCTGCCACCTCGATGCAATGCACGACAAGCAAACGGTCCACCGAGCCGTCGGCGAGCGGCAGGCGGTCCTCCTCGACCAGGACCGACTGCGTCGGGGCGTTCTTGGGCCAGATGAGGGCGCCCTGGGTCTCGGGCATCAACGCGCCGACGCGCCGCGCCTCGCCGCGAAACGCGCCGAGGTAGGGAGATGCATATCCCAGCCCGATCAGCGTCGTTCCACTCACGCCCCGCCAGCGCGCACGGATGCGATGCGCCAGCAATCGGCGCGCGGTCTGGCCCAGCGCCGTCGCATAGAACTCATTGAGGTCGCTGACGTCGAGTTGCATGGAGCGAATGCGCCTTTCGCCTCGCCAATCTGAGCGGATCATGCCGCAATTCAACCCATTGCGGCAGGTGCGTTGTCATCACGAGAGCACGCCGCTAGGGTCCTGCTGAGTTCATTATCCTCGCGGAACAGATCCGGGGTCGCATGCCAAAGCTCGATATTGAGCAATTTGCCTGCCTTTACGACAATTACGCGGTGCTGATCCACGACGAGGAGGCAGGCGTCACCGCCTCCATCGACGCTCCCGACGCCGACACGATCCTGGAGCGCCTCAACGCGACGGGCTGGCGCCTCACCCATCTTCTTATCACGCACCATCACGGTGATCACACCGGCGGCAATCTCCAACTGAAAGAGGCGACGGGTTGCACGATCATCGGACCGCGATCGGAAGCGGACCGCATTCCAGGGATCGATCGCGGCGTCGGCGAGGGTGACAGTATTCCATTCGGGGGATTTGAGATCCGCGTCCTGGACACGCCCGGCCACACGGTCGGCCACATCGCCTACTGGATCCCCGAGGCTCGGGTGGCCTTCGTCGGCGACACGTTGTTCGCCATGGGGGCCGGGCGGATCTTCGAGGGCAGCGCGGAAATGATGTGGAACTCGCTGAAGAAAATCATGGAGCTTCCGCGCGATACGGAGATCTATTGCGGGCACGAATACACGGCCGCCAATGCGAAGTTTGCCTTGACCGTCGATCCGGAAAATCCGGCACTGCAGAACCGCGCCAAGGAGGTGGATCAGCTGCGCGCCAAGGGCAAGGCGACGCTTCCCACCCGGCTCGACCGCGAATTGGAGACCAATCCCTTCCTGCGGCCACACGTCTCGGCGATCCGCGCCAAGCTCGGAATGCTTCATGCGCCCGACTGGCAGGTTTTCGCGGAAATCCGCGAGCGCAAGAACAAAGCCTGATGCCAGTCTCCGCACTAAGCGCCGAGGACGTGATCGGGCTGTTGGGCCTCAAACCGCATCCCGAAGGCGGACATTTTCGCGAAACGTTCCGTGACGAGCGCGGCGACGGCGAGCGGGCCGCCTCGACCGCCATTTATTTTCTTCTCGCCGCCGGCGAAGTCTCGCGCTGGCACCGCGTCGATGCCGCCGAGGTTTGGCATTGGTACGCCGGTGCGCCGCTCGAGCTCTCGCTCACCGCACAGGCCAGCAGCGCACAAATTCGCCTGGGGCAAAATCTCAAGACGGGAGAGCGGCCGCAAGCAGTCGTGCCAGCGGGTCATTGGCAGCGGGCGCGCAGCCTCGGCGCCTGGACGCTCGTAGGTTGTACAGTCGCCCCAGGGTTCGTCTTTGAGGGGTTTGAGCTGGCCGCAGACGATTTTGACCCGAGTTGATGTTGCATGAGAGGCGCACCGTCGACTTTTCCACGATTAACGGGCAAAAAAGCAATTCCATAATTAACTGATAAGCAACAGTTCTTCCGCAATTGCAGCAAGGACGGCGAGGCCGCGCTTGCCGCCTCAACCCGACTCATCAAAGAGTGGTTTTTGAGTTCGACTTGAACCACGGCTAGCGGGGGGTTGCCGGTTATGAAGCGGGAGTCGCTTGGGCCCATCTTAACAACGGTCTTCGTTGACTATGACAACGTCTACCTTTCTCTGAAGCGCAAGAGCGAGGAGGCGGCCAAGCGCTTTTCTAAAGACGCCGGCCGTTGGATCAAGGAGATCGAATCCGGCCGCCTGATGACCCCGACCAACAGCCCTGACGCCCCGGGCCCGCGTCGCATCGTCATCAACCGCTGCTACGGCAACCCGGTTCCGCGCCGCAATCAGTCCGACAATTCGACCGACATGAGCTCGTTTCCGTTCGTGCGCCACCACTTCCTGCGCGCCGGCTGCGAGGTGATCGACTGTCCGCCGTTGACCGCTCAGCTCAAGAACTCCGCCGATATCCGCATGGTCATGGATATGGGCGACATCCTTACCCACGACACGCATTTCGACGAGTTCATCATTCTCTCCGGCGACGCCGACTTCACCCCCGTGCTGCATCGCCTGCGCGCGCACGCGCGGCGCACCGTGATCTATTCCAACGACAACACCGCAGCACCCTACACGGCGATCTGCGATGCGGAGGTGCGTGAATCCGATTTTCTCGCGTTGCTGCTCGAAGGCCAACTGCCCGCCAGTGATCACAATGCAATGCCGGCCTTGCCCGGCTCGGCCACTGTGGAGTCGCTGCGCAAGGAGATCTTGAACGAAGTGGTCGCCGCCGTGCGCGCGGCGAGCCAACCGGTGCCGCTGGAAGCGCTTGCCGACCGGGCGGTTCGCGCCTTGGGCTACGACAAGACCGTCGGGTCGGCCTGGGGCGGCATTGGAAGCTTCCGTGACCTTCTCGCAAAGGGGTTGCCCGAGGAAATTCGTCTTAACAACCAGCCGCCCTACTGCGTCTACGACGCGAGCCGCGCCGTGCAGGGCGAGCCACAGCGCCGGATCGAACAATCTCGCCGGCAAGAGCCCCCTCGTCCGGAGGCCGCTGCCCCGCCGCCGGCGCAGCGACCGTTGGCACCGCTTCTTGGCGCCCAGCCGGTTCAGCGCACCGCTCCGCAATCCGGGCCCCCCGCCCAGGCGCAGCGCGGTCCGCTAGCCCCGGCCCAGTCCGAAGCCCTCTCGGGCCAGCCGGGGCCACCCCGTTACCAGCAGTCTTATGCCTCGTCGCGACCCGGCGAAGGCGCAACGGCCATTCAACAGTCCATTGCCCGCATCCACGAGGCGAGCCAGGCACCCACGCTGTCGCCGCCGGACTATCGGGCGCTGTTCGACGTCATGGCGCAGGAGATCAGCGCGAACGGCCCGGCCGGCTCGCAGACCCTCACCAACATCGTCAAGCGCGCCCAGAACCTCGGCATCGAAATCCGCCGCGACGACGCGCGGTTCGTGCTCGATGTGGTGGGTGAATCGGATCCCTGGTTCGTCCAGGGCGTGTCGGCCAGCCTGTTCGCCAGCCGCTTCCGCAATTTCGTCGTCGCGCGCTGCCGCAGCCAGGGTCTCAACCTGTCGGCCGACGAGCTCGATCTGATCGAGGCCTGGTTTGCCGCACCGGCCATTCCTCAGCGCGGAGGCGCCGTACCGGCCTATGGTCCGGGACAAGTCCAGCAGCCCATGGCGCCACAGCAACCTGCCCCGCCGCAGAACCCTAACCCTGATCTGCGTGCCGAACGGTGGTGGAGCTTGGATGAGGGGCGCCGGCAGATGGCCGAACAAGGCATGGGGACAGACGAGTTCCCGCGCATCATCCGCACGCGTTTGCGCGGATAAGGCGCTGAATTCCTCAACAAACGTCGGGTATCGCGATATCAGGTCGCCATGTAGTGGCCACCGTTGACGTCGAAACAGGCGCCCGTCACGAAGCCTGCGTCATCCGCCGCCAAGAAGACGACCGCGCGCGCGATCTCCTCGGGCTCGCCCAAGCGCCCGACGGGAATCAGCGGGATGATCTTGGTGTCGAGCACCTCTTTGGGAACGGCGGCCACCATATCGGTCGCGACGTAGCCGGGCGCGATGGTGTTGACGGTGATGCCCTTGGCGGCGCTTTCGTATGCGAGCGCTTTCGTGAACCCGTAGATGCCCGCTTTGGCGGCCGAGTAATTGGTTTGGCCCATCTGCCCCTTGCGCCCGTTGATCGACGAGACATTGATGATGCGTCCGAACCCGCGGCTGCGCATGTTCTCGATCACCTGCCGGCACATGTTGAACACCGAATCGAGGTCGGTGCGCACCACAATGTCCCACTGCTCCTTGGTCATGCGGTGGAGCATGGCGTCGCGCGTGATGCCCGCATTGTTGACCAGCACGTCGACCGGCCCGAGCTCCTTCACGACCTGGCCGACACCTTTTTCGCACGCCGCGTAGTCAGCAACGTCCCACTTGAAGACGGGAATGCCCGTCTCGACCTGGAACTGCTGGGCGGCGGCATCGTTGCCGGCATAGGTCGCAGCGACGCGGCAGCCGCGGGCCTTAAGGGCGACCGAGATGGCGCGGCCGATGCCACGCGTCCCTCCCGTCACGAGCGCGACACGAGCCATAAATTTCCTCCCTCGGATTTTTCTCTTGCTTGAGCGATTGGGGACCAAGCGAAAATGCCGGCCCGGACCGGCCGGTAACGATCATTTCGCGACCCCCTCACGCGCGTTCGACGCACATGGCGATGCCCATGCCGCCGCCGATGCACAGGGTCGAGAGCCCCTTCTTGGCGTTGCGTCGCTTCATTTCGTAAAGCAGTGTCGTCAGCACCCGCGTGCCCGATGCGCCAATCGGATGGCCCAGGGCGATCGCGCCGCCGTTGACGTTGACCTTATCGGTATCCCAGCCGAGCCCCTTGTTGACCGCGCACGCCTGCGCGGCAAAGGCCTCGTTGGCCTCGATAAGGTCGAGATCCTTGACGGTCCAGCCGGCCTTCTCCAGCGCCTTTTTCGACGCCGGGATCGGGCCCGTGCCCATGATCGAGGGATCGACGCCGGCGTGCGCCCAGGACACGATGCGCGCAAGGGGCTCGACGCCCCGCTTCTTTGCCTCGGCCAACGTCATGAGCACCACCGCGGCGGCGCCGTCGTTGATGCCTGAGGCGTTGCCGGCCGTCACCGTGCCATCCTTTTGGAATGCCGGGCGCAGCTTGGCGATCCCGTCGTAGGTGGCCCCCTCACGGATGTACTCATCCTCGGAGACCACCACGTCGCCCTTCCTCGTCTTGATCGTGACCGGCACGATCTCGTCCTTGAACTTTCCGGCCTTCTTGGCCGCTTCTGCCTTGTTCTGCGAGGCCACCGCAAAGCGGTCCTGCTCCTCACGGGTGATCTGCCACTGGCGCGCGACGTTCTCCGCCGTCGTCCCCATGTGGTAGCCGTTGAAGGCGTCCCACAGGCCGTCCTTGATCATGGTGTCGACCAGCTCCAGGCCCCCCATCTTCACCCCGTTTCGCAGGTGGGCCGCGTGCTTGGACTGACTCATGCTCTCCTGACCGCCGGCGACGACGATCGAAGCGCCTCCGGTCAGGATCTGCTGCATGCCGAGCGCCACCGAGCGAAGCCCCGAGCCGCAAACCTGGTTAACGAGCCAGGCCGGTGTGTCGACCGGAAGGCCGGCAGCGATGGAGGCCTGGCGCGCGGGGTTCTGGCCCTCGCCGGCGGTAAGGATCTGGCCCAGGATCACCTCGGAAATGTCGCCGGGCTGCACCCCGGCGCGCTCGGTCGCCGCCTGAATGACGACTTTACCGAGCTCGTGGGCGGGAAGGCTTGCCAGCGAGCCATTGAAGGAGCCGACCGGCGTCCGCGCCGCGCTGGCAATGACGATGGTCGTGTTGTCCTGGCCCATTGATTGGCGCCTCCTCGAGCGGGTTAGATGTCGTTAGGATTACCACGCCGAAGGGCGGGCTGCCCCTAGTCCGGACCGGACGATGGCCGGCTGCGGGTACGATAGCAGCACGGCCTTCCCGCCTGCAATTGCGACATCTGGTCGATGAGGTCAACACAAACGGCTGGCACCCCGGCCTCGGGGTGTGTTACGGTGATGCAGCGCAAAAATTGCCCCATCGGCCCGTGAAATGTTGAACAAAACCGACGCGCCCAGCGACAAGAAAGAAGCCGTTGTCATAAAGAAGTATGCCAACCGGCGTCTCTACAACACCGAGACTAGCACCTACGTGACGCTCGAAGACCTCGCGACGATGGTGCGCTCGGATCGCGACTTCGTCGTCTACGACGCCAAGACCGGCGACGACCTCACACACTCGGTCTTGACGCAGATTATCGTCGAACAGGAGAACCGCCAGGGCGGTCAGACCTTGCTGCCGGTCCCCTTCCTGCGCCAGCTCATCCGCTTCTATGACGACAGCATCGGGCGCATGGTGCCGGGCTACCTGCAATTCAGCCTCGAGAACCTCGCCAAGCAGCAGGAAAAGTTCCGCGCGCAATTCGCCACTGCCTTTGCCAACCCGGCGGCCGCATTCGACGTCTATCAGGAGCAAGCGCGCAAGAACATGGCGATGTTCGAACAGGCGCTCTCCATGTGGAGCCCGTTCACGGGCCTGCCGGCCGGTGCCAAAGGCGCAGAACAGGGCGAACCTGAGAAGGGCAAGAAGGGCGAGCCGTCCGCAAGTAATGATCCCGACGAGATCAAGGAGCTCAAAACCCAGCTCGCCGACATGCAGCAGAAGATTGACAAGCTGTCAGACGAGCGGGACTGAAGAAGCTCCGCGCCCCGCCTCCTCCGATTGCTGAGAACGAATGCCGCTGATCGTTGCTGATCGTCTTGGGGTCGGCGACCGTCCGCCTATTGGTCGGCGCCGATCGCCAGGTCGCGGCGGGCAACCCGGATGCCGATGGTAAAGCCGGCGACGACGTCGATCGCGGTCGCGATCATGACCAGAAAGAACACCGAGGTGGCGGCCTGCGGCGTCAAGAGAAACTCAACGAGACAGGCGACGAACACCAGCATCGACAGACCATGATCGACGAGCGAAGACGTCGTCGTGTAGGTCGCCTTGACCAGCTCCACGAACAGCAGCAGCAGCGTTATCAGAATGATGAAATGGCCCCAGGTGAACCGCCACACCCCTCCGCTCAACATCGTGATTTCGGGCAAGGCGAGCTTGTCGAGCACCCCGGTGCCGAACAACAAGACGATCACGTTGTAAAGAATGAACGCGATGACAATGAGCGGGATCGACCTGAGCGACATAAGCGTTTCCCTTTCCGGTTGGCCTTTGTGAGCTCAACAGACCAACTTTTGCCACGAGGGGCTTGCCGCTGCAACGTAGAAAGGGCCGCCTGCGTGCCGCACCCGGCCACACCCGGCCTCAGACGTCCGCTTTCGGCTCGAGAATCTGGCGGCCGCGATATTTTCCGGTCTTCAGATCGATATGGTGCGGACGGCGGCGCTCTCCCGACTCTTTGTCCTCCGCGTAAAGCGGGGCCTTGAGAGCATCGTGCGAGCGCCTCGTGCCCCGCTTCATCCGTGATACTTTCTTTCTGGGAACAGCCATCTCATTGAACTCCGTGCCTTGGCGCGACGCCGCGGCGAATCTGCCTTCGCGCTTGCCGCGATCCCGCCGGCGTCGACCCTGCAGGCCTTGCAAATGAACGCCCCGGTGCGGGCTATCGAACCGGGGCAAGCTTCGGCCGCCTTATACTCACATTCCGCAGAGAGTGCCAGAGCCTAGAGTGCGGCGTTCAGTTGTTCGACACAACGCAGCTCGCCATCGATCGCCCGCGGGCGGCGCGGCGCTGGATTATGGATGCGCGGCGTGAGGCCCAGGGGCCAGGATGGCTCGCATTCCTAATCATGGGATTGGGCAGCGACACCGCCATCTGGGCGGCCTGGCGTCGGCTGAGCCGGCTGGCCGATCTGTGGAAATGCGCCCGAGCCGCAGCCTCGGCCCCGAATATGCCGGGCCCCCATTCGGCAATGTTGAGGTAGACCTCCAGGATGCGCCGCTTGGGCCAGAAAAGCTCGATGGCATAGGTCAACGGGACCTCGATGATCTTGCGCACATAGCTCTTGGCCGGCCACAGAAACAGGTTCTTGGCGACCTGCATCGTGAGGGTGCTCGCCCCGCGCGGCACGCCATGCGACGTGCGCTTGATCGCCTCGAGAACCTCGCCGTAGTCGATGCCCCAGTGCTGACAGAAGCGGCCGTCCTCAGACGCGATCACGGCGCGCATGAGATTGGGAGAAATGCGCTCGAGCGGGACCCACTCTTGTTGAATGCGGGCGCCGCCGAGCCACTTCAAGACCATCAGCGAGGAGACCGGCGGGTTTACGACGCGGTAGATCACGATGAGGAAGATGACGACCGTGAACCACGCACTGAAGACGATGGCCGCGACCTTGGCGCCGCGCACGCAGACCGCCTTGGCCTGGTCTCTATCCCAATTGTCCAGCAGCGGACGCCGATCGCTCGGGCGAGCGTGCTGCCGATCCTCGAGTGCCTCGACGGGTAGGAATGCCGGTCCCGCGCTCTCTCCTTCGGCGCCTACTTGCTCTGCATCCGGGGGTGAGCTGGCGGTTGCCTCCGCCTCCCCGCTGGGAGCTGCCGGCGTGGTTGCTTGCTCGGGCTCCGCAGCTGAGCCGGCGGCGGCCTCCGTTTCCCCGCTCCCAGCTTGCGGCCGTTCGCTTGCCTGCTCCCATTCCGGAGTCGGGCGGGCGGTCTCCTCTGCCTCCTCGCTGGGAACGTCCGGCTGCTTGTCCTGTTGCTCCGTTTCCGGGACCGCGCGCGGTTCCCCTTCGCCATTTGGCGCACCGTCGGGCTCACGCCCGCTGGCGGATGCCGGCTTGGCCGGCTCCGTCTTGCCCGTTGGTGGACCAACGGTCGCCACAGGATCGGACCTATCCATGCTGTCCTTGCGTGCCCCGGGTGCTATATCCGCAGCGCTGGCGCGCCAAAAGCGGCAACCGGCAGGAAATGCCGTAGCACAAGGCTAATAGGTAATCCGTCAATGACGTTTGTGCAAAGGCTTGGCGCCGCCGCCGACCTTGTCCAGGACCGCTTGAAGGCCGTGTTGGCGGAATGTGGACCGGGAAAAGAGGCGCGGCTCGAGGCCGCCATGCGCCATGCGCTCCTTGCCGGCGGAAAGCGCTTCCGACCCTTCCTGGTGATTGAGAGCGCGGCACTTTTCGGCATTGGCGCCTCGGCCGTGCTCGACACGGCCGCCGCCTTCGAGTGCGTTCACTGCTATTCGCTCGCGCACGATGACCTGCCCTGCATGGACGACGACGCCTTGCGCCGCGGTCAGCCGACCGTGCACAAGGCCTACGACGAGTGGACGGCAATCCTCGCCGGCGATGCGCTATTGACGCTTGCCTTCGAGATCCTCGCGCGCCAGCAAACGCATCCCGACGCGGACGTGCGCTCGCAGCTCATCCTGGCGCTCGCCAAGGCTGCAGGCGGGCGGGGAATGGTGAAGGGTCAGGTGCTCGACCTGGAGGCGGATAAACGCGGTGAGCCGCCCGACTTGACCCTCGCTGACGTGCAGGAGCTGCAATCCTTGAAGACGGGCGCGCTCATCGCCTGTGCGTGCGAGGCCGGCGCGATCCTTGCGCGAGCGAAGGCAGAGGACCGCGCAGCACTGCGGCACTACGGCCAGCAGTTGGGTTTGGCCTTCCAGATCGCCGACGATCTGCTCGATGCCCACGGCGATGCCGGCACCGTCGGCAAAGCGACGGGCAAGGACGGCGCGGCCGGAAAGGCAACCCTTGTTGCCCTGCTCGGCCCCGACAAAGCGTGTGCGCGCCTTGCCCAGGCGGAGCGTGAGGCCGTCGATGCGCTTGCGCCGTTCGGCCAAAAAGCCAGGATGCTCATGGAAGCCGCCCGCTTCGCCGCCAGCCGCGCGCACTAACCAAACGAATGATTAGGCGGCGCGGATCTGGCGAACGCTGCCGCTTGAGCGCCACCTTCAGGCGCACATCGCTCAGGTCAGGCATTTGGGGCGAAAGAGCCCGAGCTTGAGGTCAAATAGCGCAAGGCAGCTCAATGCGGCACGCCAGGCGTGTTCTTTTCGCGCGGGTCCCCGGATACGGGCTTCTTGGTGTCGAACACCTGCTCGGTGTGGGCCCTGGCGCCGGCAACCTGGCTGGCGTTGAGGCTGCACTGTTGGTCCTTGTCGAGAAGGGCGAAGGCGCGATTGGGTTTGTCGACAAACTCGGTCCGCGACAGCTTGCCGTCGTTGTTGGCGTCGTAATAGCTGAGGTCGACCGTCTGGAACATCCGATCGGTGCTGACGATCTTGCCGTATTCGGTGCGCTCCACGAAGCCGTCGTGGTTGGCATCGGCACTGTCGAATAGATCGCCCGCGTAGGTGCGCCATTCATCACAGGTGACGTAGCCGTCGCGATTGAGGTCCCAGCCTCCCGCCGCCGACAGGAACACGCGATCGACCTCGCCCAGCGAGTCGCCGCAGCCGGCCAGCAGCAAAAGCAGCATGCCGGCTGCGCCATTGCGGCAGCAAACATGCCAAGCGCATTTTCTTTTTCTCATTTTCTTCTTCCCCAGAAGGCTGGCGCGGATCACCCCTCAGGCCGTCTGTCTGCGCCGCACCGGGCCCGAGGAGACCGGACCGAAACGCCGCGCAATATAGTCCTCTACGATCTGCTTGAATTCGGCGGCAATATTCGGGCCGCGCAGGACAACGGCCTTTTTGCCATCGATGAAAACCGGGGCGGCCGGCGCTTCGCCCGTCCCGGGCAGCGAAATACCGATATCGGCATGCTTAGATTCGCCCGGGCCGTTAACGATGCAGCCCATGACCGCCAGGCTCAGCGTCTCCACGCCGGGATAATGCCGGCGCCACTCGGGCATGGAAGCGCGGATCATGTCCTGTACGTCGCGCGCGAGCTCCTGGAATACCGTCGACGTCGTGCGCCCGCAGCCGGGGCATGCGCTGACGACCGGCATGAAGGCTCGCAAGCCCATGCTCTGCAGGATTTCCTGCGCCACGTTGACCTCGAGCGTGCGGTCCCCGCCCGGCTCGGGCGTGAGCGAGACGCGGATGGTGTCGCCGATGCCGGCCTGCAGCAGCAGACCGATGCCGGCCGTGGAGGCGACGATGCCCTTGGAGCCCATTCCGGCCTCCGTGAGACCGACGTGCAGGGCGTAGGCGCTGCGCTCGGCGAGCTTCGTATAGACGCTGACGAGATCCTGCACCGCGGAGACCTTGGCCGAAAGAATGATCCTGTCGGGCCCTAGCCCCAGCTCCTCGGCGCGCGCCGCCGAAAGGAGCGCCGACTGAACGATCGCCTCGTGCATCACCGCACGCGCGTCGAGGGGTTCGCTCAAGCGCGCGTTCTCGTCCATCAGCTGAGTCAGCAGCTCCTGGTCGAGCGAGCCCCAGTTGACGCCAATGCGCACCGGCTTGTTCCAGCGCAGGGCGATTTCGATGATCGCGGCGAACTGTCGGTCCTTCTTATCCTTGAAGCCGACATTGCCGGGATTGATGCGATACTTGTCGAGCGCTTGCGCCGCCGCCGGGTGCTCGGCGAGCAGCTTGTGGCCGATGTAGTGGAAATCCCCGATCAGCGGCACACTCACGCCTCTGCGTGCAAGCTGCTCGCGGATGTGCGGGACCGCCTTGGCGGCCTCGCCGCGGTCGACGGTGATGCGCACAAGCTCCGAGCCCGCCTGGGCCAAGGCTGCCACCTGCTCCACGGTTGCGGCGACGTCGGCGGTGTCGGTGTTGGTCATCGACTGCACGACGATTTGCGCGCCGCCGCCGACGATCACGTCCGCAACGGCGACCGGATGCGACGACCGCCTTGCTGCATTGAGACCCTGGGCCGCGCCCTGCATGGCTCTCGCTTTCGCAATTTACGCTAATGCCTACCTAATCCAGCGCCCCGCTCTTGGCCAGGGCGCGCGTTCGTCGGTGCGGCTAGTACCGCCAGCGGCGGCCCGCCGCGGTTAACGATAGCCCGGCCGCGACCGCCATGACGATCACGATCGAGGGGCCGCCCGGCGAATCGAAGGTGGCCGACAGCCACAACCCGGCGACGACGCTTGCCGTCGCGATGAGTGCGGTCAGCACCACCATCCGCTCCGGCGTTCCTGCCAGCGGCCGGGCCGCGACGGCGGGGACGACGAGAAAGGCCATCACCAGGAGGATGCCGACGATCTTCATGGCGACCGCGATGGTGACGGCGAGCAGGACCGTAAAGATCGTGCGGATCCGCCGGCGGTCGATACCCTCGGCCGCAGCCAGCTCCTCGTGCACCGCCAGCCGCAACATCGGCTGCCACAACCAGGCGATCGCGGCCAGAACGACGGCTCCGCCGGCCACGATCCAGGAAATATCCGCCGAGGTGACGGCGAAGACGTCGCCGAAAAGGAATCCGATGAGGTCCACCGGGGGCCCCTTGATCATCGAGGTGGCGATGACGCCGGCCGCGAGCGCGGCGTGGTGCAGAAGGCCGAGGATTGAATCGAGCGCGACCACCTCTTGGCGGCTGAACCAAATCAAGAGGAAGGCGACCACCAGGGCGATGATGAGCACACCGAGCGTGAGATCGAGCTGCAGCGCGAGACCCAAAGCGACGCCTAAGAG